>Ga0207871_100564_pt1 | contig 11430 bp, 10 predicted proteins | sample Passage260A_FD_187371 | JGI IMG/M metagenome (GOLD analysis project Ga0207871, IMG submission 187371) | Cellulose adapted compost microbial communities from Newby Island Compost Facility, Milpitas, CA, USA - Passage2 60A (SPAdes) (version 2) ...
AACGTCTTCCTGCATCTTGTGCCCGGCACGCTGGCGAGCCTTCCCGTTCCGTTCCGGCTGCTGAAGGGGCGGATGGAAGGTTCCGTCGGCCGCCGGCGGCTGATGGCGGCGGGCAAAATCGCCGCCGGCCTGCTGGTTGCCCTGCCCGTCGTCCTGGTCGTGACGGCGCTGCTTGCCTCGGCGGACCGGGCGTTCGGGCGCGTGCTGGCCTTCATTCCGGACCTGTGGCCGGACATGCATCCGGCGGAACTGGTGGTGCGGGGCGTCTGGTTTGCGGTCGTGTTCCTGGCGTTGTTCGGCTTCGTGTGGAGCCTTGCGGCCGGCAAGCCGCCGGGGGAAGCGGCGGCCGGATCGAGCGGCGGGATGCCGGCCGTCGATCCGCTCATCGTGCACACGGTGCTGGGGGCCGTCAATGCGGTTTACGCCGTGTTCGTCGCCGTCCAGTTTTCGTACCTGTTCGGCGCGTGGGACGGCACGCTGCCGGACGGGACGACCTACGCGGAATACGCCCGCAGCGGCTTTTTCGAATTGTCCGCCGTCGGCGCCATCAATTTTGGCCTTCTGGCCGCCGCGCTGGCGCTGTCGCGCCCGTCCGATGCGGGGCGGAAACGGATGCAGCGCGGCCTTCTCACGGCGCTTCTCGTCTTTACCCTGGTGATGCTTGTCTCCGCCCACGTCCGGCTTTCCCTGTACGAGGACGCCTACGGCTACACGGTCATGCGTTTCCTCGTGCACGCCTTCCTCGTCTACCTGGGCGCGCTGACGGCGGCGGCGCTGTGGCGCGTATGGCGGGACGGGGTGAATCTGGTGCGGCTGTTTGCCGCCATCAGCCTGGCGGCGTGGCTTTCGATCAATTACATCGGGACGGACCGGCTGGTGGCCGAACTGAACATCGCCCGCCACAAGGCCGGCGGCACGCTTGACGCCGGGTATCTGTCGCAGCTGTCCGACGACGCCGTGCCGGCCATGCTCAAGCTCAAGGATGACCCCGGCATCCGGCCCGAACTCGAAAGGCGGCTGGAGCGGCTCGAGGCGGATGCGGAGCGCCGCCCGACTGTTTCTTTCAATCTGGCCCGCTGGCGGGCGCTGAAACTGCTGGAGAAGGAATTGCGCTGACGCGGCGCCGGCCGCGAACCGTCCCGATGCGTCTCATCGGCGGCCGGGCGGGCGCCGCATGCGCTGGAACGTGACGATGGCCGCGATCATCATGGCGATGAAACCGGCGTTGTCCGCCGTGGCCGGGTTGACCCCGAACAGGAGCAGCAGGTTTTCGACGAACATGTTTGTCAAGAGGGCGATGGCGATGAGCAGGATCGGGCGCAGCAGATTGTATTGTCCCATGGCGGAATCGCTCCTTTGTTGCAAAAACATGAAAACGACACACCCAGTGTAACCGAAAACGGGCCCCTTTCCAATACCGGCGCGTCCGAAAGCCGGCGGCGCATAATTCCTCCATGAACGGCAAAAAGTAGGAAAAGACGCAAGGCGAGGAAAAAGCCATTCGGACAAATGGGGTGGAATCGGTGTTGCGCCGGATGATCGAAAACGCGATTCGCTCGGCCGTCAACGAAACGGTGGACAAGGCGGTCACCCGCATCGTGCGGGATTCGTACGTGGAAAACCTGTTCGAAATGGTGCCGACCGCCGGCAAGGTCGGCGTGGTCCCGCTCATGGAAATCGCCATGCGGGCCGCGCGGGGCAAGCCGGTGGAACGGCCCCTCGGCAGCCCGCTGCCGTTCTCGCCGTGGGAACAGCTTTTGTTCAATCCCGTCCATCTGGACCGATTCCCGGTGAAGGACGACGCCCCGATCCGAAAACGGGTGACGATCGGGCCGCGGGCGAAAAAACCGCTCCGCATCGAGATTCCGGTGATGATGGCGGCGATGAGCTTCGGGGGCGCCCTCAGCAAGCGGGCGAAAATCGCCCTGGCGATGGCGGCCACGAATCTCGGAACCGCCACCAATTCCGGGGAAGCGGGACTTCTGGAGGAAGAACGGGCGGCGGCGGACAAATTCATCGGCCAATACAACCGGGGCGGCTGGATGAACACGCCGGACAAATACCGGCGGCTTGACGCCATCGAAATCCAGCTCGGCCAGGGGGCGCAAGGGTCGGCGCCGCAGCGGACGGCGGCGCAATCGATCGGTGAAGACTTCCGGAAAACGTTCGGCCTTGCGCCGGGGGAAGACGCGGTCATCCGTTCCCGGCTGCCGGGCGTGGAAACAAAGGACGATTTCATCAAGCTGGTGAAGCGGCTGCGGAAGGAGACGGGCGTGCCCGTCGGGCTCAAAATCGCCGCCACCCACCATCTGGAGAAGGAATTGACCGTCGCGCTGGAGGCGGAAGTCGATTTCGTCGCGGTGGACGGGGCGGAAGGCGGCACCCACGGCGGCGCGCCGACGCTGCAGGACGACCTCGGGCTGCCGACGCTGCATGCCGTGGCCCGTGCGGCCGATTTTCTCGCGAAGCGGGGGGCGGCCGGCGACGTGTCGCTCATCGCCGCGGGCGGGCTCGTGACGCCGGGACGCATGCTCAAGGCGCTGGCCCTCGGCGCCGACGCCGTCTACATCGGAACGGCGGCCATCATGGCGATGATCGCCGATCAGGCGGTGGAGTCGCTGCCCTTCGAGCCCCCGACGAGCCTCGTGGTGTATGCCGGCAAGGCGACGGACAAACTGGACGTGGACAAGGCGGCCCAGAATCTGACCCGCTACCTGCAGGCGGCCGTGCGGGAAATGGAGCTGGTGGCGATTTCTGTCGGCAAGGACGACATGAACGCCCTCGACCGGTCCGACCTGTGCGCCCTGGATCCGTTCCTGGCGCGGGCCGTCGGCGTCGAATACGCCGCCGTCGCGCCCGACGCCCAGAAGGACTTTTTCGGCGGATGGACGGCCTGGATGCCCGCCGCGGACCGGGCCGCGCGGGGGGAAGAGGCGCGTCCGGTGCATTGACGGCCGCGATTGTCGACAAATCTTTTGTCGAAAATATCCACGACCGTATTGAAAAGGTTTCGGCCAGGCTCTATAGTGAGAAGCGGGGGACACCATCCATCCAACCAATCTTTGGGAGGTCTACTGCATGAGGATTGTCAGAAAATGGTTGTCGGTGTTGGCCATCGTGGCTTTGGGGGGGTTGATCCTGGCGGCTTGCGGCGGCGGCAAGGACGCCGGCAACGGCATGAAGGTCGGCATGGTGACGGACTCCGGCACGATTGACGACAAATCGTTCAACCAGGGCACCTGGGAAGGCATCCTGCGGGCCGCCGAAGAGTTCGGTCTGCAAACCCGCTACCTGAAGCCGCCGGGCGAGACGGAAGCGGAATACATGCAGGAAATCACCAACCTGTACGACGCCGGATTCAAGTTCATCGTCACGCCGGGCTTCAAGTTCGAAACGGCCATCTACCAGGCGCAGACGAAGTATCCGGATGCGAAATTCGTCATCCTGGACGGCGCGCCGCAGGACGGCAACAACAACTATGAGGTGAAGGAAAACACCGTCGCGATCTATTTCGCGGAACACGAATCCGGCTTCCTGGCCGGGGTGGCCACGGCCCTCCAGCTGCAGGAAGGGGACGTGGGCTTCGTCGGCGGCATGGAAATTCCGGCGGTGCAGAAGTTCAACTGGGGCTATCAGCAGGGCATCCGGTACGCCAACGAAAACTTCGGCACGAAGATTTCCGTCAAGCCGGAAAACGTCATTTACCAGGGCACCTTCTACGACACGGCGGCCGGCCAGCAAATCGCCGCCCAGATGTATGACCGCGGCGTGAAGGCGATTTTCGCGGCGGCGGGCGGCGTCGGCGTCGGCGTCATCACCGAGGCGAAAAACCGCGCTTCCGCCGGCAAGGAAGCGTGGGTCGTCGGGGTCGACGTGGACCAGTATGACGAGGGCATTTACGAAGACGGCAAGTCCATCATCCTGACCTCGGCCATGAAGAAGATCGACCAGGCCGCCTACGACATGATCAAGGCCGAACTCGACGGCAAGTTCCCCGGCGGCCAGACGCTCACCTTCGACGCCACCAACGACGGGGTCGGGCTGCCGGACGAAAACCCGAACCTGAGCGACGACACGGTGCAGAAAGTCCAGGACGTGTTCCAAAAAATCAAGAACGGTGAAATCAAGGTGTCCAGCGAACAAGGAGATTTGATCAAGTAAGTCGAATGTAGGAAGAGGCGGTGGCAGCCGCCTCTTTTTCGATTGATCTGTTGACGGAGGTCGAACATGGAGTACATCGTGGAGATGCTTGGCATCCGCAAGGAGTTTCCAGGCATTGTCGCCAACGACAACGTGACGCTGCAGCTTCGGAAGGGCGAAATCCACGCCCTGCTCGGCGAGAACGGCGCCGGAAAATCGACGCTGATGGGCATTCTGTTCGGCATGTACCAACCCGATGCGGGCGTCATCAAAATTCGCGGGAAGGAGACGAAAATCGCCAACCCGAACGTGGCCAACGAGCTCGGCATCGGCATGGTGCACCAGCATTTCAAGCTGGTTCACAATTTTACGGTGACGGAAAACATCATTCTCGGCAGCGAGCCGCGCAGGGGACTCCTGTATGACACGAAATCGGCCAGCCGGCGGATCGCCGAGCTCAGCCGGCAATACGGCCTCAATGTCGACCCGGATGCCAAAATCGAGGACATCTCCGTCGGCATGCAGCAGCGCGTCGAAATTTTGAAGATGCTGTACCGGGAAGCGGAAGTGCTCATTTTCGACGAGCCGACCGCCGTCCTGACGCCCCAGGAGATCCGCGATCTGATGGACATCATGAAAAATCTGAAGGCGGAAGGCAAATCGATCATCCTCATCACCCACAAGCTCAAGGAGATCAAGGCCGTCGCCGACCGCTGCACCGTCATCCGCCGCGGAAAGCTGATCGGCACGGTGGACGTGGCGACGACGAGCGAAGCGGAAATGGCGAAAATGATGGTGGGGCGCGACGTCAGCCTGACCGTCGAGAAGGAGGCGCGGGAACCGGGCGAACCGGTGCTGCGCATCGAGCATTTGACGGTGCTCAACAACAAGAAGGTTCCAGGTTTGAAATCGTTTTCACTCGAAGTGCGGTGCGGCGAAATCGTCGGCATCGCCGGCGTCGAGGGCAACGGCCAGACGGAGCTCGTGGAGGCGCTGACGGGGCTGCGCCGGGCGGAATCGGGCACGATCTGGTTCAACGGGCGGGACATCACCCGCCTGTCGGTGCGGCAGCGCATCGAAAGCGGCATCGCCCACATCCCGGAAGACCGGCAGAAACGCGGCCTCGTGCTCGATTACAACCTCGAGGACAACATGATGCTGGAAGTGTACTACCGGCAGCCGTTTTCCCGCCGGGGCCTCTTGAACCGCCGCGAAATCCGCCGCCACGCCGAGCGCATCATCGGCGATTTCGACGTGCGGGCCGGCGAAGGCGCCGTGACGAAGGCCCGTTCCCTGTCCGGCGGCAACCAGCAGAAGGCGATCATCGGCCGGGAGATGGAGCTGGACCCGCTGCTCCTCATCGCCGTCCAGCCGACGCGGGGCCTCGACGTCGGCTCCATCGAATACATCCACCGGCGGCTCGTGGAGCAGCGGAACAAGGGGAAGGCGGTGCTTCTCGTCTCCCTGGAGCTGGATGAAATCCTCGCCCTGTCGGACCGCATCGCCGTCCTGAGCCACGGCGAACTGGTCGGCATCGTCAATGCCGCGGACACCGATGAGAATGAAATCGGCCTGATGATGGCCGGGATCGGGAAGGAGGCCGAAAGCCGATGAAAAACGCCATCGTATCCCTGCTCGCCGTCCTGTTCGGCCTCCTCGCGGGCGCGCTGCTCATGGCCGTCACCGGCCACAACCCGCTGGCCGGCTACCGGTTCCTGTTCGAGGGCGGCCTGAAAAGCATCGAGCGGGTCGGCAACACGCTGGCGACGGCGACGCCGCTCATCTTCACCGGACTTTCCGTCGCCTTCGCCTTCCGTACCGGGCTGTTCAACATCGGCGCTTCCGGGCAGATGCTGATCGGCGGGTTTTGCGCCACCTTCGTCGGCCTGTCGCTGGACCTGCCGAAGCCGCTCCTGGTGCCCCTCGTCATCGCGGCCGGCTTCATCGCCGGCGCGCTGTGGGCGTTCCTGCCCGGCCTGCTGAAGGCCCGCTTCAACGTGCATGAGGTCGTCTCCACGATCATGCTGAACTGGACCGCCTACTGGGTGGTGTACAACGCGGTGCCCGCCTATCTGAAAGGGCCGTATCTGGAAACCGAATCGCGCCCGCTGCCGCCCAATGCGAACATCCGCATGGGCTGGCTGACGGATCTGTTCGGGGGATCGTACATCAACCTCGGCATTTTCCTGGCGGTGCTGGCGGTCATCGCCGTCGCCTTCATCATCGACCGGACGACCCTCGGCTACGAGCTGAAGGCGGTCGGGTTCAACCGGCACGCGGCCGAGTATGCCGGGATGGCCGTCGGACGCAACATCGTGACGTCCATGCTCATTGCCGGCGGGCTGGCCGGTCTGGCGGGGGTGGCCCAGTACACGGGCAACGCCATCAACCTCCAGGTCGGGCATCTGCCGACCCAGGGCTTCGACGGCATCGCCGTGGCGCTTCTCGGCGCCAACAATCCGTACGGTGTCATGCTGGCGGCGGTGTTCTTCGGCCTCCTGTATTCGGGCCGCGGCTACATGAACGCGATGGAAGGCATCCCGCCGGAAATTTCCGACACGATCATCGCCATCATCATCTACTTTGCGGCGACCAGCATCCTGATCGAGCGGCTGATCCGGCATCTCGCCCGCCGGCGCCGGGAAAGACGGGATGCGGAAGCGGAAAGCGGGAGGGCGTAAGCGATGTGGCAACTTGTATCCGGCATTTTTCCCTACGCGATCCTGTACACGATCCCCCTCCTGATCACCGCCCTCGGCGGGCTGTTCAGCGAGCGGAGCGGCATCGTCAACATCGGGCTTGAAGGGCTCATGGTCGTCGGCATGTTCACGAGCGCCTTCGTCATCATCCAGCTGCAGCCGGTTTTGCCGTACATGGCCCTGTGGATCGGCCTGGCCGCCGGGATGGCCGCCGGGATGCTGTTCTCCCTGCTGCACGCGTTCGCCAGCATCAACCTGAGCGCCAACCAGATCATCAGCGGGACCGCCATCAACATGGTGGCCGGCGCGCTGACGGTCTTCCTCGCCCGCAACATGACGGGCAGCGGCAACATCCGCATCCAGCGGGGCTTCACGCCCAAGGACGTGCCGGGGCTCAAGGACATTCCGGTGATCGGGGACCTGTTTTTCACGAACGCCTACGTCACCACGCTGGTCATTCTGATGATCCTGTTTCTCAGCAGCTTCGTGCTCTACAAGACGCCTTTCGGCCTGCGCCTGCGCGCCTGCGGCGAAAATCCCCAGGCGGCGGAGGCGGCGGGCGTCAACGTGCGCCGCATGCGGTACATCGGCGTCCTGATCTCGGGCGCCTTCGCGGCGCTCGGCGGCGCCGTCATCATCGTCACGTACAGCGGCGAATTCAACGGCTCGGCGGCCGGGCTCGGCTTCCTGGCGCTGGCGGCGCTCATCTTCGGCCAATGGCGTCCCTTCGGCGTTCTCGGGGCGACGCTGTTTTTCGGCTTCGCCAGCACGGTGGCCAACGTGTCGCAGGTCATTCCGGAACTGAAAGTCATTCCGCCGGTCATTCTGCAGACGTTCCCGTACGTGGTGACCCTGGTCGCGCTGATTTTGTTCTCCAAGTCGTCCCAGGCGCCCAGGGCCGCCGGCGAGCCGTTCGATTCCGGCAAGCGGTAGGGAACGGCCGTTTGCGGGTATGCCGCCCGCGGCGGCACGTCCCGGAAAACCGCATGATGAAAGCCGCAACTCGGGGGAGGAGACATGGCACAGCTTTTTTACAAGTACGGGACGATGAACAGCGGGAAATCGTTCGAAATCATCAAGGTGGCGCACAACTACGAGGAACAGAACAAACCGGTGCTCATCTTCAAGCCGGCCATCGACACCCGCAGCGGCCACGACCGGGTCGGCACGCGGGCGGGCCTCACGCGCCGGGCGATTCCCGTCCACGACGACGACAATATTTTCGAAAGCGTGAAAAAGGAACTGGCTTCATCGCCCGGCAAGCGCATCTACTGCGTGCTGGTGGATGAAGCGCAGTTCCTCCGCAAGCACCACGTGTGGGAACTGACGCGCATCGTGGACGAGCTGGACATCCCGGTGATGGCCTTCGGGCTGAAAAACGATTTCCGCAACCAGCTGTTCGAAGGCAGCCGGGAACTGTTGATCCACGCCGACAAAATCGAAGAAATCAAGACGATCTGCTGGTATTGCGACCGCAAGGCGACGATGGTGATCCGCTACCAGGACGGCAAGCCCGTCAACGAGGGCGAGCAAATCCTGATCGGCGGCAACGAGGAGTACAAACCGGTGTGCCGGCGCTGCTACAAGGCGGCATTTCAGTCGCCGGGATGAACGGGATGGAAGGCGTCCTTCAGCCTGGCGGCGATTCCGCGTCTCCCGCGGGGCGGCTTGTCCGCTCCGGCGGGAGACGCTTTTTTGCGCCATCGGGCCGCCTTCCGTCCGGCGGACGGTCCGGGTCCGTCCGCCTTGTTCGGTCCATCTGTCCCGTCCGGTTCATCCGGCACGTCGAAGCATGCCACGTCGACCGCCTCGGGCGCGGCCAGCACGAGGCCGACGTCCGTGTCATGCTCCCGGTCGTACACCTTGCGGTACGGCACGCCGCGCTCGTTGGCGAGGCGGATGTATTTGGCGAGAGCGCCGTATTCCATCTCGCCGTTCAGGACGATGGTCACATCCCGATGGCGGTCGAGGGCTTCCAGCACCTGGCGGGGGATGTCCCGGCTCCGGACCTGCTTTTGGGTCAGGGCCAGCACGACGCGTTCGCGGAACTCGCCGAGATAGCGGCGCTTTTCCTCGGGCCGGAGTTCGGGCGGACCGTACATGCCGCGCAGCAAATAATCCTTGACGTCTTCCCTGGTCATGTCCGTCACCGTCCGTTTTGCCATTTATAGTAGTATAATGGTCTGGACGGTCATGCGTCTATGACGGGTTTCCCAAAACATCAAACGCCGAGCGCCCGGCGGATCATGCGCTCGTACCAGTTCCAGGGCAGAAGCGACCGCACCGCCAGAAGGCTCCGCACGCCCCGGCCGAGGGGCAGGCGCAGCGGCGGAGCCGGATCATCCGCCAGATCGGCGATCCGCCGCGCGACTTCGGCGGGGTCCGGCGCCCGTTCGGCGGATTGCCGCGCCATGCGGAAGACGGATTCGGCCAGATCGCGATAGGGAGAGTCGGCGGAACGCACGGCCAGTTCGAACCCCTTGCGCCAAATGTCCGTCCGGTAGGATCCCGGCTCGACGAGCACGACGCGGATGCCGAAGGGGGCCAGTTCAAGGCGCAGCGCCTCGCTGAAGCCTTCCAGCGCGAATTTGGAGGCGCAGTACGGGCCGAAGCCCGGCATCGCCACGCGGCCGCTGATGCTGGAGACGTTGACGATGAGCCCGGACCGCCGTTGCCGCATGTGGGGAAGCACAAGCTGCACAAGCCGGACGGCGGCGAAAAAGTTCGTCTCCATCTGGGCGCGCCAGGCGGAAAGCGGCACGTCCTCGGCCATGCCGCCCTGGGCGTAGCCGGCATTGTTGACCAGCATGTCCAGCCGTCCGTACCGGCCGACGGCATCCGCGATCGCGCGGGACGCGGCATCTTCGTCCGTCACGTCCAGCGGGACGATGTCGATCCGGTCCGCGGCCTGCCGCCCGCCGGCCAGTTCGAGGAGCCGGCCTTTCCTGCCCGGATCCCGCATGGCGGCGATCACCCGGTGGCCACGCGCCGCGCATTCCACCGCCGTGAGCATCCCGAAACCGGATGATGTGCCCGTAATGAAAATGACCCGTGGATCAGCCAACGAAAATCCCTCCTTGAACGCGTTTTGGCGTCCCCGTATGTTTCACCGCGAACCGTTCCCGTTCCTGCAACCGGGTCTATTTACCCAGGGACGACCTGGGGATCCGCGGGAACGCCCGCGCCGGACCTGGCGGAAGATGTTGCGGGGGGCGCGGAGGCGTCCGGCGAAGCGGACGAGTTTTCCGGTGAAAGGGTGTCCGCCGAAAGCGGCGAATCCGCCTCCGGGTCCGGCGGCGAGGCAGGCGACGCGCCATCGGCCGGAAACGGCGGCGATCTGCTCCGCTCCGTCCTGGAGCAAGCCGGCCGGGCCGCTTCGTCCGTCGAGAGCTTTGCGATCCATGTGGTGCTGGACTATCAGGCGACTTTGCAGACGACGGGCGAACAGTCCGGCTTCCGGAGCGAAAACTGGATGGAGGCGGTGCTTGCGCCGGCGCCGGTCTTCAAAATGACGGCCGCGGCCGGCACGGATTCGGACGCCGAAGGCTTCGCGATGACGATGATCTTGACGGAAGACGCCGTCTTCATGCAGGATCCGTCCGGCGGCCCGTGGCTGGAGTGGCCGAAGGGACTGGCGTCCGCCGGCTGGACGCAAGCCGAAGGATATAAGCCGTCTGTCCAGCTGGAAGACCTCGAGCCTTACCTGGAATGGCTCTCCGCCGAAGAGACGGCGGACGGATACGTGCTGAGGCTGTCGGGCGGCGGCGACACGTTCGAAGCGCTGGCCCGGGATCTGTTCCGCCAACGGAACTTCGGGGAAGGCGGCGAAGAAGCGAGGGACGCCGGCGACATGGCGGTCCACCGCCTCGAATGCGAATGCCTGTTCGACAAGAAGACCCATTTCATCAAATCGATCCGCCTGTACATGGAACTGACGCTGTCCGCCCCGGAAGGCGACTATGCCGGCACGTTTGACTTGCGGGGCGAGTACTCCCGCATCAATGAAATCCCCGGCATCCCCCTCCCGGAAGACACGGTGTCCGTCGACTTGGGATTTTGACCGCCGCCCCGGCTCCTCCACCCCCCGGCCTTTCGGACCGCGGGGGTTTTTTGCCGTCCGCGCGAAAGCCGGTTCGCCGCGCCCCGGCCAGGGTGGCGAGGCGGCGGAAGCCGCGCCGCGAAAACGGGACGAAAGCGGCTGCCGGCGGCCGTGCGGGCCCGAAAGCGCCGCAGGAGGACGGAGCGCGCGGCGGGGCGGGGCGTTGCAAGTTGGCGGCGGTTCGATTATGCTCGAACTAGGCCCTTTAGCCAAATTGCCGAAGAGCGGACGGGAGGAACCATCATGCCCCTTTTGGAGCACGGGCTCCGCGACCGGTTCGCCGGAGCGGACGGGCGGGCGCTTCTCCTTCAGTCGACGTGGGGGCTGGAGAAAGAATCGCAGCGCATCGGGCCCGACGGCCGGCTTGCGCTTACGCCCCATCCGGCGGCTTTCGGGGACAAACTGACCCACCCCTACATCACGACGGATTTTGCGGAAAGCCAGCTGGAACTGATCACGCCGCCGCTGGCCGGCACGATGGACGCGCTGGAG
>Ga0207871_100565_pt1 | contig 11426 bp, 12 predicted proteins | sample Passage260A_FD_187371 | JGI IMG/M metagenome (GOLD analysis project Ga0207871, IMG submission 187371) | Cellulose adapted compost microbial communities from Newby Island Compost Facility, Milpitas, CA, USA - Passage2 60A (SPAdes) (version 2) ...
GGCCGCCTCGCGGCCGATGTAGCCGCGCACCGCCGCGCGGTCGCCGATGACGAGCGTCATTTCGCCGCGGGGCGCATAGTGCGCGTACTTCATGCCGGGCGAACGCGGCGCCGCGCCTGCGCCCGTCCCTTCCGGCGCGACGCCCGGGCCGGCGCTGCGCAGTCCGGCCGCCGGCTTTCCGCCGTCCGGGAGGCCGCGCCCTCCGCCCGCGCCGCTTCCCGCGTTCCCGGCGACCGCAACTCCGTCGACATCCGCGACGGCCACTTCGCAGCCCGCCGCCTCCGCGAGCGCCTCGGGCGTCACGCCGCCCGGCCGCAGCACGTGGATGCGGCCGTCCGCCATCATGACGACCGTCGATTCCAGGCCGACCTCGGCCGGCCCGCCGTCCACGACGCCGTCGATCCGGCCCTCCAGATCCTCGAGGACATGTGCCGCCAGCGTCGGGCTCGGCCGGCCCGAACGGTTCGCGCTCGGCGCCGCGATCGGGCAGCCCGCGGCCGCGATCAGCCGCAGCGCGACCGGATGCGCCGGCATCCGCACCGCGACCGTATCCAGCCCGGCCGTCACCTCCGGCGCCACCGCTCCCGGCCGGACCGGCAGCACGATCGTCAGCGGCCCCGGCCAGAACGCGTCCATCAGCCGGGCCGCCACGCCGCCGTACGGCAGCGCGAGCTCCCGGAGCTGGTCCCGGTCGGCGATATGAACGATGAGCGGATTGTCCGACGGCCGCCCCTTCGCCGCGAACACCCGCCGCACCGCTCCGGCATTGCGCGCATCCGCGCCCAGCCCGTACACCGTCTCCGTCGGGAACGCCACGATCCCGCCCTCGCGCAGCGTGCGCGCCGCCTCCGCGATCGCGGCGTCGTCCGTACCCCACAGCTTCGTCTTTCCGTTCACCTGATGTTTCCTCTTTCCCGTGCGACAATCAAGCTCGGTTGTCATTGCCAATCATTATACCAGACGGCCGGTCCCCGGCAACCGTTCAGCCGAACAGCCGCCGGAAAAAGTCCAGCACCCGCTGCAGCAGATCCCATATCGCGAACCGGATTTCCACGTCCTGCGCGTCTCCCGCCGTCTTTCCCGTTTTGGCCGCGGCATCCTGCGCATGCCGCGCAACCCGTCCGCCGTCCGCCGCGTTTCCCGCGTCCCGTTTGCTCTCCGGTCCGTTCACCGCGTCCCGGCCGTGAGCCTCTGCGCCATCCGCTTTCGAGCCGACCGCGATCGCCGCATGCCGATCCCGGACGCCCTCCGTCCCGCATTCCGCCATCCCGCCGCCGCTTCCCGCAACCGCCGCGTTCCGCGCACCGATCGCCTCTCCGGCGGGCTCCCGTTTTTCGGGTTTTCCGCTCTTCACCGCATCGGCAAAACAAAGCGGAGGAAACAGCACGCACCACCAGTTCTCGCCCCTGCCCGCCCCGAGCGTGATGACCAGCGCGTCGTATTCACCCGCGGGATACACCCGGCCGCCGTGGATTTTCGCCGGGAACGGCGCGGGACCGAGCCGCACGGAAGCCCCGTAGCCGAATCCCCGCGCCGCAAGCTCCCGCTTCACGAGCGCCTCCAGTTCGGGCAGGGCGGCCGCGATCGCATCCCGCGCCTCCGCGGCCGATTCCGCGCCGGCCGTAAGCCGTTTCAGTTCGCCCGCGACGGCGCCGCGGACGTGGCGCTTCACCGCCTGGTCCGGCGCGGAGTCCGAATTCGCCAGAATCCTGAGGCGAATCGCCTCCGCCGGAATCGCCCCGGGCGCCACCGCCGCGTTTTCCAGCGCGTTGTCCCATGACATGACCAGCAAAGCCGCCAGAAGCAGGACATACCCGTACACCGGTCGATAAGGCATACCGAAGGAATAAGTGCGGATCACCATGTTCACACAAGCTCCTTGTGCGGCGCCCGTCGGCGCCCAGGCTTGCGTTCCGGAACGGCTGCATCCCCCAGTATGCCCGCTCTATCAATCTTTCAAACTTGCCGTCGCAGATTTGGACGGACACGCATGAACCGGAACAAAAAAGCCCCCCGCTTCCACGAGCGAAGGGGACACCGGAAAAACGACCGCGGAGGCACCCTGCACCGGATCGCCGCAGCGGATACCGCGGCGGGGAGAACGCGTCGGCACCCGGACCGCAGCGGACCCTACGGCGCGGAGGCGATGACGTGGCGCTCGATGCCGGCGTAGTCGCGGATGATGCGGAGGTCGGGCCAGCAGCCCGCGTCGGACAGCAGGCCGGCGACGGCGCGGGCCTGCCCGAAGCCGACCTCGAAGGCGACGACGCGCGGAACGGCCGGCAGCGTCCGGAGCCGGGCCGCCATGCGGCGGTACGGATCGAGCCCGTCGGGGCCGCCGTCGAGGGCGAGGCGCGGCTCGTAATCGCGCACTTCGTGTTGCAGACCCGCGAGGTCGGACGAAGGGATGTAGGGCGGATTGGACACCACGATGTCGAGCTTGCGGGCGTCCCGGCCGCCCGCCGCGAACGGCTCCAGCAGGTCGCCCGCAAGGAACGTGATGCGCTCCGCCACGCCGTGGCGTTCCGCATTCGCCCGCGCGACCGCGAGCGCGTCCGGCGACAAATCGGTTGCGAAGAGGCGCCAGTGCGGGCGGCGCACCGCCAGCGCGACGGCGATCGCGCCGCTGCCCGTGCCGATGTCGGCGACATGCAGCCGCGGCGCCGCGCCGGCGCCGTCATCCGGCCACAGCCGGTCCGCCGTCTCCAGCACGGCTTCGACGAGCAGCTCGGTCTCGGGCCGGGGAATCAGCACGGCCGGCGTCACGGTGAACGGCAGGCCGAAGAACCACTGTTCGCCGGTAATGTACTGGACCGGCTCGCCCGCCGCCCTTCGGCGCACCATCTCGGCCCATTCCCCGAGCCGGTCGTCCGGCACCGGCTCGCGCCAATCGCGCAGCAACGAAGCCCGGTCGATGCCGAGCGCATGCATGAGCAGCCATTCCGCGCTCGCGCGCGGTTCGGCCGCGCCATGCGCCTCCAAGTAAGAAGAAGCCTGCAGGCAGGCTTCTCCGATCGTGATCCCGCCGGCCGGCTCGAAACGGTCCGCGCCGTTCCGCTCGTCCGCCATCCGGCAGCCTCCTTTCACGCAAATTCACGCAACCCAACGGCGTTCCCCGGGTGCGTCAGACGATCGCCGCGTTCTCCTGCTCGAGCAGTTCCGCCTGTTCGGCCAGGATCAGCGCATCGATGATTTCGTCGATTTCGCCGTTCAGCACCGCGTCCAGCTTGTGCAGCGTCAGTCCGATCCGGTGGTCGGTGACGCGGCTCTGCGGGAAGTTGTACGTCCGGATCCGCTCGCTGCGGTCGCCGGTGCCGATCTTGCTCCGGCGCTCGTTCGCCAGCCGCTCCTCTTCCTCCCGCCGGCGCATCTCGTAGATGCGCGCGCGCAGCACCTGCAACGCCTTCTGCTTGTTGTCGTTCTGCGATTTGCCGTCCTGGCAGGTGGCGACGATGCCGGTCGGGATGTGCGTCACGCGGACGGCCGATTTCGTCGTGTTGACGGACTGGCCGCCGTGGCCGCTCGCGCAGAAGGTGTCGACGCGGATGTCCTTGTCCAGGATTTCGACTTCCAGTTCTTCCACCTCCGGCAGCACCGCCACGGTCGACGTCGACGTGTGGATCCGGCCGCCCGATTCGGTCACCGGCACGCGCTGCACGCGGTGGGCGCCGCTCTCGTATTTCAGCCGGCTGTAGGCGCCTTTGCCGGAGATCATGAAGATGACTTCCTTGAAGCCGCCGAGATCGCTGACGCTCGCGTCGATCAGCTCGACCTTCCAGCCCTGCGATTCGGCGTAGCGGGTGTACATCCGGTACAGATCGCCCGCGAACAGCGCCGCCTCTTCGCCGCCGGCCGCGGCGCGAATCTCGACGATCACGTTCTTGTCGTCGTTCGGATCCTTCGGAAGCAGCAGGATGCGGATGCGCTTCTCGAGTTCTTCCTTCCGCCTCGTCAGCTCGTCGATCTCTTCCTTGACCATGGCGCGCATGTCTTCGTCCAGCTTCTCGCCGAGCATCGCCCTGGCGTCGTTGAGCTGCGAGACGACTTTCCTGTATTCGGTATAGGCCTGGTAGGTTTCCTCCAGGTCCGATTGTTCCTTCGAGTATTCGCGCAGCCGCTTCGGGTCTGCCGTGACCGCGGGATCGCACAGCAGCTCGCTCAGCTTCTCGTAGCGGTCCGCCAGCGACTGCAAACGGTCCAGCATCATCGATGAACACCCCTGCTTCAAAGTTCCGTACTGTTCATTATAACACAAACCCGCTCTCCTGCGTTCGGGCCGCCCCCGCTAGACGTTGAAGCGGAAGTGCATGATGTCGCCGTCCTGGACGACGTAGTCCTTGCCCTCGAGGCGCAGCTGGCCGCGCTCGCGCACGGCGTTCATCGAGCCGGCCGCCACGAAATCTTCGTAGGAGACGACCTCGGCGCGGATGAAGCCGCGTTCGAAATCGGAGTGGATGACGCCGGCCGCCTGCGGCGCTTTGGTGCCCTTGCGGATCGTCCAGGCGCGGACTTCCTGCTCGCCGGCCGTGAAGTACGTCTGCAGGCCGAGCAGCCTGTACGCCGCCTTGATGAGCCGGTCAAGGCCGGACTCCCGGATGCCGAGTTCCTCGAGGAACAGCTTATTGTCCTCGCCTTCGAGCTCGGCGATCTCGGCCTCGACCTTCGCGCAGATCGGCACGACTTCCGCGCCCTCCTGTTCGGCGTAAGCCCGGACGGCCTGCACGAGCGGATTGGCGTCCGGATCCGCCGCGTCGGCTTCGCTCACGTTCGCCGCGTACAGGACAGGCTTCATCGTGAGCAGGTGCAGATCGCGGACGATCAGCTTCTCCTCGTCATCCAGCGCGACGCTGCGGGCCGGCCTGTCGGCAAAGAGCGCCTCGCGGATCCGCTCGAGCACCTCCACTTCCCGGAAGAACCGCTTTTCCCCGCTCTTCGTTTGTTTCCGGGCGCGCTCGAGGCGCCGCTCCAGCGTCTCGAGGTCGGCAAGGATGAGTTCCAGATTGATCGTCGCAATGTCGCTCAGGGGATCGACCTTGCCGGCGACGTGGGTGATATTTTCATCCCGGAAGCAGCGGACGACGTGCACGATCGCGTCCACTTCGCGGATGTGCGCGAGGAATTTGTTGCCGAGCCCTTCGCCCTTGCTGGCTCCCGCGACGAGGCCGGCGATGTCGACGAATTCGAAGGTCGTCGGCACTTTCCGCTGCGGCTTCACGAGTTCGTACAGTTTGTCCAGCCGCTCGTCCGGCACTTCGACGACGCCGACGTTCGGATCGATCGTGCAGAACGGATAGTTCGCGGATTCGGCGCCCGCCTGCGTGATGGCGTTGAACAGCGTCGATTTTCCGACGTTCGGAAGGCCGACGATGCCCGCTTTCAGACCCATTGCTCCTGCAACTCCTTGTCTCTCTCAAGCCTCAAATCTCTCCCGCCATTATACATGAGGGACGGGAGGCAGTGAAGTCCGGCCGAAAAAAGCGGGCAGCCCGCGTCCGCCTTCTCCCCGCGAAGATGGCGATGCGCAGGCTGCCCCGCTCCGAAGCCCGCCGCTTACACGTGGGCCAAAATCTTCGACTTGAGCGCTTCCTTCGGCGTGAGGCCGACCATCTTGTCGACCGGCTGGCCGTCCTTGAACAGGATCAGCGTCGGAATGCTCATGACGCCGTACTGGGACGCGATCTCCGGCTCGTTGTCGACGTTGATTTTGCCGATCTTCGCCTGCCCCTCGAGCTCCTTGGACAGCTCCTCGACGATCGGAAGCTGCATTTTGCACGGGCCGCACCAGGGCGCCCAGAAATCGACCAGCGTCACGCCTTCGGCGATGCTGGACTGGAAGTTCTCCTTCGTCAGTTCGATTGCCATCGCTCTGGACTCCTTTCCTTTTTCGAATGGGTGATTGAAGCGCCGCCGCGCTCCGGAAACCTTCATGCGTGGGTCTGATCAAGCTCGGCGCTCCCGGCATTCGCGAATCCGCGCGAGCACGTGCTGGATCGTGACGCTGTCAAGATAGCTTTCCAGCCGTTTCTCCGCCTCGCAGAATATGCCGTCCATGACCTTCCGCATGTTCGAGCCGACGACGCAGTCCATCTCCGGATCGCCCGAACACCAGGTCGGCATGAGCGAGCCCGCGGCCATCGCGCGGTAGATGTCGCCGAGCGTCACCTCGCCGGGTTCGACCGCCAGCCGGTAGCCGCCGCGCATCCCCTCGCGCGTCTCGACGAAGCCGCTCCTGCGCAGCACGCCCATCACCTTGCGGATGCGGGCGGGATTCGTCTGGACGTTCTCCGCGATCGTCTCGCTGGAGGCCATCCGCCCGGGCAGATAGGCCAGCAGGACGAGGCTGTGCACCGCAATGGTGAACTCGCTGTTCATGGGGCACCTCGCTTCTTACTGTAATTATATTCGTTACAGTTCGAGGTGTCAACGCCGCCCGCCCGTAGTGTTCTCCACGAAACCGCGGGACATGCTCGTCCCGGCGAAGGAGACGCGCGTTGCGCGGCCCCGCCGCGGATCAGAAGTTGAAGTTGTCGGGGTCCGCACCGAACCGTCGGTTTTCGTTCAGGGCGTCGATCTTCGCCATGTCTTCGGCCGACAGCTCGAAGTCGAAGATGTTCGCGTTCTCGCGGATGCGCTCGGGACGGACCGACTTCGGGATGGTCAGGATGTCGTTCTGCAGATCCCAGCGCAGCACGATCTGGGCCGGCGTCTTGCCGTATTTCGCCGCAAGCTCCTGCAGCACCGGCAGGTCGAGGTTGCCTTTCATGATCGGCGCCCAGGCCTGGACGGCGATGTTGTGCTCGCGGCAGAACCGGCGCAGCTCCACCTGCGTGAGCAGCGGGTGGCACTCGACCTGGTTCACGGCCGGCATCACTTCGGCCGACGCCATGAGGTCCTCCAGGTGATGGATGTGGAAGTTGCTGACGCCGATCGCGCGCGCCCGGCCTTCCTTGTAGATCCGCTCGAGGGCGCGCCAGGTGTCCTTGTATTTGCCCTTCACCGGCCAGTGGATCAGGTACAGGTCGACGTAATCGAAGCCGAGCCGGTTCAGGCTCGCCTCGAACGCGCGCAGCGTCTCGTCATAGCCCTGGTCGGTGTTCCACACCTTCGTCGTGACGAATACGTCCTCCCGCCGGATGCCGCTCGCCCGGATCGCGTTGCCGACACCCTTCTCGTTCCCGTACAGCGCCGCGGTGTCGATCAGCCGGTAACCGGCTTCGAGGGCGGCGGCCACCGCGGTCTCGACTTCCGGCCCTTCCTGCGTCTTGTAGACGCCCAGCCCGAACCACGGCATTTGCACGCCGTTGTTCAGCGTCGTCGTCTCGGCCACATGCAGCACGTTGGCCATCGAACGATCACTCCTTCTCCTCGGTTTGGAAATCCAGCAAGTCCATCTGTTCGGGCTCCGCGGGCGGATCGAAGCCGCCGCGCGGCGGGCGCAGGCCGAGCATCCGCATGAGCTGCAGGGCGTTGTCCGCGGCGTCGCCTCCGGAGTTGTTGTTGAAAATGACGCATCCTCCGCGACGGCCGGAACCGAACGCTCCCCGGCCTGCGGTTCGTCGCACACGCTGTGGATCCAGCCTTCCCGCTTCATGAACGCGAGCGTGCGTTCCCGCATGCCGCCTTCAAACCAGCTCCGGTGCCGGAACTCGAGCGCGCACGGGATGCCGTCCATCAGCGCCCGCGCCTCGCGCAGCTTGTCCACATGCGCCCGCGTGCAGTCGAACCAGGGCGGGTACTGGAACAGGACGGCGAGCAGCTTGCCCGCCGCGCGCATCGGCTCGATCGACGCGCGGAACGCGGCGAACATGGACGCCGCATCGGGATAGGGCGTGCCGCCGCGGGCATGCCCGGTCATCCCTCCGTACGCCTTCACGATGAAGCCGAAGCCGTCCGGCGTCTCGGCCTTCCACTTCGCCATCGTCCGTTCCGGCTGGATCGCGTAGAACGTCGCGTCGACTTCGACGATGTCGAACCAGCCGGCGTATTCCGCCAGCCGGCCGCTTCCGCGCCGGGCATGCCGGTAAAGCGACGGATGGTCGCCCCAGCCCGCGAGTCCGATCCGGATCAACCGCGTCCCTCCCTGCGCCTGGCTGCACCCGGGCCGACGTCACGCCCGAATGTCTCCAGGTCCCAGTATAGAACCGCCGGGGGAAAATGGCAATCGCGGTCCGAACGGCAGGCCGACCGCGGGTTTCGGCCTTTTCGGCGGCGGGAATTTGACCGGCGGGCCGGAGGCGGGCGTGCCGAACCCGGCGGACGGTTCGGGTGCGGGAAGCCGGTTGCCGTCGACCGGGCCGGGCGCGGATCCCGGACTGCCATCGGAGGGATCGGACAGCGTCGCCGGATTCTCAACGAGCGGGTCGGATGCGGATGCCGGATTGCCGGCGGACAGGCCGCGTTCGGGCATCAGATTCCCGGCCGTCGGCACTCCGGCATTCCGGGCGGGCACGGGCGCCAGGCTTTCGGCCAGCCGGATCATCTGCTTCTTCGTCAGGATGCGGCTGTCGATCTCGATCAGCGTGCCCCGCTCGATCCAGCGCAGGATGCCGCCGTGCACGGGGCGTCCGTCGTCGAATGCCGCCGGATGCCACGGCATGAACCGCGCGACGGTGCCCCTCAGCCGCACGGGCCGGCCGTGTCCGGCCGCAAGCCGGGACGCGATCGCCCGCGTCTGGGCGATGCCGGCGATCCGCGGTTCGAGGGCGCCGGCCGCCGGCAGCGCCGTCCAGGCCGCATGGAGATGGATGCGCAGGCCGCCGATCCCGCGCCTGTCCGTCGGGTACGCGCAGACCGCCGGAATCCAGCCCGCCGGCAGCTCCCGCGGCGCGAACACGGTGAAGCCGGCGCGCCGCGCCAGCCCGTCCGGCCCGTGCAACGAAGCGGAGGCGCACCGGTCCGCCCGGCCCCGGATGCGCGCGGGAACGGCCGACTCCGTTCCCTGTTGCCGGACGGACGGCGCGAAGGCGAACCCGGCCGCCTGGGCCGCGGAGATGCCTGCTGCCGGCGCGCGGAGCACCGGCAGGATGATGGATGCCATGATCGCCGCTGTCAGGAGAAAGCGCCGCATGGTGGTTCCGCCTTTCCTTTTTTCCAGATAGTGTATCCGTGCTTCGTCGAATCTACCCGAAAAAAGAAGCGCGCCCCCGGCAGGGCGGTTCGCGCCTGTGCCGGGGGCGTGCGGCGGGACGTCCCGGGATTCTCAGAACGACAAGCAGAGATAGCTGAGCGTGCCGTAATCGTAATGACGGTGAAGGACTTGCGCCTCGCCGGTCCCCGCCCCGAACGCGATCAGATACGGCACGAAGTGCTCCGGGCGCGGCACGGCCCGGCGGGCAATCGGCGCGAGCTCCGGGTATCGGGCGAGGGCGGCGCGGTCTTTCGCGGCGCTGCGTTCGATCAGCCAGTCGTCGAACTCGAGGGCCCACGGCTCGGGATCGCCGCCGCTCCATCGGATTTCGGCGAAGTTATGCACGGTGACGCCGCTGCCGGTGACGAGGATGTCCGCTTCGCCGAGTCCGGCCAGCGCCTCGCCGATCCGGATCTGCTCTTCCCCCGGCAGGAAGGGATGCACGGACGCCTGAACGACGGGGATGTCCGCTTCGGGATACATGCGGAGCAGCATCGTCCAGGAGCCGTGGTCGAGTCCGCGGTCGGCATCCGTCCGCACGGGGATGCCGGCTTCGCGCAGGCGCTCGGCAACCTTGTCCGCGACGGCCGTCGAACCGCGGGCCGGGTATCGGATCCGGTACAGTTCGGGCGGGAAGCCGACGAAGTCGTGAATCGTGTCGTACGTCCCGTCCGTCGAGGAGATCGTCGTCACGGGGCTCTCCCAGTGCGCGGAGAAGATCACGATCGCCTTCGGGCGGAGCCGGCGCCCGAGGTCCGCGAGAAACGCGGCGTACGGGCCGTCCCCGATCGCGAGCATCGGCGATCCGTGCGCAAGAAAGAGCGAGGGCATCACGGGGTCGGAGCACTCCTTTCCGTCGTGCATGGGGCCGCTTATCGGCCGCTCATGCGGTCCGCGGTTCACGGGCCGGAGCCCGCGCCTTACGGGCCCGGGCCGGGGCGCGGCCGCCTCAAGCGCCCAGGAATCTCAGGCCGGCGACGCCGGCGATGATCATCGCGATGAACAGCAGCTTGCGCTTATCCCGCGACTCCCCGAACAGCGCCATGCCGAGCAGCACGCTGCCCGCCGCGCCGATGCCCGTCCAGATGCTGTACGCGGTGCCGATCGGGATGTCCCGCAGCGCGAGCGAGAGGAAATAGAAGCTGACGGCGCTCGAGATGCCGAAGCCGACCGTCGGTTTCCAACGCCGGAACCCGTCCGACAGCTTGATGAACGTGACGCCGCCGATCTCGGCGGCGCCGGCGATGAGCAGCCAGATCCAGGCCATCTCAGCTTGACGCTCCTTCCGATGCGCGGTCCGGGGCGTCCGGTTTGTCCGGCGCGTCGTCCGGCGTGATGAGTTTGAGACCGATGATGCCGGCGATGAGCAGCGCCAGGAAGAACAGGCGCAGCGGATCGGTCGATTCGCCGAGGAACAGCATGCCGACAACGGCCGTGCCGGCCGTTCCGATGCCGGTGAAGACGGCGTAGGCGACACCGATCTCGAGCATCGTCATCGCTTTCGAGAAAAACCAGAAGCTCAGGATGAGCAGCGCGATCGTGACCGCGCTCGGCAGCGGTTCGGTAAAACCTTTCGATACCTTCATGCCGTAGGCCCAGCCGACATCCAGCAGCCCGCCGATCAGGACGTAGAACCATGCCATGTTGAATCTGAACGTCATGCTGCACCTGACCTTTCCACATTTCGCGCGGCGCGACGCGTTTGTGAACAGTATAGGCGGGGGCCGGGCGGGTTTGCAAGCCGGCATGCCCGCGCGGCTGCCGGCTGCCCGGCGCGGAACCCCGCCGGCCGCGCGGCCCGCCCGGTCAACCGCCGGGTTGGGGGGCGAAGCCGGCCTCGCACCGCGCCAGAAACGCCTCGTACGCCTCCGGCGTGTGCAGGCGGACGAAGGCTTCGCGCTCTTCGTCCGTTTCCGGCTTCACGGCCACCGCTTCAGGCCGCTCCAGCATCGCCATGAGGCGGCGCTCGCCGCGCTCCAGCCGTATCGCCGCCTCCCGCGCCAGGTTGGCGCGGTAGAGCGCGTGGAACGGCTGGCCCGGCGCGTGCACGACCGCCGCGGCCGCCCCGGCGGAGACGGCCGCAAGGCGCATGCGCGCGAGCAGCGACGCCGACACATTCGGCATGTCGCCGCCCATCACCAGCGCCCAGCCGGTCTGCAGCTCCGACAGACCGGCGTGCAGGCCCGCGAGCGGGCCGCAGCCCGCGTAGCGGTCGAGCGCGAACTTGACGCGCCGTTCGGCGATCGCGCCCCGCTTCAGCACCGGCGCGATCGCGGCGCGCAGTTCGCGCGCCCGCCGC
>Ga0207871_100567_pt1 | contig 11377 bp, 10 predicted proteins | sample Passage260A_FD_187371 | JGI IMG/M metagenome (GOLD analysis project Ga0207871, IMG submission 187371) | Cellulose adapted compost microbial communities from Newby Island Compost Facility, Milpitas, CA, USA - Passage2 60A (SPAdes) (version 2) ...
GGCGGGCCGCCGCCAATCTGATAGCGGCCGAATGGTTCACGCTATGCGCCCCGGACCGGAAGGAGGGGGAGCATGATCCTGACCCGTGAAACCGCGGGCGGCCGGTGGCGGATCCGACCCGACGGGCCCGGCAAGGTGACCGGCCGCCTGAAGTACCTGACCGACCTGGCGCTGCCGGGCATGTTGCACGGGGTCGTGCTGCGCAGCGCGCATCCGCACGCGCGCATCCGCGCGATCCGCACGGAGCGCGCCGCGGCGCTTCCGGGCGTGCGCGCCGTGCTGACGCACCGCGATGTGCCGGGCCTGAACGCGTTCGGCATTTCGCGGCAGGATCAGCCCGTCTTCTGCTCCGACCGCGTCCGCTACGTCGGCGACGCGGTCGCGGCCGTCGCCGCGGACACGCCCGAGATCGCCGAACGCGCGCTCGGTCTGATCGAGGTCGATTACGAGCCGCTTCCCGTGCTGGACACGCCGGAGAAGGCGCTGTCGCCGGACGCGCCGAAGCTCCATCCGCACGGCAACGTGCTGCACCGGAGCGAATACAGGCGCGGCGACGTCGACGCCGCGTTCGCCGAATGCGTCCACGTCGTGGAAGAAACCTATGTCACGCCGCGCCAGATGCACACCTATCTCGAGACGGAAGGCGGCCTGTTCGTGCCGGAGCCGGACGGCCGGCTGACCGTGTACGCGCCGACGCAGCACGGCCTGCTCGACCGGTTGCAGCTTGCCCGCATCCTCGGCGTGCCGGAGGAGGCGATCCGCGTCGTCTCCAGCCCGATCGGCGGCTCGTTCGGCGGCAAGGACGAGCTGAACATCCAGCCCTACGGCGCGCTGCTCGCGCGGGCGACCGGCCGCCCGGTCAAAATCCACCATTCCCGGCGCGAGTCGGTGCGCGCGGGACTCAAGCGGCATCCGATGCGGATCACGATGAAGACCGGCATCGACGCCTCGGGCCGGCTGCTCGCCCACCGGGTGCGGATCGTCGCCGACACCGGGCCCTACGCGACGCTCGGCGCGGAGGTGCTCAACTTCGCGACGGAGCACGTGATCGGCCCCTACCGGTATGCCAACCTCGACGTCGAGGGCGTCTCCGTCTACACGAACAACGGGATGTCCGGCGAGTTCCGCGGCTTCGGCGGCAACCAGGCGATCTTCGCGCTCGAGGGGCAGATGGACCGGCTGGCGGAGCTGGCCGGCATCGATCCGTGGGAATTCCGGCTCATCAATTTGCGCCGGATGGGAGATCCCGGACCTTTCGGGCAGCAGATCGCCCAGACGGACGGGGCGTATCAGGTGTGGGTGAAGCTGAAGGAGAGCCCGCTCTGGCGCGAGCGGGACAGCCTGAAGCGAGCCGGCGAAGCTTCCGCTTCCGCGCAGTCCGGCGGAGCCGCCCGTCCGCCGTGGATCCGCACCGGCATCGGCGCCGCGATGGTCATGCACGGCTTCGGGCTGGGCTACGGCATCCCGGATCCCGCCGCGGGCCGGCTGCGGCTCGCGGAGGACGGCCGCATCGAGGCGATCTTTGGCTACGAGGAGTTTGGCCAGGGACTGTTTGCGGCGATCGAAGCGCTCATGATCGACACATTCGGCATCGGGCCGGACGATCTCCGGATCGTCGTCGGCGACACGGACCGGGTGCCGGACAGCGGGTCGAGCACCGCGTCGCGCACGACGGCGATGATCTGGCAGGCGCTCAGGCGGATGGAGCAGCCGTTCCGGCGGAAGCTGCTCGAGGCGGCGGCGCGCCTGACCGGCCGGGCGGCGGGCGGGCTGACGCTTGCCCCCGGCGGCGTCGCGGATGCGGAAAGCGGGGTGCTGCTCATCCGGTACGCCGACCTCGCCGCGAAGGCGGAAGAGACGATCGGGGCCCAAGCGCACTTTCATTTTCCGACGACCGACCTTGAGAGGATCGGCGCGCATTTTCTGTATTCGTATGCCGCCGTCGCCGTGAAGGTGGAGGTCAACCTGCTGACCGGCCGCGTACGCGTGCTCGACCAGTACCACGCGGTGGCGGCGGGGCCGGTCGTGAATCCGATGGGATATGTCGGACAGATCGAGGGCGGCAGCGGCATGGCGCTCGGCTTTGCGCTCCTGGAGGACGCGGTCATGGAGAACGGACATTACCTCACCGGCAATCTGGACACCTATCTGATTCCGACGATCGCCGATTCCCGCGGCACGGTCGCGGTCGAGCCGGTCGAGGAGCTGCCGGAGGGCGATCCCTATGGCCCGCGCGGGATCGGCGAGATCGGCTCGGTCGGCCTCGCGCCGGCGATCGCGGAGGCGATTCATGAAGCGACGGGCGTGCGCGTAAGCCGGCTGCCGGTTGATCCGGCACTGCTCATCCGGCGGCCGGAAGATCTGTGGAAGGCGGTGGATGGCCGATGATCGAGCGAACGAATCCGCTCCCGGCCGCGGCGGACGCCGCCGTCATTTCGTTCACGCTGAACGGGGAGCCGGTCCGACTGGCGGTTCCGCCGGCGCGGCGGCTCATCGACGTGCTGCGGCATGATCTGCTGCTCACCGGGACGAAGATCGGCTGCGAGATCGGCCGCTGCGGCGCCTGCATGGTGCTCGTGGACGGGCGGCCGGTGAACGCCTGTCTGACGATGATGTACCAGCTCGAGGGTCGCCGCGTGACGACGATCGAGGGCCTCGCGGGCGGAGCGGAGGCGTTGCACGCGGTGCAGCGGGCCTTCCTCGAGGAAGGCGGCTTCCAGTGCGGCTACTGCACGCCCGGGATGATCGTCTCGGCGGCGGCACTGCTCGCCGAGCGGCCGGATCCGACCGACGACGAGATCGTGGAGGCGCTGTCCGGCAATCTGTGCCGCTGCACCGGCTACGGCGGCATCCTGAGGGCCGTCAGGCGCGCGGTGGCGATCGGGAGGGAAGCCGATGGAACGGGCTGACGATCGGAAGAGGCATATTCGGCTGCTCCTGCGATGCGTCGAGGTGTCGATCCGGGCGCGAGCATCCGGCAACCGCCCGTTCGGCGCGCTGCTCGCCGACGCGCATGGACGCGTGCTGCTCGAGCAGGGCAACGTCGAGGTGACCGAACGGATGTGCATGGGCCACGCGGAGGCCGTGCTGGCGGCGGAAGCGTCGCGGCGGTATCCGAAGGCGCGGCTTCGGGAATGCACGCTGTATTCGACCGCGGAGCCGTGCGCGATGTGCGCCGGCGCGATTTATTGGTCCGGCATCGGGCGGGTCGTGTACGGGATCAGCGAGCGGCGGCTCGCCGAACTGACGGGCGGCGACGAGCGCAATCCGACGCTCGATCTGCCGTGCCGGACCGTCTTCGCGGCCGGCCGGCGGCCGATCGAGGTGCTCGGCCCGTTCCCGGAGGTCGAGGCGGAGACGGTCGCCGTCCATGCGGGGTACTGGTCATGACGCGGCGGCTTACGATGGCGGAGATCAACGCGCTGGACCGGGACGCCTTCGTCGCGCTGTTCGGCGGCGTCTTCGAGCATTCGCCCTGGGTGGCGGAGGCGGCCTGGCGTTCGCGGCCGTTCGCGTCGGCGGAAGCGCTCCTCGAAGCGATGCTGCGGGCGGTGCGGGAGGCTCCGGAGGGGCTGCGGACGGCGCTGATCCGGGCGCATCCGGATCTCGGCGCCCGGATCGCGATGACGGAAGCGTCGGCGGCGGAGCAGCGGTCGGCCGGCCTCGACCGGCTGACCGCGGCGGAATACGGGGAACTCGCCGCCCTGAACCGGGCTTACCGGGAGACGTTCGGTTTTCCTTTCATTCTCGCGGTGCGCGGCAAGACGAAGCGGGAGGTGCTGGCCGCGCTGCGGGAGAGGATCGGGCGGAGCGCGGACGAGGAGCGGCGCGAGGCGCTGCGGCAGATCGGGCGGATCGCCGCGTTCCGCCTCGCCGAACTGGTCGAAGGAGCGGCCGGGGGCATCGATCCGTCCGCCGCGGGTGAAGCCGGTTCGGGCGCCGGAGACGACGGCCGTCCGTCCCGCGCCGCCGCGGCGGATGCCGAAACGGCCGCCTCCGGGCCCGCGGACGAGCCGGTCGGAGGGGGTTCCGGCCGGCTGACGACCCATGTGCTCGACGTCACGCGCGGTCGTCCGGCCGCCGGCATGCGGGTCGAACTGTACCGGCTGGATGCCGTCACCGGATCGCGCCTCAAGCTGCGGGAGGTGCGGACGAACGCGGACGGCCGGACGGATGGACCGATCCTCGCGGGCCGGGATTTTGAGGCGGGCGCCTACGAGCTCGTCTTCCACGCGGGCGAATATTTCCGCGCGGCGGGCGCGGACATCGGCTTTCTGGACAAGGTGCCGGTGCGGTTCCGGATCGCCGATCCGGACGCCCATTGCCACGTGCCGCTGCTCGCCGCGCCGGGAGGCTACAGCACGTACCGGGGAAGTTAGGCAAGGAGGTTGCGCGGCAGTGGGGAGGCGGGAAGCGTGAAGCGGTTCGATCTCATCGTGCGCGGCGGCACGGTCGTGCTGCCGGACGCCGTCGCGCGGCTCGACATCGGCATCCGGGACGGGAAGATCGCGGAGCTTGAGGCCGAGCTCGACCCGGCGGACGCGGACGGGTCGGTGGACGTGTCGGGGTGCCACGTGCTGCCCGGGATGATCGACGCCCATGTCCATCTGAACGAGCCGGGCAACGGCCACTGGGAAGGGTTCGAGACCGGCTCGGCCGCACTGGCGGCCGGCGGCTGCACGACGTACATCGACATGCCGCTGAACGGCGTTCCGCCGGCGGTCACCGCGATGGCGCTGCGCCGGAAGGCGGAGCTCGCCGCCGGCAGGTCCGCCGTTGATTACGCGTTCTGGGGCGGGCTCATGCCGGGCCGTCTGCACGAACTCAAGGACCTGATGGCCGCGGGCGCCGTCGCGTTCAAGGCGTTCATGTCGGAGCCGGGTGGCGCGGGAGAGGAGCGGTTCCGGGCCTCCGATGACTGCACGCTGTACGAAGGCATGGCGCGCATCGCGGAGCTGGGCGGACTCCTGGCCGTGCACGCCGAGAATGACGCGATCACGTCGGGGCTTGCGGAGAAATTCCGGGCCGAAGGCCGCGTGTCGGCGCGGGATTACGCCGCGTCGCGGCCGCCGGAGGCGGAGCTCGAGGCGGTGCATCGCGCGCTGTTCTTCGCCGAGCGCACCGGCTGCCGGGTGCATTTCGTCCACATCAGCACGGCGGAGGCGCTGCGCATGATCGACGCGGCGAAGCGGCGCGGCGTCGACGCGTCGGCGGAGACCTGTCCGCATTATCTGCTGCTGACCCTGGACGATCTGGAGCGGATCGGTCCGGTCGCGAAATGCGCGCCCCCCCTGCGGGACGAGGCGGAACGGGAGCGGATGTGGCGGATGTTGGCGGACGGATTCATCGATTTCATTTCCTCCGACCACTCGCCCTGTCCCGCCGATTGGAAAACGGTCGGTCCGGACGGCTCGTTCTTCGACGTCTGGGGCGGCATCGCCGCGGCGCAAAGCAGCCTGGAGCTCATGACGGGCGAAGGCCTGCGGCGCGGCCTGACGCTGCCCGCGATCGCGAAGCTGCTCGCCGACGGGCCGGCGCGGCGATTCGGCCTCTCGCGGAAGGGCCGGATCGCGCCGGGCTTCGATGCGGACCTCGCCGTCGTCGACCTGAACCGGAGCTACGTGCTGGAGCGGGACCATCTGCTGCAGAGCCACAAGCACAGTCCATACGTGGGATGGACGATCCGCTGCAAGGTGATGAAGACGTTCGTGCGGGGCCGGCTCGTCTATGACGAAGCGCTCGGGATCGCGGAGCCCGGGCGCGGCGCATGGCTCGTCCGGTCCGCCTGAGGCGCCGGGTCGTGCGGCGCGAATCCGGGATTGGAAAGGAGGGCGTCATCATGCTGAAACTGGATCTGGAGGCGGAATTCGCGGAATCGGTCACCGGTCTGCTGGATGAGCTGGCGATGTGCGGCGCGGAACGGAACGGCGGCGTGTCGCGGCTCCTGTACACGCCTTCCTGGCTGGAGGCGCAGCGGCTGCTGGAGCGGCGGATGACGGAGTGCGGACTCACGGCGCGCTATGATTGCGTCGGCAATCTGTTCGGGAGGCTCGCGGGACGCGGATCCGAATCCGGCGTCGTGCTGACCGGTTCGCACATCGACACAGTCCGCAGCGGCGGGAAATACGACGGCGCTTACGGCATCGCCGCCTCGCTGACCGCCGTGAAGTTCCTGCACGAGAAATTCGGGCCGCCGCTCCGTCCGATCGAGGTCGTCTCGTTCTGCGAAGAGGAGGGAAGCCGGTTTCCGCTCGCCTACTGGGGATCGGGCAACGTCAGCGGCACGTTCAGCCCGGAGCTGGCGGACGGCCTCGTCGACGCGCAGGGAGTCACGATGCGCGAGGCGATGGAAGCGGCCGGATTCGGCGGAACGGGTCCGTCGGGCGAACCGCTCAGCGCGAAGCGTACCGATCTCGCCGCGTTCGTGGAGGTGCACATCGAGCAGGGCATGACGCTCGAGCGGTTCGGCGAGCGGATCGGCATCGTCGAGACGATCGCCGGCCAGCGCCGCTACGTCGTGACGGTTCTCGGCGAGGCGAACCACGCGGGCACGACGCCGATGGCGCTCCGGCGCGACGCGATGGCGGGCGCGGCGGAGATGATCGCGTTCCTCGAGCGCGCGGCGCAGAAGGCGGGCGATCCGCTCGTCGCCACGGTCGGCAGCATCGAATGCGTGCCGAACGTGCCGAACGTGATCGCCGGCTCGGCGGAGTTCACGCTGGACATCCGGCACATGTCCGAGACGCTGCTGACCGGCTTCTGCGACACCGTGCTCGGCACGTTCCGGACGATCGCGGAGCGAAGAGGCCTGAAGATCCGGGTCCGCTCCGTGCTGCACACGCGCCCGGCGCCGATGGATCCCGTGCTGACGGGCCGGCTGGAGCGGATCTGCTCGTCCCGCGGCATTCCGTACCGGCGCATGATGAGCGGTGCCGGCCACGACGCGCAGATGTTCCGCTCCGTCTGCCCGACGGCCATGCTGTTCGTGCCCAGCCGGGGCGGCATCAGCCATTCGCCCGACGAGTACACGCCGCCGGAGGATCTTGCCCTCGGCACGGCCGTATTGGCGGAGCTGCTGTACGAGCTTGCCTACGGGGAGAAATGCCCATGATGACGCAACCGATCTGGCCGCCGCCGCCGCGGACGATCATGACGCCGGGTCCGGTGGAGGCGGACCCGCGCGTGCTGCGCGCGATGTCGTATCCGATGCTCGGCCAGTTCGATCCGGCGTTCACGGCGCTCATGAACGAGACGATGGCGCTGCTCCGCCGGCTGTTCCGCACGTCGAACCGCCAGGCCTATCCGGTGGACGGCACCTCGCGGGCAGGTCTGGAAGCGGTGCTGGCCGGCGTCGTCGAGCCGGGCGACCGCGTGCTCGTGCCGATCTGCGGGCGGTTCGGCCATCTGCTGCACGAGATCGCGGAGCGCTACGGCGCGGACGTCCGAGTGATCGAGCGGGAATGGGGCACGGTGTTCGATCCGGAGGACATCATCCGCGCGATCCGTCAATACCGGCCCAAGGTCGTCGCCCTCGTGCACGGCGAGACGTCGACCGGCCGGCTGCAGCCGCTGGACGGCATCGGCGCCGCCTGCCGGGAATACGACGCGCTGCTCGTCGTCGACGCCGTCGCGACGATCGGCGGCGTGCCGGTCAACACCGACGAGTGGCTGCTGGACGCCGTCGTGGGCGGCACGCAGAAATGCCTGTCCGTGCCGAGCGGCATGGCGCCGCTCACCTACAACGGGCGCGTCGAGCGGATCCTCGCCGCGCGCAGGCGGATCGAGCGGGGCATCCGGCCGCCGGGCGGCGGCGATTCGGAGAGACCGTTCATCCGCAGCAATTATCTTGATCTCTGCCAGCTGCAGGATTACTGGGGTCCGGAGCGGCTCAACCACCACACCGAGATGACCGCGATGCTCTACGGCCTGCGCGAAGGGGTCCGCATCGCGCTCGAGGAGGGGCTGGAGGAGCGGTTCCGGCGGCACCGGCTGCACGAGCGGGCGCTTGTCAGAGGCCTCGAGGCGATGGGGCTGACGCTGTTCGGCGACCCGGCCTGCAAGCTGCCGGTCGTCACCTGCGTGAACATTCCGGAAGGCGTGGACGGCGAATCGGTGCGCGCCATGCTGCTCGAGCGGTTCGGCATCGAGATCGCGGGTTCGTTCGGGCCGCTCAGGGGCCGCATCTGGCGCATCGGCACGATGGGTTATTCCTGCCATATGCGCAACGTGCTGCTCACGCTCGGAGGGCTCGAGGCCGTGCTCCTGCGCCACGGGATGCGCGTTCCGGCCGGCGAGGCGCTGCAGGCGGCCATGGAGGTGTACGAGGAGGAGCAGGCGGCGCAGGCCGCGCGGCAGGCTTGAGGCGGGCGGCCTTCTCCCGGGTTCCGGCATCCCGTCGGACGGACTTCCCGTGCAGTTTTCTTCGGCATGTGGTATGCTGGGGAGAACCGGGGAGGAGATGCCGTGAACCGCGATTTTGTCCGGCTGAGCGGACTGGAAGGGGAACTGAAGGTCTCGCAGAAGAAGCAGGAGTACGGCCTGACCGTCTCGACGCGGGAAATCGTTTTTCACAAACCGCACGTCAATTATGTGATCCGCTATGACGACATCGTCAGCATCGTGCCGTTCCGTCCCGACGGAAGGCGGACCAGCCTGTCGGTCCGCCGCAAGTCGGACGGCGCGGTCGAGTATGCGACGTCCCGGGCGGATGCGGACCCGTACCGGCTGTATGCGAGCCGCGTCACCGTGCACAGCCGCAGCGGGACGAGCGTGTTGGGGGCGATGCAGTTCGTGCTGCCGATTCCGCCGAAGCTGATGGCGGTGATCGCCGAGTTCAGCGGCCTGAACCGGATTCCGTGAAGGCGGCCGTTCGGCGCCTCCGGACATTTGCCGATGCCGACAAAACTTGACACCCGTTCCATCCGTGCTATAATTCAACGCGATACACGCCGCGGCCGGCCTCCCGTCGGGGAGAGGCCGGCTGCGGCGCATGCAGCCTGGATGAAGAGGGGTCTCGGCGCGGCAATGGATGCGACACAACCGACGGAATTTCCGCTCGCGGCGTTCGGAACGGAGGCCGGGCTGCCCCGGCGCGACGCGGCTGGAATCGACGCCGGCGGCACGCTGGTCAAGATCGCGTACATCAAGGACGGCGTCGCGCGGCTGCGCAAGTTCCGGTCGGACCGGCTGGAGGAGGCGGCGGCATGGATCGGGACGGAATTGCCGGAGGCGCCGCTTTGCCTGACGGGCGGCAAGGGCGCAAAGCTGGCGGCGTTGATCGGCCGAAAGACGAAGATGATGCCCGAGTTCGAGGCGACCTGCAGCGGCGTCCGCCTGCTGCTGCCGCCGGAGATCGCCGGGCGCGCCTTTCTGCTCGCGAACGTCGGCACGGGCACTTCCGTCCACGTCATCGACGGCGGACGCCAAATCCGCGTCGGCGGAACCGGGCTCGGCGGAGGCACGATCGTCGGGCTTTCCAGGCTGCTGACCGGCATCGACGACTACGACGCGATCGTTGCGGCGGCGTCGGCGGGCGACCGCGGCGTCGCCGATCTGAAGGTGCGCCATATCTATGAAGGAATGGAACCGCCGATCGACGGGGAGCTGACGGCGAGCAATTTCGGGCGTGTGCCGCCCGGCGCCGCGATCGGCGACGGACGGAACGGCACCGTCGCGCGCGAGGACGCGCTCGCTTCCGTGATCGGCATGGTCGGGGAAGCGGTGGCGACCTTGTGCGTCAGCGCCGCCGCCGCGCACGGCCTGAAGACGATCGTCTACATCGGATCGTCGTTCAACGGCAACGCACCGCTGCGCCGGGCGATCGAATCCTACACTTGCTTCCGCGGCGGGGAACCGCATTTCGTGGAGAACGGCGAGTTCAGCGGCGCGCTGGGCGCGCTGCTCCGGCTCGGCCGCCGGGCGGCGCGGGTTTGACCGGCATGCGGGCATGGGAGGAGCGGATGTTGCCCGTGCCATTTTTTATCGGAATCGTCCCGCCGGACGATGTGAAACGGCGGATCGAAGCGTTTCGGAATCGCTGGGAGAGCAACCGCCTCCGGGAAGTGGTCGAACCGCACATTACGGTGAAGGCCCAGAGCGGACTGACCGGGGATTTGGCATGGCTGGACAAGGTTCGGAACGTCTGCTCTTCCTTTCGGAGTTTCCGCGTGTCGCTGGGAGAACCGGCCACGTATGGCACCTCGGTGGCGTATCTGTCGGTCCGGTCCGCGGAAATATGCGAGCTGCACCGATCGCTGATGGAGGCCGTGTCTCCGCCGCCGGAGCTTCTCAAGATTTATTACGAGCTGGATCGTTACCATCCCCATCTGACATTGGGCCAGACCCACTGGGGCATGAGCGAATCCGAGATCGTGGAGATGGCGGCGGAGGCGCGGCGCGCGCTCGCGCCCTATCCGTCTTTCGACGTCGCCTTCGTCCGGGTGTACAAGGAAATCGGGCCCGACAGATATGCGCCGTTTGAAGATATACGGCTTGCACGGTAACCGCCTTGCCGAAGGCGGTTATTCTTGTCGCGGGGACATCGTGGCGATCCATCCGCGGCATGTCGCGATATGATGGAAACGTGACGGTTCGCGGGCATGTTTTTGATCATGGAGGAAAGCGGGGTGAAAGGGATGGATATCCGCAAGATCCGGCTGGACGAAGGCGCAAGGACGCAGACGAGCGAGGCGCGGGACGAATACGAGAAGGATTACGCCCGCCTCGTGCAGTCGCCCGCGTTCCGCAGGCTGCAGGGCAAATCGCAGGTGTTCGGCGCCGGCACCGGGGACTATTACCGCACCCGGCTCACGCACTCGCTCGAAGTCTCCCAGATCGCCCGGGAGCTGGCGCGCCGGCTGCAACGGACGCATCCGCTTCTGCAGAAACCCGAACACCCGGGGCTGATGATGGAGCCCGAAGTCGTCGAATGCGCCGCGCTCGCCCACGATCTCGGCCATCCGCCGTTCGGCCACAAGGGCGAGGAAGTGCTGCACCGGCTGCTCAGCAAGCACGGGATGCCCTATGAGGGCAACGCGCAGAATTTCCGCATTCTCATGTTCCTAGAGAAGCGCGCGGGGAGCGACAGCGGCCTGGATCTGACGGCGGCCGTGCTGCTCGCGATCAACAAGTATCCCCACTGCCTGAACGAGCCCGGCGTCACCAAAGGCGTCTACGAGATGGAATGGGAAGGCGGCATCCGCCGGCTGCGGGAGCTGTGGGGCATGCCGGAGGGCCGCGCGACGCTGGAAGCGCAGCTCATGGATCTCTGCGACGACATCGCCTATTCGACGCACGACATCGAGGACGGCATCCGAGCCGGCAAGATTCTGATGAGCCCGGGCTTCTTCGAGGACGACCGGCTGGCGGAGCTGATCGT
>Ga0207871_100568_pt1 | contig 11365 bp, 8 predicted proteins | sample Passage260A_FD_187371 | JGI IMG/M metagenome (GOLD analysis project Ga0207871, IMG submission 187371) | Cellulose adapted compost microbial communities from Newby Island Compost Facility, Milpitas, CA, USA - Passage2 60A (SPAdes) (version 2) ...
ACATCGGATGTCCCTGAAGATGACCGTCCGGCAGTCCAAAGGATATTCAAGTCATGGCTTCACCGAAGGGAATGTCAAGCATGTTTCTTTTGGCGACAAACACCTTCCCCCCTTTGCCCTCCTGTCATTCTGTCCTCGGGTGATCGCCGCCAGCATCTTCCTTTCCGGTCTGCGCTTCCGATTCAAATAGAGGACAAACAGCTCAGCAGCTTCCTTATCCGTCATCCCCACCACTGGCTCCAACCACTTGTCCTCCATCAGCGGCGACATACCAGCTTCGTTCCACTCCCGGGAATTTTTTCTGATTCTCATTTCGTTGTAATATTCCTTTATCATCGCTTGTATATGAACATCCTGATAAATCCCCCGATAGTCTTTGTGCCAGCCTGTGGGTCATACTCTGCATATCCAGTAGCATCCTCCGAGCGGGCAAACCTGATTTCAACCAAAAAAACCCCTTTTTCCGTCACGGATTTATCCGTTCAAAGGCTGATTGCACCAGAACTGATATCCGTCCGGATCTTCAATAATTGCTTCCCTAACGCCCCATTCGCGATCGGCCGGTTCTTGGACGACTCTGCCAATTCCTGCGGATTTGACGGCAGAAACCAATGCATCGACATCATCGACACTGAAATCGACCGAAAGACCTGCTGTCACCGGATTCGGTTTTTCCGACGGATGAAGCATCAGCGGCGTCGCATTTTCCCCTTCACCGATTAGAAACCATACCATACCGTCATATTCATCGGTTTTTTTGAGTCCGAGGACCTTTCCGTAAAACTCGGCGGAAACTTTCGTGTCCTTCACATGAAGCACTACGGACGAAATCTTGGAAACAGAAAATGTCTTCATATTCTCATCCTCCTTACTTCGTTTCAACCGCCATATTGACGGACTTTTCCGTATTTTGATAACATTTTATTATCAAATTGCGAAATTGTCAATTTCGCAATTTTTAAATAATAAAGGTGATTCCAATGCAAAGAGACATCATTTTTACAACTAAGCCTGTGCCCCGTTATCGTGTTATCCATTCGCTGGCGATCAATTTATTTACGGAAATGATCTTTGTCGACTATGCCGTCCACTGTGCTGAGACGCCATCCGAATGGACAAAGGAGCTCGCGGCGAAACTTTCCGATACGGACAAAGAAATATTGAAATCCATCCGTTCCGTCCTCGCACACGGCTGGGTGTTGCGTGATTTCGCCATCAAAAAACTCCAGGGAAGCCATCCCGCACATCATAACTTCCATGATCTGATCCGTTGGCTTGAACATCTGGATGAGACGGAAATGACCGATTTGGCCATTGATGGCGTTATTTCTGGCTTGGATTATTACCATACCTATATGGAACCGATGCCGGTCGTGGAAGCGATTCTGAAGGACCTTGGCACCCCCATGCCGGATAAAAAAATGATGTTAGACGCCGAAAAACGGAAGCTCGCGATACATGCCCTTCTGGAAAGCTGGAGCGTAAAAGAAACCGGAAAAATTGCGGCTGTCATCATGGATCCTGAAGCATTCCGGGGGCGGATCACCCATTTCATCAAGGCACTTTGGGAAAAGGGGTATCAAGAAGAGTGGAACCTGCAGGAAAGGACGCTTCGCCAACATGCAGGAGCGATTCAGCAGCAAATCGGGACTCCAATGGCACCAGGAGACATGGTCTTACGGATCACCGGTATGGAACCGGAAGAAAAAGCCAAACAGATCTTGAATGGATCGCCTTCCGTCACTTTTGTGCCATGTCTGCACCTCGGAAAATTTATGGCCGTCTTTCCGGTAGAAAGGGAATGTTATGTCCTGTTCGAACCGGTTATTCGTACGGCCGAGGGCCAACAGACTGAAAGGCCATTTTTTGCATCTGCCAGGAAAGATGAAGAAATGGCCTCCATACTGGAAGCCATCGGTGACAAAACCCGGCTGAAAATCGTGATGCTCTTGAAAAATCAACCGGGGCTGCACACCGTCCAAATCGCCAAGGCCCTTGACATTCATCAAAGCACCGTATCCAGACAATGTGGGGTACTCGTAAAGGCCGGCATCCTGGAGATTCGTAAAGACCATGCTTTTAAATATTTCCGGCTACGCCCGGGTTGGGCGGCAGACCTTTCCCGATGGCTCATGGAAACTTTCCGGAACGGACAATGACCTCTTAAATATGGAATACAGTAAGACTTGTTTCTTAAACAAACGGATGAAGGGCAGGTTCTCTCCTTCATCCTAATCTTAAATAACCATCCACCTTGATATCCTCGCTATTCGCTACCAGTTGCGAAGATGCTCAATGTGTCCCATCAATAAATCCGTTGTCAATTGACCCTTATTTTTATCTTTCAGCATCGCCATAAATTTTTGCACACACCTCTCCCCCTTCCTTAATCACCAGGATTTTTGCTTCGAGGGTATCCCGCTTAGCCTCAAGTTCCTCATTTAAAGCTCGCTCGCTTCCATGCATGAAATTTTCATTCAAGGAAGCTCGCTTCTTCATGAATCAAATTCCATTGTCCGTCCATATCTCTGAATCTCTGATGGAACATTGGTCGCGTCTTCGTACTCCGATACAAAACGGCTTTCTAACCCTCATAGCGGGATCGGTAAACAACTCCCGAACGTTCATCAGCCTTAATCCATTGGACGCCGGACTCGATAGACTTCATCCTTTATCTAATATTTCACGCTTTGGCAAGATAATCTTCGATTGGTTGTACACCTTTGAACCGCAAACAATACACCACCTTTGGATACAGTAGTCCTCTGACCGTTTGATCGGGGCCCTGCCGTTTTTTCGAACGCTTCCCTCCAAATTACAAAAAAAGAGACAAGCCGGTTCAGCTTGTCTCGTTGCGGGTGGCTTTCAATACATTTCAGAAACGGTTTTGGCCTGCATGTGCAACAACAAATAATCGGGTCCGCCGGCCTTTGAATCGGTGCCGGACATGTTGAACCCGCCGAAGGGTTGATAGCCGACGATCGCGCCGGTGCAGCCGCGGTTGAAGTAAAGGTTGCCGACGTGGAACTCTTCCCTCGCCTTCTCCAAGTTTTCCCGGTTGTTGGAGATCACCGCACCGGTCAACCCGTATTCGGTATTGTTGGCAATTTCAAGGGCATGGTCGAAATCTTCCGCTTTGCAGAAGGCGACCACCGGGCCGAAGATTTCTTCCTGCATGATGACGGCCTTCGGGTCGAGGTCGGCAAACACGGTCGGCTGGATGAAGAAGCCCTTCGAGCTGTCCCCTTCGCCGCCGGTCATCAATCTTCCTTCCTTCTTGCCGATTTCAATGTATTTCATGATTTTGTCGAAGGCGGCCTGATCGATGACCGGGCCGGTGAAGTTTCCGTAATCGGCGGGATCTCCGACTTTCAGTTCCTTCGTCAGTTCCACCACCCGGTCGAGCACTTGGTCGTAAACCTCTTTGAGGGCGACCACCCGCGAACAGGCGGAGCATTTTTGCCCGGAAAAACCGAAGGCGGACGTGACGATGGATTGGGCCGCCAATTCCAGGTCGGCGTCCTTGTCGACGATGATCGTATCCTTGCCGCCCATTTCGGCGATGACCCGTTTCAGCCAGATTTGGCCCGGATGGACTTTCGCCGCCCGTTCATAAATGCGGACACCCACTTCTTTCGATCCGGTGAAGCTGATGAAGCGGGTCTTCGGATGATCGACCAAATAATCGCCGACTTCGGCGCCGCTTCCCGGGATGAAGTTCAGCACGCCGGCGGGAAGCCCGGCCTCTTCCAAAACTTCGACAAATTTCGCAGCCACGACCGGCGTGGCCGATGCCGGTTTCAATAAAACCGTATTCCCGGTCACGAGGGCTGCCACCGTCGTACCGCACATAATGGCAAAGGGGAAATTCCATGGCGAAATGACCACGCCGACACCGAGGGGAATGTACCCGAAGCGGTTGGATTCCCCGGGGCGGCTCTCCACTTCAAATCCGTCCTTGATCCGCAGCATCTGCCGGCCGTAATATTCCATAAAGTCGATGGCTTCCGCGGTGTCCGCGTCCGCCTCCCGCCAGGATTTGCCGGCCTCTTTGACCATCAGCGCGCTGAATTCATGCTTCCTTCTGCGGACGATGGCCGCCGCTTTAAACAAGATGTCGGCACGGGCCTCCGGTTTGAACTTCCGCCATTCGTTGAATTTTTCCAGGGCGGCCTGCATGGCCTGTTCGGCAAGTTCCCGATTGGCCTTCGACACCCGGCCGATGACTTCGTTTTTATTGGCGGGGTTGACCGAAACGATTTTTTCCTCCGTCCGGATCCTTTTTCCGCCGATGACAAGATCGTACTCCCGCCCCAATTCGGCTTCCACTTTTTTCAATGCCCGCAAAAAAGCTTGACGGTTTTCTTCCCGGGAAAAATCGGTGAGGGGCTCATGCTTAAACGGAACAACCATGAAAATCCTCCTTTTCAAAACGTGTTCACAATCAACCTCATTCTATCATGTTCCCGAACGGTCGTTCAACGGCCGCGCCTTTCGGCCGCCGCGCCTCCATTCCCTTCCCTTTGACGCGGCCGGATGAAAAGCGAGTCTTTCCATTCCCCGGCATCTCCTGCGCCGAAGGCCCGCATCGCGGATCAGGCGCCCCGATTCGCCGGAAAACTAATAAATATGGACGAAAGGTTCATCCATGTCCGGCTCCCAAAGGATGAGCGCCTCCATGCCGTCCTGGGATTTCAGGTTCACTTCCACCGACCATTGTTTCGGGAAATAGGAGAGGAGCCCGGCGATATATTGGGCGAACCCGATGACTTCCGTCTTCCCGTAAAACTGCATGGAAATATCGATCTTCAACTGCTTCAATTCATCATCGACATAAAAGGCCCGACCGACGATGCCGTTGTAGTTCGGGAAATATTCGCTGACCTGGTCCTGGAAGGTTTGAAACTGCTTGTAGTCCGCGCTGTATTTCTTCGCTTCGCTCGACGGGAAGAGGACGTACTTCTCATTGACGGTTTCCCATTTCAGCGACGTCCCTTTTTCCGCATAGCCGTAGGCGATGAAATGCCCCGGCACGACGGAAGTCCTGTCCTCCAGTTTATAGATGCCGACCAGGATCGGGACGTCCCCGACCTCCTTCTTTTGGCGGAGGCGTTTCACGATTTCCTGGGCCATTTTCCTGCCCTTTTCCATGATCTTTTTCTCGGAAATTTTTACTTTCGATTCCTTTGTCCCGCCGCCCTTTTCCTCCACCGTGTAATAATAGACCGAATTCATGGCGAGCCCGATGGACAGGCCGGCCGGTTTCACCTTGTTCTTCTCCGATTTTTTCAAAAAGTTATGCTCCAAAATATGGGATAAATAGATCGGATTTTTTTCCTGCTCTTCGGCATTGTTTTCATCCGCCACGACAGGGTTCAACCCGAGATTTTGCTCCTCGCTCATCCCCTTTTCTTTCAATTGGGCGGCGGTCATCTTCCGGCTCAGCCAGCGGGTGACCGTTTCCTCATCCAGATACTGGCCTTCCTGAAAGATGTATTCGTCGGTCGGAAAAACCTTCTGGGCGAGGCGAAGGAGGCCTTCCTCAAATTCGTCGCTGTCATAGCGGGAGCTCAAATTGTAAACGATCGTTCCCCGGGATCCGGAAGGCGTAAAAGGCAAAGCGGTCCTGTAATAGGAATCGGAAATCTGGTAGTTGGGAACGATGGATTTTTCCGCTTCCTGCGTCTTATTGTTTTCCTGGATGACCTCTTCCGGATTATCCACCTGGGGAAAGCATCCCGCCAGGAAAAAGGGGAGCAAGCAAAGGATGAAGAGCCGCCTTTTCATGGTAACACCTCTTGATTTTCCAATTCTTTCAAAAACCTCGCCTCATCCCAAATCTCAACGCCCAGGCTTTGGGCCTTCGTCAGCTTGGATCCCGCATCGGTGCCGGCGACGACGATATCCGTATTTTTGCTGACGCTTCCGGTTACGTTGCCGCCCAATTTTTCAATCAGTTCCTTCGCTTCGTTCCTTGTGAATCTTTCCAATTTCCCCGTCAAAACGACGGTTTTCCCGGCGAAGGGCGAATCCTTCTGTCCGGCGTCAAGGGATTGCCCGCCTTGATAAACCGTATTGACCCCCAGGGATTTCAGCTCCTCCACCAATTCCCGCACCTGGGGCATGCGGAAAAAGGTGACGATGGAATCGGCCATTTTTTCCCCGATCTCGCGGATTTCCATCAGCTCTTCCCGGGAGGCGGCCATCAGCCGGTCGAGGGTTTGGAATCGGGCGGCGAGAATTTTTGCCGCCTTGGCACCCACGTGGCGAATGCCGAGCCCGAAAAGGAGCCGTTCGAGGGAATTCCGCTTCGATGACTCGATGGCCCGGAGGAGGTTGTCGGCGGATTTGTCGCCCATCCGTTCCAAGGCCGTCAATTGATCCTTTCGCAATTTGTAAATGTCGGCCACATCCTCCACAAGCCCCTTCTTGTGCAGCAGGGCGACCACCTTTTCCCCCATTCCTTCGATGTTCATCGCATCCCGGGAGGCGAAATGGATCAATCCTTCCCGGATCTGCGCCGGGCATTTCGGATTGATGCAGCGCAGCGCCACCTCCCCTTCCAGGCGGACGAGGCGGCTTTTGCATTCGGGGCAGTTTTCAGGCATGGCGTAAGGTTTTTCGTTCCCCGTCCTTCGTTCCGGCAAGGCGCGCACCACTTCCGGAATGATGTCGCCCGCTTTCCGGATGACGACGGCATCGCCGATCCGGATGTCCTTTTCCCGGATGAGATCTTCATTGTGGAGGGAAGCCCGCTGCACGGTCGTCCCGGCAACCCGCACCGGTTCCAGGACGGCGGTGGGCGTCACGACCCCCGTTCTTCCGACGCTCAATTCGATGTCGATCAGGCGGGTCACCACTTCTTCCGCGGGAAATTTGTAAGCGATCGCCCAGCGGGGGCTTTTGGCGGTATTCCCCAGCATCTCCTGCTGCCGGTAACTGTCGACTTTAATGACGATCCCGTCGATCTCGTAGGGAAGATTGTTCCGTTCCTTCTGCCATTTCTCGATGTAGGCGATCACTTCGTCGATGTTCTTGCATTTCCTTCGCTCTTTATTCGTTTTAAATCCGAGATAATCCAAATAATCGAGGCCTTCGCTGTGGTTTTCGATCCTCTTGTTTTCGATATAGCCGATGCCGTATAAAAAAATGTCCAGCTGGCGGGAGGCGGCGATTTTCGGGTCCAGCTGGCGCAAGGATCCCGCCGCCGCATTGCGGGGATTGGCGAACACCTCTTCCCCGTTTTCCTCCCGTTTTTTGTTCAAGGCGATGAAGGCTTTTTTCGGCATGAAGGCCTCCCCGCGCACCTCGATGGTTACCTTCTCCTTCAGCTCCAGGGGAATCGAACGGATCGTGCGCAAATTGGCGGTGATATCTTCCCCGGTCGTGCCGTCGCCGCGGGTGGCCCCTTGGACGAAAACCCCGTCCTCATAACGCAGGGAAACGGCGAGCCCGTCGATTTTCAATTCGCAAACATAGGAATAATCCCCGCCGACGGTCTGGCGGACCCGCCGGTCAAAATCACGGAGGTCCCCTTCGTTGAACGCGTTGCTTAAACTCAGCATCGGCACCCGGTGAACGACTTTCTGAAACCCGGCCAAAACTTCCCCGCCGACCCGCTGGGTGGGGGAATTGGGGGTCACCAGCTCGGGGAATTTTTCCTCCAGGGCGATCAGTTCCTGCATGAGCCGGTCGTATTCCTGGTCGGTGACGCTCGGCCGGTCGAGCACGTGATATTCGTAATTATACTGATTGAGCAAGCGCCGCAATTCTTCCGCCCTTTTTTCCGCTTCTCGGATATCCATCGCTTCTCACCCTTCGAACGATTCATTGAAAATATTACTGCTTGGTAATCGGGGCGAATTTCGCCAGCAACCGCTTGATCCCGATCGGCCGGGGAAAGGCGATGTCCAGTTCCAGATTCTCGCCCTCTCCCTTGACGGCGACGACGGTCCCGGTTCCCCATTTCTTGTGGCAGGCCTTGTCCCCCGGTTTCCAAGACTGTTCCGTTGCCCCTTCGGACGGGGCGAAGACGATCTCCCGGGCCCTTTTTTCCCGGCTTTCCCCCGCCGGCATCCTGCCCAACGGCCGCAAATACTCGTCCGGGATCTCCGACAAAAACCGGGAAGGGGGATTCATATTCGAATAGCCGTACAGGGTGCGGACTTGCGCGTTCGTCAAGTAGAGCTCCTCCTTGGCCCGGGTGATGCCGACATAGGCCAGCCGGCGCTCTTCTTCCATCTCTTCATCGCTTTCGTAGCTTCGGCTGTGGGGGAATACCCCTTCCTCCATTCCCGTGATGAACACGACGGGAAATTCCAGCCCTTTGGCGGAATGCAAGGTCATCAGGAAGGCCGCGTCCCCCTTCTTTTCCCCCTCATCGATCCGGTCGATGTCGGAAACGAGGGCCAAATCGGTCAAAAAGGCGATCAGGGAACGGTCCTCGTTTTCTTCCTCGAAATTTTTCGTAACGGATAAAAATTCTTCGATGTTTTCCAGGCGGCTTTGCGCCTCGAGGGTCTTTTCCAGCTTCAGCATCTCCCGGTAGCCGGTCCGCTGCAAAATTTCTTCCGCCAGCTCGGTGACCGACAGGTAATCCTGCATCTTATGGAGCTGGCTGATCAACTGAGAAAATTCGGCGGCGGATTTTTCCGCTTTCCCGCCCAGGCCGATGGATTCGGCTTCGGCGAGGGCCACGAACAGGGAACATTCATGTTCCGTCGCGTACCGATAAATTTTTTCCAGGGAGCTCGCCCCGATGCCCCGTTTCGGCACGTTGATGACCCGCAAAAAGCTGATGTCGTCGTTCGGATTGGCCACCAGCCGCATATAGGCGATCAAATCCTTGATTTCCTTTCGCTCATAGAATTTCGTGCCGCCGACGATGACATACGGGATGCCCGCTTTCATCAGCATTTCTTCCAGCACCCGGGATTGGGCGTTGGTGCGGTACAATACGGCGAAATCGGAATATTTCCGCCCTTTCTTTTCCGCCAGCTCCTTGATTTTCCCCGCGACAAAAAAAGCCTCATCCTGCTCGTTTACGGCGCGGTAATAATAGACCGGCTCCCCTTTTCCGTTTTTCGTCCACAGCTTTTTCGGCTTCCGGTTGATGTTGTTCTCGATCACATGGTTCGCCGCGGCCAAAATATTTTTCGTCGAACGGTAGTTTTCCTCGAGCAAGATCACCTTCGCCTTCGGATAATCCTTTTCAAAGGACAAAATATTGGAGATGTCCGCCCCCCGCCAGCGGTAGATCGACTGGTCGGAATCGCCGACGACGCAGATGTTTTGGAACCGGGCCGAAAGCAGGCGGACGAGTTCGTACTGGGCCCTGTTCGTGTCCTGATATTCATCGACGTGGATGTATTGAAATTTCCGCTGGTAATATTCCAGCACGTCCGGGACCCGCTTAAAGAGCAAGATGGTTTTCATCATGAGGTCGTCAAAATCGAGGGAGTCGTTTTGCAGCAATTTTTTCTCGTATTCCAGATAGACCCGGCCGACCAATTGTCCGTAAAGATCGCCCTCATTTTTCCCGGCGAAAGTTTTGGCGTCGACCAGTTCGTTTTTCGCGCCGGAAATGGCGGCCAAAATGCCGCGGGGGTCATATTTTTTCGGATCGATGTTCAATTCGTTCAGCACCGTCTTGACCACGGACAGCTGGTCGGTCGTATCCAGGATCGTAAAGTTGCGGCTGATCCCGATCCGGTCGGCGTCCCTGCGCAAAATCTTCACGCACATGGCGTGAAAGGTGGAGATCCAGACTTCGGCGGCCGTTCCGCCGATGATCTTCTCCACCCTTTCCTTCATTTCCCTGGCCGCTTTGTTGGTAAACGTAATCGCCAAAATATTGTAGGGGTTGACCCCTTTTTCCGCGATCAGATAGGCGATCCGGTGGGTCAACACCCGCGTCTTCCCGCTCCCCGCGCCGGCCATGATCAAGAGGGGGCCCTCCGTCGTTTTAACGGCTTCCTCCTGCTGTTTATTTAAACCTCTGAGCAAACGTTCCGATAAAAAATTCACGACAATCACCCTTATCCAATTTTGCCGCCTGTCCGAAACCTTCCGGACCAATTGCGGGGAAAGGGCCGGACGGATGGCCGCATCCGGCCTTTCTTCCCCTCGGGGGAACTTCCCCGCGGGGGAAAGCCTTCCGCGAAGGGTTTCCTGCCCGCATGCGGCGGAAACCCGGTGCGGACGGAAGGAGGGGGCCCTTCACTTGGCTCCCTTGGCGGCCTTCACCGTTTTCAACGCATTCTCCAGGTCGGTATACAGGCTGTTGCCGACGACGATGCAATCGGCATGCCGGGCCATCGCTTCCGCCTGTTCGGGGGTTCGAATCCCCCCGCCGTAAAACAGGACGGTGTCCGACAGAGCCGATTTCACTTTGGCGACCGTTTCCGGGTCTCCGTATGTACCGCTGTATTCGAGATAAAAAACGGGAAAATGAAACATTTTCTCCGCCACTTGGGCGTAGGCGAGCAAATCATCGAGGGACAAATCGGCGGCGGCTTCCGTCAGGGCGGCGGCCTTGCTGTCGGGATTTAAAATGCAATAGCCTTCCATGACGATTTCATCCCAATTGATGAGGGGCCCGTATTTTTTCACGGCCTCCACATGGGCGTCGATCAGCCATTTTTTCCTTTTGCTGTTCAACACCGAAGGGATAAAATATAAGTCAAATCCGGGAGCGACCGCGTCCATGTCGGAAATCTCCAAAACGCAGGGAACGGAATATCTCCGGACCCGGGCCATTAAATTCACGACCTTTTCTTCCGTCACTCCGTCCGTTCCGCCGATCATGACCGCGTCGGTTCCGGATTCGCAGATCTTTTCCAAAGCGTCGTCGGAAATCTCTTTATTCGGATCGAGTTTAAAGATATGTTTCCACTCGCGAAAATGCTCCATCCACGGTTCCTCCATCGGTTATTCCGTCTAATAATTATAACATTCCTTTCCGCCGGATAAAATCTTTGAAACGGAGGAAAAATAAGGGGGAAAGGATCGGGGCAGAAACGGAAAGGGCGCCGAAAAAAGGGGGGCACGGCGCGATATCATTAATCCGTCCCTTTTAACCGCCCACGCCCCCTATTCCGGCGGAAGGATAGACGCAAGGTGACGAAACCGAACGTTTTCCGCCGTCTACGTCCCCATGCTCCGGCGGAAGGCCCGGGCCCGGTTCCGCCATCGATGAAAACCATGGCAAAGGCGGGGCGGACGGCCGTTTTCGTTCCGCACCCGGCTTCCGGTTTCCCCTTCCGAATGCAAATCGAGTAGGAGGGGGCGGCTAACCCCCGTCCCCTCACACCACCTAGCATGCGGGTCCGCACTAGGCGGTTCGTCAACCTTGACGGAGCTTTCC
>Ga0207871_100569_pt1 | contig 11342 bp, 2 predicted proteins | sample Passage260A_FD_187371 | JGI IMG/M metagenome (GOLD analysis project Ga0207871, IMG submission 187371) | Cellulose adapted compost microbial communities from Newby Island Compost Facility, Milpitas, CA, USA - Passage2 60A (SPAdes) (version 2) ...
ATTGCCGCGCAGTCCACGGCTTCGGCCTGCGCCGGGGTGAGCAGCCGCCGTTCGACCATCGACCGGACGACGGCGCGGATGTCCTCCTCGCCGTGGGGGCCGCCGGCCGGGACATGCTGCATGACGAGATGCGCGGCCGTACCGCGCTCGGCCGGCGTCAGATCCCGCTCCTCCATGAAGCGCGGCCGGCGCAGCCGGAACGAAGCCGGCTCGCCGCCTCCGGCCGCAGCCCCCCGCGGTCCTTCCGCCGGCATCCGGGAATCCGCCGCGGGACCCGTGAACCCCTCCGCCGGCGTCCACAGGCGTGCCGCCGGCTCCATCCATCCTTCCGCCGGCAATTCCTCATCCTCGTCGGCCGCGGACATATGCTTCATCTCGGTGACGGACGTCTTCGCGGCGATCCCGACCGCGTCCTCGTGCGGATAACGCCAGGACAGGCGGCGCTCCACCTCGGCCGCGTGCGCGCCTGCCGAAGGCAGCGGTTCTCCCGCCGTCATGAGGCGCGCCAGCTCCCCGCGATCTTCCGCTCCGTCCGCGGGCGCCTCGGCGGCCGCCGCGGTCTCCGCGGCCAGCAGCTCCGCCCGCTCCACGCCGAACCGCCATCCGAGGGCGGGCGCCCCGCCCGCGGCATCCGCCGCTTCCGGTTCGGCGAAGCGCAGGACCGGCGGCATCAGCCAATCGAGATAACAGCGCGCCGACGTCAGCGCGTGGTCCGGCACGACCCCGTCCTTCCGCACCAGGTTCCGCCACCGCTCCAGTTCCGCCGCCGCGTCCTTCACCGTGCCGAGGAGGATCAATTTCTCCTTCGGACGGGTCATCGCGACGTAGAGCACCCGCATTTCCTCCGCGAGCATCTCGGCCCTGAGCCGCCGGCGTACGGCGAGCTGCGGCAGCGACGGGTAGCTCAGGCGCAGCTCCGGATCGACGATCCGCGGGCCGAAGCCGAGCTGCTTGTGCATCAGGAAGGCGCCGTTCAGATCCGAGAAATTGAACCGCTTCCCGAGCCCTGCGACGAAGACGACCGGAAATTCCAGCCCCTTGCTCGCGTGGATCGTCATGATCCGCACGACGTCGTCCTGCTCGCCGAGCGTTTTCGCCGTGCCGAGGTCCCCGCCCTGGTCGCGCAGCCGGTCAATGAAGCGCAGGAAGCGGAACAGCCCGCGGAACGACGTCGCCTCGTACTGCCGGGCGCGGTCGAGCAGCGCCTGCAGGTTCGCCTGCCGCTGCACGCCGCCGGGCAGCCCGCCCGCCAGATCGTAAAACCCGGTCTCGCGGTAAATGCGGCGGATGAGCTCGGTCAGCGATCCCTGCCGCGCCTCGTCCCGCCATCGCTCCAGCCTCCCGAGGAACTTCTCCAGCTTCAGCCGAAGGGACGCGGGCGCCTCCGGATCCCGCGCCGCCGCCCGCACCGCGTCGAAGAACGGCCCGCTGCGCGCGGCAATGCGCACGGCGGCCAGCTCCTCGGCGTTCAGCCCGCCGATCGGCGAACGCAGCACGCCGGCCAGCGGGATGTCCTGGTACGGATTGTCGATGACGCGGAGCAGCGACAGCATCGTCTCCACTTCCGTCTGCTCGAAATAGCCGCCCTTCCGCTCGGCATACGCCGGAATGCCCGCGGCCGCGAGCTCGTCCGCCATCGCCTGCGCCCACGATTCCTGCGCGCGCAGCAGGATGACGAAATCGCGCCAAGTCGCGCGGCGATGGACGCGCCGCTTGGCGTCCCAGACGCGGAGCGGCGGCCGTCCGTCCCCGCCGGCGATCATCGCGCGGATGCGCGCCGCGATCCAGCGCGCCTCGAGCTGCGCCGTCTCGAGCTCGGCCAGCTCCTCGGCGGCGGCCCGCGCCGCTTCGTCCTCTTCCGTACCGCCGTCCGCATCGCCGTTCTCCGTCCCGTTCGCCGCGCCCCGGTCAAGCAGCACGCACTCGACGGCAAACCGGTCTTCGCCATCGAGCTCCGGATCGGGATCGGGGTACGACGCGCCGTATTTCAGCTCGGCGCGCTCGTCGTAGTCCAGCTCCGCGGCGCGCTCGCGCATGATGAGGCGGAACAGGCCGTTGACGCCGCTTACGACTTCCCGCCGGCTGCGGAAATTGCGCGCGAGATCGATGCGCAGCCCGGGCGCGCCGCCGTCGGCTTCCCCCGCGGCATAGCGGCGGTACTTGTCCAGGAACAGCCCGGGATCGGCCAGCCGGAACCGGTAAATGCTCTGCTTCACGTCGCCGACCATGAACCGGTTGCCGTGGCCGGGCCGCGCGATCAGGTCGAGAATCGCCTCCTGCACCTGGTTCGTGTCCTGGTACTCGTCGATCAGAATCTCTTCGAACTGCTCCCGGTACTCGAGCGCCGCGGCGGACGGCAGCGGCCTCTCCGGCGTCGAGGCGGGATCGCGCAGGATGCGCAGGCAATAATGCTCGAGATCGCCGAAGTCGACGAGCCCCCGCTCCCGCTTCACCGCTTCGTAACGCCGCCCGAAATCGATGACGAGTTCGGCCAGCGCCTCCATGAGCGGAGCGATTTCATTTAGTTCCTTCGCATAATCGGCGAGCGGACGGGAGAACAGCTCCTCCTTCAGCCCGAGCACGATCGCCTTCGCGTCGTCGCGCAGCTTCCTGATCCGTTCCTGCAATGCCTTGTCCGCATCGCCGCCGCGCTGCGGTTTGAGCGGATCGAACGAAGCCTCGCGGAACGCGGCGAACCATTCGGCCATCGGCCGGCTCCGCACCGTCTCGAGGAGCCGGCCCGCCAGGGCCAGGTCGGCGCGCAGCGTCCCGGCGTAAGCCCCGGGGCCGTCCGGGCGCATCGCGCCGGCGAGCGCCTGTTCGAGCAGCGCCTCCGCCTCCTCCAGCTCGAGCTGCACGGCGCGGCGGATCTCGCGGCCCCACGCGCTGTCCTCGAGCCGGTCCGGACTTGCGATCCGGAACGCGGCGGCGGAGGCGCGCAGCCATTCCTCGGGCCAGGGATGGCTGCGCGAGAACTCGAAGAGGTCAAGCACGAGGCGCGCGAACGGCTCGTCGCTCCGGTCGCCGCCGAACGTCTCGGCGAGCCGGGTGAACCGGCCGTCCGCGTCCTGGGCGTACCGCTCCTCGAACAGGTCCTGGAGCGTCTCGGCCTTCAGCAGCTCGGCCTCGGTCTCGTTCGCGACGCGGAATCCCGGATCGAGCCCGATCATCGGATAGTAGCGGCGGATGACCTCGAGGCAAAACGAGTGGAGCGTCGTGATCGCCGCCCGTCCCATCAGGGCGAGCTGGCGGCGCAGGTGTCCGGAGCCGGGGTTCCGCTCCAGCGCCTCCTCGAGCGCGAGCCGGATCCGCTCCTTCATCTCCGCCGCCGCCGCGTTCGTGAACGTCGCGACGAGCAGCCGGTCGACGTCGGTGTCGGAGGAGATTTTGCGGATGATGCGCTCGACGAGCACCGCCGTCTTGCCCGAACCGGCGGCCGCCGCGACGAGCACGTTCCGCCCGCCCGTCCCGATCGCCTGGAGCTGCTCCTCCGTCCAGGACGGGTCCGCCGCCTTCGCCGTTGTGCTCTCAGCCATCACCCTCACCTCCGTCACCGGCCCAATCGTTCCCGCGGGCCGCAGCCTCTCCGCCGGCCGCGATTTCGTCCAAGGCGCCGCCGGGATCCGGTCCGGCGGCTTCCGAACCCCCGCTTGCGACCGCAGGCGGGTCCGCGCCCGCATCCGCGCCGCCGGCCGCTTCCCGGAGCGGTTCGATCCGGCCGGCCGCCGCTTCCGCGGCCTTCGCCCCGCCGTCCGTCCGTTCCGTCCCGTTTCGGTCCGCCTCGACTCCGACAGCCGCGCCTTCCCGCAGCAGTTCCCAGATCCGCTCCTTCGGGATCCGGCCGATCCTGCGGTAGCCGTTGCCTTCGATCAGCGGATCGAAGTGGCACACCGGCTTGTACGGACAATACGCGCACGGCGATCGGTCGCCCAGCCGGTACGGCGCGATCGCGACTTCGCCGTCGAGGATGCGGCCGGCGATCCGCCCGATCGTCCTCCGGACGGCGCCGCGCAGCACTTCCCATTCGTCCCGCGTCACGACCGCCGAATCGCTGTAGAATCCGCCGCCCTTCCGAAGCCCGGCGGGAACGAGATCCGAACGGCCCGTCTCCAGTCCGAGATCCATCATCCGGACGACGGCTTCGTCCGCCGTCAGCAGCCCGCGCGTCCTGAAGCGCTTCAGCGCCTGCCTGCGCGCCTCTTCGCCCGGCAGCGGGGCGGGTACGGCGAGCAGCGGATCGTGCACGTGGAAATAGAGCACCCCCGCCGGTTCGGCCGGCCGGCCGAGCCAGTCCGGCGCGTGGGTGAGCAGCGCGTCCATGTAGGTGACAAGCTGCAGGGCCAATCCGAAGGCGACTTCCTCCAGCCGCAGGATCTTCGCCGACGACTTGTAATCGATGATGCGCAGGAGCAATCCGTCCTCCGTCTCCGCCGCATCGACGCGGTCGATCCGGCCGACAACCTCGACGGACCGGCCGGGTCCGGCCGGCAGCACGAGCGGCGGCAGCCGTTCGCCCGGGCCGAACGCGATCTCCAGTCCGACCGGCCTGAACAGGCCGCGCCGCGCATGCTCGGCGAGCGCCGAAGCGGTCCGGACAAGCGTCTGCTTGAGCCGCCGGGCGATGAAGCCGTAGCGGCTGCTGCTCATGAGAATGCGGGATTGCAGGCGGGGCACCAGGCTGTCGACGATGTCGGACACCGCCTTCGCGATCTCCTCCTGCGAGAGTTCCCCCAGCCCGGGACCGCAGGCTTCCGCCAGCCGCGACAGCGCCGCGTGGAACAGCTGCCCCACGTCCGGCGCCTCGAGCCGGTGCATGCGGCGTTCCTCCAGCCGGAGCCCGTAGGCGGCGAAATGCTGGAACGGACAGGCCGTGAACCGCTCCATGCGCGACACGCTCGCGAGCAGCCGGTCGCCGTACAGCCGCCGCGCCGTCAAAAGCGGCAGGGGCGCCGCCTCGTTCCGGTAGCGGAGCGACGATGTGACCGTCAGGAGCCGATCCCGCCATTCCGGCCGCGCGGCGAACCAGTTGTACACGTCGCGCCACGGCTCCGGAAGCCGGCCGTCCGTCCGGAAGCGCCGCAACCGGCCGGAGAGCAGCGACAGCGCGCGGTCCGGGCGGCGGATATGGCGCAGATGCTCCTCCGCGCCCGCTTCCTCCTCCGGCTCTCCGGTTTCGGAGCGAATCCCGATACCGGGGAACAGCGCCCCGACCTGGCGGATCAGCTCGGAAGCGTACAGCCCTTTCCCTTCCTCGTCCGCCGCCGCGTAGCTGATCCACAGCACGCGGGAAGGCATCGTCAGCGCGGCGTAGATCAGGAACCGCTCGTCGAGCAGCCGGCGGCGTACGCCGGGCGCAAGCCGGATGCCGGCGTCGCCGAGGCGCTCCCGCTCCCGCTCGGTCAACACGCCGTCCTCGCGGGACCGCATCGGCAGCACGCCTTCGTTCGCGCCGAGCAGATAGGCGGCCTTCACGCCGCCCGTGCGGGACCGGTCGAGGCTGCCGACCAGCACCTGGTCGACCGACGGCGGCACGCTGCCGAGGCGCAGGCTGTCCAGCCCCGTCTCGACCATGCCCGCGAACAGCCCGGCCGGCATCCGCTCCTCGCCCGCCAGCTCGACGAGCTGATCGAGCAGGTGCATGACGCCGTCCCACAGCTGGCGGTGCGCCCGCGACCGGAGGAGTTCGCCGCGCTCCGCATCTTCGGCGCTCCACGCTTCCAGCCGGTCCGCCGCGCCGACCTCGTCCAGCAGGCGGTACAGGGCCTCGCACATCGACCGGACGTCCCGGGCGCGGGAGAGCGCCTTCCCGAACCGTTCCAGCGGCCCGACGACCCGCTCCCGGCAGGCGAGCACCCGCCGGAATCCTTCCAAGTCCTCTTCCTTCGCGTTCCCCGGCTCGTCCTCGAGCGGGTCGCGCACGAGCGGGCGCCAGCCGTCGGGATCGAGCCATCTCCAGCCGTCGATGCCGGCGGCGAGCACGTAATTCTCCAGCCGGTCGAGATCGCTCCGGTCGATCCCGGAATCCGGCCCCGTGAGCAGCTCCGTCTTCACGCATCGGATGACGGCGTCATGCCGCCATCCCTTCGTCACCGTCTCGAGCGCGGAGCGGATGAACTCGACGAGCGGATGGTGGTGGATGACGGTTTTCCGGTCGAGGAAGAAGGGGATGCCGTAGTCGGAGAACGTCTGCTCGATCAGATCGGCGTAATCGGACAGGTTGCGCACCATGACCGCGATGTCGCGCCAGCGCAACCCGTCATCCTGCACGCGGCGCAGGATGTCACGGGCCGCGGCGTCGACCTCGGCGCGCCGGTTCGCCGCGGCGCGGAGCACGACGCCGCAGCGCGGATGCTCCGGATCGAGCCAATCGGCGGGCACGGCCATCGGCGTCCGCGTGCCGTAATGCCGCTCCAGGTGCGCGAGCATCGGGCTGTCCGCCCAGCGGGGCGCAGGGTCCGGACGGAGCACGACCGGCTCCTCCACGGGCACGCCCGCCCGTTCCGCGATCTCGCGCAGCCGGATATACGTCTCCGCCGTCGGCCGGAACAGGTCGAGTTCGGACGGCTGCTCTCCCGGTCCGTAGGGACGGTCGAGGGTCAGCGCCACGGTCACGCCGCGGGCGGAGCGGATCATCGCCTCGAGCGCGGCGTATTCGGCAGGCGTGAACCCGTGGAAGCCGTCGACCCAGATCTCGGCCGCGGCGAGGCTGCTCGCCCCGAATCCGCGCGCCAGAAACCGGAGGCCGTCCTCGGCGTCCAGATAGCGCCCGGCGAGCGCGTCCTCAAGCTCGGCGTACAACAGCCGGATGTCGTGCAGCTTGCGGGCGAGCAGGTCATCCCGCGCGTCAAGCCCGGCGTCTCCGGACAGCTCGTCCAGCCTGTCGGGCGTCACGCCGTACCGCTTCATCTCGGTCAACAGTTCGTTCAATTTTTCGACGAAGCCGCGCTGCCCCGCGCTTCCGGCGAACAGGCGCAGGCGGTCGGCGTGGCGATGGATCAGCTTGAACAGCAGCATGTTCTTCCCGTTCTCGCCGATCGGCACGAGCGCCGTGCCGCCCGTCTCCTGCATGACGCGGAAGGCGAGGCGCCGGAAGCTGAGCGCCTGCGCGCGCATCGTGCCGGGAATGCCCGAACCTTCAAGGAGCGCATATTCTGTTGTAAACGTTGCCTGCTCGGGAACGAGCAGGATGAGCGGCGGTCCGTCGGGCGCATCCGCCAATCTGGCGCGGACCTCGTCAAGACAGCGGCGCGTCTTGCCCGTTCCCGCGCGGCCGAGCACGAATCGCAGCTTCACGGCGATTCCCCCTGTCCATGATTCTACTATTCTAGCATACCGGCTGGGGAAAATCACCGGAAAAACCGAACACATGTTTCGTTTCCGGCGCGCATGTCCATGCAGGGATGTGCAACGCTAATGTCGAATAACGGGAAAACCGGTCGAAGGGAGGCGGACGGGCCATGCGAGGAACATGGCATCAGAGAAGACGTCTCCGGATCCTGTCGACGATCGCCGCCGTCCTGACGCTGGCGCTCGTCCAGATGTTGGGCGGCGCCGCGGGCCGCGACGCGCGGCATCCCGTCCGTTCCGCCGTCGCGCAGGCTCCCCGGGCGCTTCATCCCGGCCAGGGCGACTTCTCGGTCCGGCCGCTGATCGTCGCCCATCGCGGCGCCTCGAAATACGCCCCCGAGAACACGATGGCCGCCTTCCGCCTCGCCCGGGAGATGGGCGCGGATTACATCGAGCTGGACGTTCGGATGACGCGGGACGAACGTCTCATCGTGCTGCACGACGAGACGGTCGACCGGACGACGGACGGCACGGGTCGGGCGGACCGCATGACCTTCGGCGAAATCCTCGATCTGGACGCCGGCGGATGGTTCTCCGCGGCATTCCGGGGCGAGCGCGTGCCCTCCCTCGAGGAAGTGCTGGACGGCTTCGCCGGCGCGATCGGGCTGATCCTCGAACTGAAGCAGCCCTCCGCCTATCCCGGCATTGAACACCGGCTGGCCGGCATGCTGGCCGAACGCGGCCTGAACCGGCCGGACAGCGGGCTGATCATCCAGTCGTTCGACACCCGTTCGCTCCGCAGAATGCGCGAACTCGTGCCGGACGTGCCGATCGCCGTGCTGGTCCGCCCGGGCCGGCGCGTCACCACGCAGAACCTGGCCGCATACCGGACGTACGCTGACGCCGTCAGCCTGCCCTTCTCCCTGGCCCGCAAGCCGGTCATCGACCGGATCCGTGCGCACGGCCTGGCCGTCCTCGTCTGGGACGTGCGCGGCGAACGCCAGCTGGACCGGCTGCTCGCGTACGGCGTGGACGGCATCCTGACGAACGATCCGATGCTGCCCGTCCGCTGAACCGTGATGCCGTCGAAGAGAGCGGGTGATTTCGGCCGGGTCTCCCCGGAACAGGCGAAAGTTCCGCCTGGGCGGCGAAAAAAGGCCTCCGGTTGTTCCGAAGGCCTGCATATCCGCCGCTACGGCGCCCGCATCCGGATCATCCGCTCCGGATCATCCTTCCATCCGTCACCGCTCGAACCGGAACCACGCGAAGTCGAACCGGCTGCCCGGCAGGAACACGAACGTCACGTCCCGCACGCCCGTCACCCGCTCCAGCTCAAAGACGCGCGCCTCGTACCCTTCCGAACGCAAGAATTCGACCGCCTGTACCGTCTCGCCCCCGGGTCCCGCAAAGCGGATATGGATCGTGTTCCGGTCGATCGCCGAACGCCCGCAGATGACGATCCGCGATGCGCCCTCTTCGCCGAAATCCATTCCGTTAAACAGCAGCGACACGTTGTTGCCGATCTCCTCGACCGCGCCGCCGGCGACCGTGAACGAATCGCCGTAGACGTGGTCGCACGACGCCGCGTCGTTCCGCATGAAGGCGCGGCTCAGGCGCCGGAACGAAAAGCCCTTGATGTGCATTTTCGCGCGCGTGACGAGGCTGATCGACGTGACGCCCCGGAGCACCTTCGACAGCCTGTACGTCTCCTCCTGGTAGACGTTCCACTTCGACGGCTTCTGGTAGACGACGTCCGCGAGCAGTTCGGCGCCCTCCTCGCCGGGCATCCCTTCCCAGATCTGCAGCGAATAGGGCTCGCTCGTCAGCGCGAAGATCGGGATCGTGATCGTGTCCGAACCGACGGGGCCGAAGTCGATGCCGCGCCAGCAGACGACCGTCTCGCCGTCACGCGCCGTCGCGACGCCGCGCTCGTTGCCGTTGCCGGCCTCGCCCCGGACCTCGTCGTACAGCCCGCCCGCGATGAATCCGTACGGATCCTTCCAGGCCGGACCGAGACCCTCCGCCTCGAACTCGAGGCTCGAGATGAGCCGGATGCCGTCCGTGCCGTTCCGGCTCATGCAGCGCAGGCGGAACCGGCCGTCACCGAGCGCCGTCACCTTCGCCCGGAGCCCGTCCGCCTCCACCTTCGCGAGGTTCGAGTCGATGCCCGCGTCGTTCACGACGCGCCACTCGACGTCGCGATACGTGGCGTTCGCCGGATGGAGCCGCGCCTCCACGACGATCTCCCGCCGCGACGGACCGAAGCGCCGTCCCGCCGCGCTGACCAGCTCGATCTTGCGCACCGGCACCTCGTCCTCCCGCCCCGTCACGACCGGCATCGGGCGGTTCTCCATCCGCGCGGAGACGCCCCGCGGCGGGCCGCCCGCCGGCGCGATCGCCTCCAACTCCAGCGCCGCCGTCCCGAGACCGGGCGAAGACACTTCGACCCGGACCGGTCCCGGTTCGAGGCGCGCGGCGACGATTGCCATGAGCTTGCCGCTGAACAGCCGGCGGCTCGTGCCCTTGTACTGGTCGTAATCCGTGCTGTCGCCGTTGTCGAGTCCGACGAGCCGGCCCGCGCCGGCAACCTGCACGTGCACGCGGTTCACGGCGTTCTCGACCGGGTTGCCGTCTTCGTCCTCCATCCCGATCTCGATGAACGCGAGATCCGTGCCGTCCGCGACGAGCATCGTCTTGTCCGCCTTGAGCCGGATCCGCTTCGCGTCGCCGAACGAGCGCCTGACGTCGGTCGCGACGACGTTGCCGTCCGCGTCATAGGCGATCGCCTCCAGCACGCCGGGCTCGTACGGCACCTTCCACCACGCGACGAGCCGGTCGCCGCGCCGGCGGTCGAGCTCCTGCACGCCGAGCGAGCGGCCGTTCAGCCGGAGTTCCACGCGCGGTGCGTTCGTCGCGACCCGCACGTCGACGATCTGGCCCGGATTGAAATCCCAGTACGGGAACAGGTGGATGACCGGCCGCTTCTCCGGATCCGTCCATGCCGCCTGATAGATGTAATAGGCGTCCTTCGGGAACGTCGCCGTATCAAGTTGCCCGAAATACGAATTCTTCGTATGGTACGGCGTCGGCTCGCCGATGTAGTCGAACCCGGTCCACAGGAACTGGCCGAGCGAGAACGGCGCGTCGCGCTCCGCGATGATGCACGCCTCCGGCGATTTCGCGCCCCAGCTCGTCGTGCTGTTGCCGAGGGCGGAGCACTGCCCGTCATCGTCCGCAAGCACCGAAACCTCGAACGGGAAGCGGTAGATGCCCCGGCTCTGCACGATCGAACCGGTCTCGCTTCCGTAGATGATCCAGTGCGGATGCTCCGCGTGATGTTTATGGTACAGCTTCTCGCCGTAATTGTACCCGACGACGTCGACGAGCTCGGCGCATTTCTGCGCGTTCGGCCAGGGCATGTAGTTCGAGCCGATCGTCACCGGCGCGTTCCCCCTCGGATCGTGCTCGCGGACCCGGGCGACCAGCATCCGCGTCAGCTCCTGCCCCCGTTCGTCCGCGTGGGTGTCGTAGATCTCGTTGCCGATGCTCCACATGAGCAGGCTCGGATGGTTCCGGTCGCGCCGCACCCAGCTCCGCACGTCCCTCGCCGCCCATTCCGGGAAGAACCGCGCGTAATCGTAAGGGGTTTTCGGCCGCTCCCACATGTCGAACGCCTCCGAAACGACGAAAAACCCCATCTCGTCCGCGAGGTCCATCAGCTCCGGCGCCGGCGGATTGTGCGCGGTGCGGATCGCGTTCACGCCCATCTCCTTGAGGAGCATGAATCTGCGCCGCAGCGCGTTCACGTTGAACGCCGCGCCGAGCGCCCCGAGGTCGTGGTGCTCGCAGACGCCGTTCAGCTTCAGGTTGGTGCCGTTCACGATGAGCCCCCGGTCCGGATCCATGACGATATGGCGAAAACCGATCCGCTGCACCACCCGCTCATGCGGTTCGGCGCCCAAAGGCGCATCCGCCGGACGAAGCTCCGTGACGAGCGTATAGAGGTTCGGCTCGTCGGGATGCCACAGCTTCGGATCCTCGACGACCAGCTCATG
>Ga0207871_100570_pt1 | contig 11308 bp, 14 predicted proteins | sample Passage260A_FD_187371 | JGI IMG/M metagenome (GOLD analysis project Ga0207871, IMG submission 187371) | Cellulose adapted compost microbial communities from Newby Island Compost Facility, Milpitas, CA, USA - Passage2 60A (SPAdes) (version 2) ...
CCCCCCGCAAGCCCGCTGCAAACCATCCCTGGAGAAAACCATTCTCCAGCAAGCAGTTACAGCGTAGCACAGCATCCGGCTAGTCTGCAAGAGGACGGCGGCTGTTTAATCAGCTATCATCTCCCTGACATTTTCATAGAACAGTTAACCTGACATATTCACAGACGCTTGACACCCGAAGTCTTCCATTCCGGCGAAACTTCATATTTCCTTGAACGCTTATCCCACGTCAGAATCAGCTGCCTCCCGTCGGCCGATCCGACCACCATCCGCGCTTCGTCCATAACTTCGATGCAGGTATCGACGGGAACGCCATCCGTTCTTCGTTCGCGATCTCCGGCATCCGCCCGTCCCCCCGGAAGCATCAACCATTCAAGGATAAAAGGCCAGCCCGACATCCCGGCTGGCCCGTTGAATCGATGAAGCCGATTACGGCGTGTTGTCCGCGTCGCCGGCGAGATCCGGACGAAGTTCCCGGGCCCGGCCCAGGAAGATGTGGCGAATCTCGTCCTGCCGCTTGTCCGTGTTGACGTGCACCATCAGCCGGATGCATTTCTCCAGGCTGCCTTTTACCGGCACTTCCAGCGCGCACATGAGCGGCACCAGCTCCCAGCCCGGAAGCTGGCGGATGGCGCGGGCCGGAAATGTCGCGTCCAGATCGTGCGTCACCGTGACGATGATGCTGGCGATGTCCTCCGGCACGATCCCGTTGGCCTCGACAATCCGCTTCAGAAGCTCCGACGTCGCCTCGAGGATCACCCGCTCCTCGTTCGCCTCGACGGTCGTCGCTCCGCGGATTCCCCGCACGGTCATGACACCTGCTCCTCCTCTTTCAGCTCTTCCAGGACGCGCCGCACCCGCTCCGCGGACATGTTCCGCTCGATGTAGACCTCGCCGATCGCCTTCGGCACGATGTACACCATGCGGCCTTCCCTGAACTTCTTGTCGTGGCTCATCGCGTCCATGATCGCGTCGATGTCGTAATGGGCGGGAAGCCGGACCGGAAGCCCGCACTTCAGGAGCACCCGCTTCGTCACCTCGTAGACTTCCCGCGGCGCCCCGAGTTCCACGCCGATGCGCGCCGCGCCCACCATGCCGATCGCGACCGCCTCGCCGTGCAGGAGCTCCCCATATCCTCCCGCCGCTTCGAGCGCGTGTCCGATCGTGTGTCCCAGGTTGAGGACCGCGCGCAGATCGTTCTCCCGCTCATCCTGCGAGACGATCTCCGCCTTCACCTTGCAGCCGAAATAGAGCGCGTATCCGAGCGCGTCCGGATCGAGCGCGCGCAGCCGGTCCGCGTTCGCGTCGATCCAGGCGACGAATTCGGCGCTTCGGATCAGCCCGTGTTTCACGACCTCCGCCAGGCCGTTGCTCACCTCGCGCGGCGGCAGCGTGCGGAGCGTCCCGAGGTCGTACAGCACCATCACCGGCTGATGGAATGCGCCGATGATGTTCTTCGCGAGCGGATGGTTCACCGCGACCTTGCCGCCGACGCTGCTGTCGTGGGCGAGAATCGTCGTCGGCACCTGGATGTACCGGATCCCGCGCATGTACGCGGCCGCCGCATAGCCGGCCAGATCGCCGACGACGCCGCCGCCGAGCGCGACGATCGCCGAATTCCTGTCAAGCCCGGCGTTCAGCGCGGCCGTGATCAACGCTTCGAACTGCGCCAGCGATTTCGCCCGTTCGCCCGCGGGAACGACGGCGACGGCCGTGCGGTATCCGGCCTCCCGAAGCCCGGACTCCAGCTTGTCCAGATAGAGCGGGCCCACCCGTTCGTCCGTCACGATCAGCAGCGGCGACTGCCTGCCGACGCCGTGCCTGTCGAAATAGAAGGCCGCCCGCTCCAGCAGGCCTTCCCCGATGTAGATCGGGTAGGACCGCTCGCCGAGCTGCACCGCAAGTTCCCGCATCAATAAGCCTCCAGTTGCTTCAGGTAGTTGTTCAGGTTGGCGCGGATTTCCTCGACGGAATCGCCGCCGAATTTCTCGAGGAACGCCTTCGCGACTTCCCAGGCCACCACGTGCTCCATGACGACGCACGCGGCGGGAACGGCGCAGGTGTCGGAGCGCTCGACCTGGGCGGTGAACGGTTCCTTCGTGTCGATGTCGACGCTGCGCAGCGGCTTGTAGAGCGTCGGAATCGGCTTCATGACGCCTCGCACGACGATCGCCTCGCCGGTCGTCATGCCGCCCTCGATGCCCCCCGCCCGGTTCGTCGCCCGGTAGAAGCCGCGGCCCTTCTCGTACAGAATCTCGTCATGAACCTGCGAGCCGCGCAATTTCGCCGCCTCGAAACCGATGCCGATCTCGCATCCCTTGAACGCGTTGATCGAGAGCACCGCCTGCGCGATCCGTCCGTCAAGCTTCCGGTCCCATTGCACGTGGCTGCCGAGGCCGACCGGCACGCCTTCGACGATGCACTCGACGATGCCGCCGAGGGTGTCGCCCTCCTGCCGGACCTGGTCGATGTGGGCCATCATTTTCGCCTCGGTCTCCTTGTCGACGACGCGGACCGGCGATTCCTCCGTCAGCCGGATGATCTCGTCGAGCGGCAGATTGTGCTTCGGCGCCTCGATCTCGCCGATGCGGATCACCTGTCCGCCGATCTTGATGCCGAATTCGGCCAGGAGCTGCCGGGCCAGGGCGCCGCAGGCGACGCGCGCCGCCGTCTCGCGTGCGCTCGACCGCTCGAGCACGTCGCGCAGGTCGCGCAGATTGTACTTCAGCCCGCCGTTCAGGTCGGCATGACCGGGACGCGGGCGGTGGACCCGGCGCTTCGTCTCGTCGGTGCCCTCGACCGGCTCGACGCTCATGACGGTCGTCCAATGCTTCCAGTCCTTGTTCTCGATGACGATCGCGACCGGCGCGCCGGTCGTGCGGCCGTGGCGCACGCCGCCGACGATCTTCGCCGTATCCTGCTCGATCTGCATGCGCCGTCCCCGGCCGTGGCCCTTCTGGCGGCGCTGCAGCTGGTAGTTCAGTTCGTCGAAATCGATCTTCAGATTGCTCGGCAGTCCTTCGACGATGGCCGTCAGCTGCGGCCCGTGCGTCTCGCCTGCCGTCAGATACCTGAGCGTCATCCGCAATTCCCCCCGGCGGCCTTGAGGCCGCGCTTCGCTGTCATTTCCGTCCGGTTTTGTTGCCCCGTTGCCTTCGCTCATTATAGTATAGCGTCCGTTCGTTTGACAAGGAATCGCAGAGGTGCGCCCGCAAGTTGCCGAAGAGGCGCCGGCCGGGGACTCCGTTTGATCGGAGGGATCGGAGGCGAGAAGGCTGCAAGGAGTATGAACGGGGATGGCGATCTGGTTGACCGAAGGGGACAAGAACGCGGGGAGGGAGCGGAGATGGCGATTTCGCTTACCGAAAGGGCCGGATCGGCATGCGCTCCGGGAAGCCGGACGTCCCGGCGCCGGATGCATCCATCCCGAACCGGCACGGGCACCGGAGATTCCGCGCAAGAAAGGCCGGCTCTTCCAAAGCCGGCCCTTGGGATTGCGATGTCATCAGCCGTGGGCATGGCGCTTCCTCCGCCGGCCGCCGGTTTCCCGGTCGGCCTTCAGGAGACCCGTCACCTGCGCGGTGTCCAGCCCGAGGAGCTGCGCGCACTCCCGGATCGTGATCCATCCGCGCCTGTAGGCGGCAATGACCACACGCTTGTCCATTCCACCCCTCCGTCGCAGTCGGGATTCACCGTCAGTATGGGAGGGATTGGCGGCGGTTATGCATGTTCCCGCTTGCGCCGGTAGAAAAACGTCTCCGCCGATTCCAGGCCGTACCGGGAAGGCGTGAAGATCTGCTCGGTGCTGCCGACGAACAGCAGGCCGCCCGGCCGGAGCGCCCGCGCGAATTTGTGATACAGTTCGTGCTTCGCGTCTTCCGTGAAGTAGATCAGGACGTTGCGGCAGATGATGAGGTCGTAATCGGAGCCGAACGGATCATGGAGCAGATTGTGCCGCCGGAACCGGACGGCGCGGATCAGCTTGTCCGAGACACGCCAGCCGCCCTCGGCCTCGGTGAAATACAAGCGGCGGTAATCGGACGGCACTTCTCGGAGCGAACGATCCGGATACAGCCCGATCTTCGCCTTCTCGATCACGTTGGCGTCAATGTCCGTGGCCAGGATGTCCGCCCGCGCGAGCGCGCCGAGCCGGTCGAGGATCATCGCGATCGTGTAGGGTTCTTCCCCCGTCGAACAGGCGGCGCTCCAGATGCGCAAGGTTCCGCCGGCCTTCAGCATCTCCGGGAGAAACCGCTGTTCGAGCGCGGCCCAGCGGTTCGCGTTGCGCCAGAATTCGGACACGTTGATCGTCATCCGGTCGAGGAACTCGTTCATCAGCTTCTCGTCGCGCTGCATCGCCTCCCAGAATTCGGCGAACGTGCCGTATCCGTGCTTCAGGCGAAGCGTCGTCAGCCGCCGCTTCATCTGGGCTTCCTTGTATTGGGACAGATCGATGTTCGTCTTCTGCTTCACCCGCTGGATGAACAGGGCGAAATCCGCGTCCTCCATGGGTCCCTCCCCCGAAAGCGCCACGTCCTTCCGGCGGTCCTCAAATCCAGCGACCGAGGTCGAGCTCGTACTCGACCAGCTCTTCCGGCCGGAAGAAGTTCGCGATCTCGCGCTCCGCGTTCTCGGGCGAGTCCGATCCATGGATGAGGTTGTATCTCGTATGTACCGCGAAATCCGAGCGGATCGTCCCCGGCGCCGCCTCCGCGGGGTTCGTCTTGCCGATCAACGCGCGGGCCAGCGCGACGGCGTTGTCGCCCTCCCATACCATCGCGAACACCGGTCCCGACGTGATGAACCGGATCAGCGGCTCGTAGAAATCCTTGCCTTGATGCTCGGCGTAATGCTTCGCGGCCAGCTCCTCGGACATCTTCATGAACTTCGCCGCGACGAGCTTCAGTCCCTTGCGCTCGAAGCGCGACACGATCTCCCCGATCAGGCCACGCTGCACGCCGTCCGGCTTGATCATCAGAAACGTCCGTTCCAATTGCTCTCCTCTCCCGTGCGGCCGGGCGCCGATGCGCCCGGTCTTCAGTAGTTGCGCCTGCCGACGAAACGGGCCAGCTCCGCCAGCGTTCGCCGCGCCGGAATGTCCGGCAGTCCGTCCAGCAGGCCGATCGCCTTGTCGACATAGCGGACGGCCAGCCGTTCCGCCTCTTCGATTCCCCGGCTGGCGCGGATCAGCCCGATGGCGCGCGAGCAGTCCGCCCGTCCGTCCGCGTCGCGGATCTTCGCGATCTCCCCGAGCAGTTCGTCCCGCACCTCCGGATCGCGGAGCGCAAGCAGGACGGGCAGCGTAATGTTGCCCTGGCGGATGTCCGATCCCGGCGGCTTGCCGAGCTGCCGCTCCGTCCCGAGCACATCGAGCAGATCGTCGCGGATCTGGAACGCCATGCCGATGTTGTAGCCGTAGCGGTACAGCCGGTTGTAGAGCGCCGGCGGCGCCCCGGCCGCCGCCGCGCCGAGCTGGCAGCTGATCGCGATGAGCAGCGCGGTCTTCCGCCGGATGCGCAGCAGGTAGTTGCGCACCGTCTGCGCGGTGTTGAAGAAATCGCGGATCTGCTCCATCTCGCCGATGCACATCTGCACGATCGCCCGCGAGAGCGCCTGGTGCAGCAACGGATCGCTCAGCTCGGCGATGATCGTGAGCGCTTTCGCGTAGATGTAGTCCCCCGTGTACATCGCGACCCGGTTGTCCCACTTCGACTTGACCGTAAGCTGTCCGCGCCGCGTATCCGCGTCGTCGATCACGTCGTCGTGCACGAGGGATGCCATGTGGATCAGCTCCAGCGGAACCGCCACCTTCTTCAGCACGTCGAGGCGGTAGTCCCCGAACTTCCCCGCGAGCAGAACGATGGCGGGACGGATCCGCTTGCCGCCCGCCTTGAGCAGATGGCTCGCCGCCTCGCTCAGCAGCGCGTGGTCGCTTGTCACGCTCCGCTCCAATTCCTGCTCGATGATGTTCAAATCATGCTCCAATCCTGCGTACAAATCGGTCAGTCTCATCCATTCACCCATGCCGCTGCGTGATCCGGCCACGTCGCGGGAGCGACCCGCCGCTCAAGCAGCCCCATCCGGAACGCGCAGTCGTAATAATGGATCAGCCCTTCCCTTTCCCCCGGGCCGAATCCGTATCGCAGCGTGCGGAAATACCGCTCCCAATAGTCTTCCCCGCCGCCGAACCGTTTTGCCGCCTTGCGCGCAAGTCCGCCGACATCGGCCAGCGTCCGCCGCCTGCTCTCGAGCAGCGCTTCGTGGACGCGCCGGATCGTCTCCGGCGCCTCCCGCCAGGCTTCCCGCCGCACGGCGAAGAGCGCGAAGGTCATGCCGAGCCCGGTCCATTCCTTCCACATGCGCGCCGCGTCGAGCACCTGGAGTTCCGGGCCGGCGGTCCAGGAAGCGCGGATCGCCGGGTCTCCGATGAGCAGCGCGCCGTCCGCCCGCTCCAGCATCGCCCCGAGATCGGGCTCCATCGCAATCAGCTCGGGACAGCGGCCGTACCGGCCCTGCAGCACGATGCGCAGCAGATTGACCGACGTCGCGGAAGCCGTCGTCACCGCGATCCGGCCGCGCAGCGCCTCCTCCAGCGGCCGCTTCAGGAAGAGCAGGACGGACATCACCTCGCCGTCCGCGCTGATCGACAGATCGGGCAGCAGCTCGTACTCGTCGAACCGCTGGCCGTAGGCGAACGACGAGATGGCCGACACGTCGATCGTCCCTTCGGACAGCGCGCGGTTCAGTTCCGACGGAACGCCCTTTATGACGCGGACGTTGCGAACGCCCGCCTCGGCCAGGCATTCCTCGAAACGGTCGAAGATCGGCCAGACGTTCGCGTAATCAATCCGGCCCACCGTGATCTCGCGTTCCGCCGCCAAGTCCGTCATCTCCCCATCGTCTGTACAGGTTGTGTCCGATTCCCATGTTGTCCAGCAATTTGCCGACCATGAAGTCGATCATATCACGGATCGTGGCGGGATGGTAGTAAAATGCCGGCATCGCAGGAACGATCCGGACGCCGAGCCGCGCGAGCTTCAGCATGTTCTCGAGATGGATCGCGTGAAGCGGCGTCTCGCGCGGCATGAGGATCAGCCTGCGCCCTTCCTTCAGCGCGACGTCCGCCGCGCGCTCGAGCAGATTGTCCGAAGCGCCGCTTGCGATCGCCGCGAGCGTCCCCATCGAACACGGCGCGATCACCATGCCGTCATGGAGGAACGATCCGCTCGCGATCTTCGCGCCGACGTCGTCCTGCGGATAGTAGCGGATGCGGCCGTCGGTCAGCGCGCCGCCGAACCGGCGGTCCAGCTCTTCCGCTCGCCGGCCCGAATCCCAGCCGGCCTCCTCGCGGAGCACCCGCCATCCCGATTCCGAGATCACGAGATGGACCTCAACCCCCGCGCCGAGCAGCGCCTCGATCAGCCGGATGCCGTAGGCGCAGCCGCTCGCGCCCGTCATGCCGACGACCCACTTCCGTCCGCTCACCACCTGTGCAGCACCACCAGGTCAAACAGCGTGAAGGCGAAGATGACGACGCTCAGCGTGCCGTTCATCGAGAAGAAGGCCATGTTGACGCGGCTCAGGTCCTCCGGTTTGACCAGCGTGTGCTGATACGCCAGGATGCCGAGCGCGATCAGGGCGCCAACCAGATAGCCGAACGACAGGTCCGTCATCCAGAACAGCGCGAGGAAGCCGAAGGCCGGAATGACATGGAAGATCCGGGCGATGACGAGCGCCCTGCGGATGCCGAAGCGGGCCGGAATCGAATGCAGCTTCGCCTCGCGGTCGAATTCCGCGTCCTGGCAGGCGTAGACGATATCGAAGCCCGCGGTCCAGAACGCGACGGACACATAGAGCAGCCAGGCGGCCGGACCGGCCTCGCCGGTGATCGCCAGCCACCCGCCGAGCGGCGCCAGCGCGATCGTAAAGCCGAGGATCACGTGGCAGAGCCAGGTGAAGCGCTTCGTGTAGTGATAGAAGATGAGCGCGAACACGGCGATCGGCAGCAGCCGTACGACCAGCGGGTTCAGATTGAACGCCGCGAGAAACAGCAGCGCGAAGGACACGATGATGAAGACGACGACTTCCGGAATGCCGATCAGCCCGGCCGGAATCGCGCGGTTCGCCGTGCGCGGATTGCGCGCGTCGATCGCCCGGTCGATCAGCCGGTTCAGCGCCATCGCCGCGCTGCGCGCGCCGACCATCGCGACGGTGATCCAGCCGATCTCGGCCCAGGACGGAAGCCTGTCCAGCATCATGACGGAGCCGAGGATGGCGCCGACGAACGCGAAGGGAAGCGCGAACAGCGAGTGTTCGAACTTGATCATCTCGAGAATAATGCGAATCTTGCGCATCATGCCCTCCCGCCCCGCTTCACGCCGATGTGCAGCGCCGCCACGCCGCCCGTGAGCGGATGGGCCTCCACGTCCGCAAGGCCGACCTCCCGGAAAATCTCCGCGAGCTCCTCCCTGCCCGGAAAATCGGCCAGCGATTCGGGAAGCCATTTGTACTGCTCGTAGCGGCGGGCGACCCATTTGCCCAACAGGGGCATCAGATGCCGGAAATAGAGATCGTACAAGGCCTTGAACGGCTGCCAGGTCGGCTTCGACACATCGAGGCTCACGACGAGGCCGCCGGGTTTCACGACGCGCGTCATCTCGCGCAGCACCCGGCGCAGATCTGGCACGTTCCGGAGGCCGAAACCGATCGTCGCGTAATCGAACGCGTTGTCCGGATACGGAAGGGACATCGCGTTGCCGTGGCGAAGCTCGATCCGCCCGGCAAGCCCCGCCTGCTCGACCTTCCGCCGTCCAATCTCGAGCATCGCCTCGCTGAAATCGAGCCCGACAACGCGGGAAGCGCCGGCCCGGGCCAGCGCGATCGTCCAGTCGCATGTACCGCAGCACAGGTCGATGACCGAAGAGCCGGGTTTCACGTTCATGCGCCGCATCGCGAACGCCCGCCAGGCCTTGTGCCGGCGGAAGCTGATGATGTCGTTCATCCGGTCGTACTTCGGCGCGATGCTCTCGAATACTTCGTGGACGTACCGCTCTTTCCTATTGCCTTCCAAAGCCTTCACCTCGTCTCGTTCGTCACCGCAGGCTGCATGGTGAAGGACGGAAGGAACTTCCCGGCGATCTGGGCCAGTTCCGCGGCCAGTTTGTCCGATTCGAGCATCCGGAGCACGGACTGCACCTGCGCGACCGATTGCCGGAGCAGCTCGGTCAGCCGGGCGGTCAGGTTGTACTTCGCGACGAGCTGCCGGATCAGCCCTTCCTCCCGCGGATGCTGGGTAAGCTGCCGGCGCTCTTCCTCGGTGCCGTCCTGCAGGATCAGCCAATACCCCCAGCTGCCCTCAAATCGGCCGGGGGATTCGATCCGCTTCAGTTCCTCCATCACGACTTCGCAGCGGGTGAATCCGTGCAGCAGGTCCGGATAGATCGCCTGGACGCGTTCGTCTACGAGGTTCTCGAACAGCTCGAACAACCCGGTCCTGAGCCGGGTGTGGATGCCGATGTATTCGTCGGCCGTCACCTTGCGCTGCTTCATGCGCGCATACAGGCTCATCTTCAGCCGGTTGACCTCGCAGACCGCGCTGCTGATCCGCCGGATCATCTCGATCTGTCCGGCCTGCGACAGCAGATGGTAGAAGCGGCTGCTGAAATAGTTGCCGGCCAGCACCAGAAGCTGACGGGCGCGCATCTCGCGCCGGGGCTGCGGTCCGGAACGGTTGTCCACCAGGTCGTGCGTATCGAGTCCGAGCTGCACGAGCCAGACGACCAGCGCATACAGTTCGCTCCGCTCGCGGGGAAGCTTGCCGTCCAAAAGCAGCGTATACAACAAATGAGCCCGGGAATCCGGGAATGCGGGCAGCTCGGTATGATCTCGGATCATGTCGTATTCGACGTACTTCTTCGCGATTTCGGGAATGCGGTAAGCGCTCATCCGTGATGCCTCCGGGCCGCAGCCGGCCCGCTCGGACCGCGCCTCGGCCGTATGAATTCGCCCTCTATTATAGCACATTGTGAAGCCGAACACATCCGCGGGTCACGGAGCCGTCAAGATTCCGGTTCCACGCTCCCGAACCGCTCCTGCCAGAGCCGGGTCGTCACGATCCGGAGCCGTTCGCGCCAGATGCGGTCGCGGCCCGGATCCGCGGCCTTCAGACCGGACCAGTGCGAGGCGATCCACGGGTCGGACCGGCGCACGTCCGCCGCCAGCAGCAGCCGCTCCCTGCCGGACGCGGAATCGTGTTCCCCGAACCGGACCAGCAGGCGCCGGACGTTCGACGTATGCCAGAAAGACAGTGCGATCAGCTCCTTGAGATCCGCATAAACGGCTTCCGCCGAACCGCCGTCCGCGACCGTGAAATCCACGGACAGCACGGAACCCGACCAGCGTACCCGACGGATCCGCTGTCCGAATTCGGTTCCCGCCAGCAGGTCGACCAGATTGTCCGAATCGAGCCGGACGGACCGGTCCTGGCCGAATACCGCCAGATGCCGCCCCCCGTCCGGAGCGGATTCGGGCGCGATCGCAATGAGCAGCGCGGCCGCGAGCCCGGCGCAGCAGGCCGCCGCGGACAGCGCTTTCCAGACAGACGATGTCATCCCGATCCCTCCGCGCAATCGGCGTTCATTCAGGATGCCCCGCCTGTATAGTGTACAAACAAAAAAAACAGGCTATGCCTGCCGCGCCCGCCGGCAAGCCGGCCTCCTACTCATCCGTCTCGATCATGCCGTGCTTCGTCAGGATCGTCGCCTTCCCCCGGACCTTGATCGCGGACGTATGCTCGGTGAACTGCGCGATCAGCACCTCGCCCTTGTCCAGCTTCTCGGTATGGTGGAACTTCGTGTCCCGTCCCCGGGTAAGCCCGATGACCGTGACGCCCTGCTCCTTCGCCTTGATCACCACGTATTCGGCCAGGCCCGTGTCCATTCCGATCGCCTCCGGCTGCACACGCGCGGGCACGGGGCCGTGCGCATGCGGATGATACGAATATACAAAGAAAGAAAACTGCTTCCCGCTGTGCCGGAAGCAGTTTCCCTGTGAGAATGGTCGGGTGTACCGGATTTGAACTGGCGACCTCTACCACCCCAAGGTAGCGCTCTACCAAGCTGAGCTAACACCCGACAACGCAACAATCATTCTAATCGATCGCCGGTCCGATGTCAAGAGGCTGCGGATACCGTGTGTTGTTGTTCTGTGATATTGTCAGGGTGTAACTGATCCGAGAAAATGTCAGTATGAGCAAGGAGCAGATCACCTTGACAAAGAACGAACTGAAACGCGTTATGGTCATTGAAAA
>Ga0207871_100573_pt1 | contig 11235 bp, 10 predicted proteins | sample Passage260A_FD_187371 | JGI IMG/M metagenome (GOLD analysis project Ga0207871, IMG submission 187371) | Cellulose adapted compost microbial communities from Newby Island Compost Facility, Milpitas, CA, USA - Passage2 60A (SPAdes) (version 2) ...
GGATCATTCTCACGGTTTGGATTTTGAAGTCTTTGTCATACTTTTGACTCATCTTCGGACACCTCGATTTTGCTGAATTTATTGTCGCATTCTCGATTCTCGGTGTCCACTATTCAGTCTAGCATCAACTTACGGAAATGGACACATGGACATACCATTTCAATCCACGCTTCCCGCGTGGGAAGCGACTGGGTGCCGTACCCGGAATTTGAGCCGCAGGAGCCATTTCAATCCACGCTTCCCGCGTGGGAAACGACCTTTGGCCGGCAGGTTCCTTCTCCACTCCCGATTATTTCAATCCACGCTTCCCGCGTGGGAAGCGACGCGCTGCGTGGCCGGGAATACACCGCCGCGATGTCAATTTCAATCCACGCTTCCCGCGTGGGAAGCGACCAATCAGGAAAATCATCCTGCGCCATTGTGTCAGATTTCAATCCACGCTTCCCGCGTGGGAAGCGACGAGAACGTTGCTGGCAGAAATCGGGGTGACGGTGATTTCAATCCACGCTTCCCGCGTGGGAAGCGACTTTTGTATACTTAACATATTTATACCCAGCATCAATATTTCAATCCACGCTTCCCGCGTGGGAAGCGACCGACCGCGCACTGACCGATGTAGCCGGATATGCCGGATTTCAATCCACGCTTCCCGCGTGGGAAGCGACGCGCGGCGTTTTCTTGTGCGGTGCTGGATGGCGAATTTCAATCCACGCTTCCCGCGTGGGAAGCGACCGCATCGACTCGCCTTATCTGTGGTACGGCGGGATTTCAATCCACGCTTCCCGCGTGGGAAGCGACCTTGCCGCCTCCCGAATATCAGCGATGGTCGGAGATTTCAATCCACGCTTCCCGCGTGGGAAGCGACCTCTTGTGGAATCAAGCGGGACATTCTCTCGAAACATTTCAATCCACGCTTCCCGCGTGGGAAGCGACCCCGGATTTTTGGGAGCATATGGGCTGACTTGCAGATTTCAATCCACGCTTCCCGCGTGGGAAGCGACTGAGGGATTGGACATGCCAAAGCCAAAAGGCCTTATTTCAATCCACGCTTCCCGCGTGGGAAGCGACCAGGAACCGGGACAGGTTGCAGGCTGGGGTCGGATTTCAATCCACGCTTCCCGCGTGGGAAGCGACGTGGCGGGGTATCATCGGCGGCACCTATTTCCCATTTCAATCCACGCTTCCCGCGTGGGAAGCGACGCTGCGCGGCCAGCTCGAAACCTGGCTCGAAGGTATTTCAATCCACGCTTCCCGCGTGGGAAGCGACTTATCATGTCATTACCTCCTAATTCCTTTCAATCGTATTTCAATCCACGCTTCCCGCGTGGGAAGCGACTGGCGAACCCGGACAAATATGTGTTCGCACATTTATTTCAATCCACGCTTCCCGCGTGGGAAGCGACCTCCTTTCAGATTCGGAACGCAACCCGTCGTCCGATATTTCAATCCACGCTTCCCGCGTGGGAAGCGACGATCGTCATATCCCGCTCGCCCAGCAGTTCGTTCTATTTCAATCCACGCTTCCCGCGTGGGAAGCGACGTGGTACATGGAGGAAATGAAGCAGTACCGTAGAATTTCAATCCACGCTTCCCGCGTGGGAAGCGACGTGTCACGGTTGAGCAGTTGCAAGAGGATATGAAAATTTCAATCCACGCTTCCCGCGTGGGAAGCGACAAAGGAGGTTCGACAATGGGCAAAACACGGGGGACATTTCAATCCACGCTTCCCGCGTGGGAAGCGACTTCGCCGGTTCGTCCTGTTGCTTCTTCGGCTTGATATTTCAATCCACGCTTCCCGCGTGGGAAGCGACGGTGATCGCTCCGAACTCCGACAGTGGCAATTTATTTCAATCCACGCTTCCCGCGTGGGAAGCGACCCAGAAAAACAAGGCTGTCGGTGTCGCAGTAGATATTTCAATCCACGCTTCCCGCGTGGGAAGCGACATGGCGTCCAGCACCCGGATAACCCGGTTCTTCGAATTTCAATCCACGCTTCCCGCGTGGGAAGCGACGTCGACGCTATGACAAAGCCGCTTCAGCAGATCACATTTCAATCCACGCTTCCCGCGTGGGAAGCGACAGCGGTGAGATTGTCGCGTTCGTCGAGACGTTGCAATTTCAATCCACGCTTCCCGCGTGGGAAGCGACGATGCCGGATTCGCCGTCCTTCACGTTTTGCGCCGATTTCAATCCACGCTTCCCGCGTGGGAAGCGACTCTTCAATTCCTAAATCAACTCCGAACTTTGCCATATTTCAATCCACGCTTCCCGCGTGGGAAGCGACGCTGCGGATTCCCAAACTGTGGCATTTCCTTTCGATTTCAATCCACGCTTCCCGCGTGGGAAGCGACTCCAGCCGCCGTCACCGGCCGCGTTGGCGTGGATCATTTCAATCCACGCTTCCCGCGTGGGAAGCGACTCCACCGCCTGCCGGATATAGTTCACAGATGTACATTTCAATCCACGCTTCCCGCGTGGGAAGCGACCCTAAAATTTTCATAAAATATGGACAAAAATAAATTTTGATCGATAACTTAATCCGATTTCATCCCTTTATTTTGTGATGGAGGCAACCACAACGAAATCTTCATGAAAAAAATGGTATATTCTTGGTGCGAATGTTCCATCTTTTTATGTTCACTTTACATTCGCACCATTTAGGGAAATTCATAAAATCAACGGACCTTCCAAATCAAGTATTTGCTTGGTGCCATAATGCTCAACTTTTGATTTGTATTTATTTCCTAAAATATAAATCCGCAAGCTATCTTCGTTTGGATCAATGATTTTTATTAGTTTATTTCGAAGGACCGCCAGCTGCGCATTATCGATAATGCACTCAAAAACGGAATTTTGAACTCGTTGACCGTGTCCTTCACATACTTTAGCAACCTGTCTCAATCTTCTTTGACCCGAAAGTTTTGTGGTACTGACATCATATGTAATCAACACCAGCATCCAATCACCTATTTCCACATAAACGGTGGATATTCATCCAAGTCTCCTCGCAAATGGCGTGCCAAAAGAAGGGATTGGGCATGTGGAACCAGTCCCCAGTTAATTTTCTCTCCAAGGTATGGATGTGTGATTGGCTCCTGTTTTCGGGTTTGCCAGAATGACAGAAATTTCTTCCTGGCATCTTCATTCAGCAGGACTGCTCCGTTTTCCTTTCTGAGGAAATCATTTTTTGATATGATCCCTTTGTTGATCAATGAAAGCACAAATTTGTCAGCCAGCACATTGCGAAGCTCTTCCATCAGATCCAGTGCCAAAGAAGGTCTGCCTGGCCGATCGCGGTGAAGAAACCCCACATATGCATCCAACCCCACGCCTTCAAGGGCGGCGGCCACATCACTGGCCAAAAGCGAATAAGCAAATGAAAGCAGGGCATTCACTTCATCAGTGGGCGGCCTCCGGTTCCTTTCACTGAAATCAAAAACCCCTTTCTGTTGCAAAATCATATCGTTGAACAATCGAAAATAGTTATTGGCCGCTTTCCCTTCAAGACCTCTCAATTTTTCAAGATTGTCGCAAGTTCTGACCTCGCGCAAAATGTCAGAAAGTTGGCCAGAAATTTCTTTAAAACGGGGCACATCAATTCTCAAGGGATGATCTCTAGTGTATCGTTCTATAATCCATTTTTGATTATAAATTTTTCCGGTGATGAAATTCCGCGCTATGAGTGCGGATTGCTCTAGATCCTCGGACAAAAGATATTGCCTTTTTCTCAAAACGACGTTGCCCTTGCTTTCTCCGATCACTCTGGCCAAAAAGCGCCCATTTTTGGTCATGAACACCAAAGAGATATTGCGCTCGGCGCAATATCCCATCAATGCCGGGCTTGCTCCTGCATAGCCGAATATGACGATTGATTCCAGATTGTGAAGGGGGACTCGAGCAATTTCCTCCTTCCCCCTGGTCAGCACGACGTTGTCACCATTCAGGGACAAGTAGGAATCCGGTTGTAAAACGTAAAGGGTATTCAACAACTTTCTCATTCTGACAGTTTTCCCTCGATATACGTTTTGACACTTCGTTTGTTCATAATTTCTGGCAGGCAAATGTGTCTCAAGGAGCAACTCTTGCAATGCGGACCGGTCTTTACTCTGGGAGTGTGCCTCCTTTGATAGTATTGATGCATTTCCCGGGCCAATTCGACCACATGTTCCTTCATGTCATTCGTGATGTTTACTTCAACCCGATGGCGGATTTCATGGTAATAAAAGAATCCCGTCTCAATTGTGCAAACCAGCATTTCTTCCAAACAGACGGTTTGGGCAACAAGTTGAACGAGGTCCTCTTCACCTTTTTTGGGACGCCCGCGCTTGTATTCAATGGGATGTATAAGGTATTTTCCGGGGAGACCGGAAATCGATATGCCGTCAGGCGATCGAACCAATTCGACGACATCACAAACCCCTTGCAATTTCAAACGGTTCGATCGTACTGGCATGGCTCGAATGATAATGCGGTCTCCCCGTTTTTCCCGCAAATGAGGTTGATCCACCCTTTCGTGCAAAATTCGCCCTTCCACCGTCAGCACATTTTCTTCCCACTGCTGTTCAATGTGGATGAGCGCCCATTGCCGTTTGCAAAATTTGAAGTGCTGGATACCGGATAGCATCAGATAATCTTCTTTATCTTCCATCATAGACCTCGACTTTCAACCCCTCCAGCGTTTTGACCGTGATCCGGTAATCCGAAAAGGATCGGGGTTGATCGGTCAATCTTTCGATCTGCAGAGACTGATGAACCTTCGCGGATGAGTACTGACCTATTTTGCTATTGTGTTCCCACCAAAACACCTTGTGGACTTCCATGCTGCCTTCCGGTCGGGCTGCCGAAGCGTCATTTTCAAACAGCGTGATGAGCGCCTGTTTGATTTTTTCGGCATCTTCGTTGGTAAACCCCGTCTTTTCGGCCAGCTGAGTATTGATGCTCCCGTAGAAGACATACACGCCGAAATCCACCCGGTGTTTCATGCCCATCGTGTCAGACCCGCGATCTTTTCCCGGTTCCGTGTTCGTACTCTTGGTGATTTGAAGGCTGGTAATGTCAATCGGGTCAAGGCTTTCCGCCGAACGGATGGTAACCGGTCCGCGAATGCCGATCGAAACGCCAGCCTCTTCTTTATCTTTGTCTCCTTTGAAAGCGAATACCTGTCCGAAACTGCGAACGTCAGTCCAAATTTGGCAAGCAAGTTTGGCGAAAGTTTCGGGATCAACTTTCTTTTTTCCCTTAAGCAGGTTAGACAGTTCGGGATGAGCCTCGGCGCGTTCGCGCAAGCTGGTGAACCCGTCCGTCGTCCGGTCATTGGATTGAACGAAAATCGGCTCGCCCATGTCCTGCAGACGGTTTCTGATTTTCCGCTTGATAGCGACGTCGGAGATTTCTCCATGACCGTCATAGTTTTGCCGCGGCCGGTTGCCATTCAACGGATCGCCATTCGGGTTGGCGTTCTTCACCGACAACACAACAGCGAAATCGATTTTGTGATCAAGGACAGACATGATCGATCAGCTCCTTATACATTTCGTGATGAATTGATAAAGAATATTCATGCATCTTTCTTCTTGTACAACTCGTGACGCTGGCTGTAGAAACCGAGCAGATACAACCCTGACAACGGTTTGTCATTGAATTGGTCAACCGGAATCCGTGAGGCCACCTCGTCAATGATTTTCGTCCAGTACGTCGCTTTCGATCCCAACCGTGCCTGGTACGGTTGCAACGCCTCCTGAATTACTTTCCAGGTTCTTGCAGGATGACGCGAAAAGGCATTCATATAGCGAATGGCGTTGGTCGCCCGCGTCTCATTCTCATCGAGAGCCCTCCGTTCGAGAACATCCGCAACCGCCAAGAGACGCCCGAAAAGATAGTCACGATCATTCCGGCTTTCGTCCAAAGCCACTTCCAGTCTCTCCTTTCGGCTTCTGTTGATCAAAGCACAGGCAATGCTGAGCGTTTTTTCCCATTCCCACCTTTCCATGGCTACCGGATTGCTTGCTCGGCGAAAGACGTTATCCACAACGTCCCGCGGAATAGGCCGGGCATCCAGAATGCAGGGCAGCATGCGTTCCATCAAACCCTTGACGATTTTGTCGTCCGCGTTGTGCCCATAAGCTGCATACGCGAGATCCCGAGTGGCTGGCGCTCCAAGGAACGAGATGAATTTGTCGTTCGATTTTCGATAATTGTGGAGCCACACGCAGGTGGTATGCCATTGGACCAGGCGCTCAAGGTACAGCTCTTTTTCCATGTTGCGATAATAAAGGACCGCCAATCGACCAGTGGTTGCTGAGTCCAACACCATGATGTTGACATTTGCTTTTGATGAAAGATCACCGCGATATCCGTCCATGGCTTTGGCCACTTCTCTAGCAAACCATTCATTCGTAAATGCCGTTCGTCCCGTTACATCGGCCGTTTCCGGCAAGATGGAGAACAGGTCTTCCATCGGATCCGGCATGTTTGGTTCTTCTGTGCCCCAAACCAAAAACACGCGTCCGCCGACAAATTTTCCTTGGCGTTGAATCAGCCACTTCAAAGCGTTGTGCGCTTTCTGGGACACTTCATAGCTGATGCTGGCAGCCTCGCTCGCTCTTTCGAACCGGCCGCGGAATGTAAACCCGCTTGTATCATTAGATGAAATCAATTTGGCCTTATCTGCGGCATTGCGGATTTTGTTGGCGTGGCGCTGGGTGCTTGGAAGCCATTTTCCTGTTACGTAGCAGATATCACGGTCTCCTAGCTTTTGATCGTAGTATCGAATGAATGATTCATACATTTCTGGTTCTTGCCAAACTTTTAGCGTATGTCTGCCGGGGTAGTGAACGTCAAATCGCACGAACGCACTTTCAACACCCCCGTTGACCATCGCATAGATCGCCGGTTTCTCCCCATACTTTTCATTCAGGGACTTGTCCCATTTTGAGATCAGCTTTCCGTTTTCTGCGAAAAGAATCTTCCAGTTGATAAGGTCTTGGATCAAGCAACCCTTTTTCAAGTAACGATAAATGCTCCTAACCTTGTCATGAGCAAAAGGGGATTCGGCCCATTCTTGCAACTGTTCAATGTAACGAGCAAAATATTCGTTGTTATCGATTCCTGTAAACGTTTGAAAATCACCCGCCACATATACCAATTTGTCGTGCAACGGGTATGGAGCGATTGAACTAGTACGGTTAGCGGAATCTTCCGTGCATGGAATGAGAGTATTTGCTTCCGTCTTTTCCACGACATATGCCGAATGGAATTCTCCATTTTCCGTAACCAGTACTTCAATATGTGCATTTTGTGTTGTATGGGAAACCGGCAGCAGAGTGAATTCCTGATCGTCCCGTCTCTTATCAAATTTCCCGACCTGGTGCGTGTTACGTTCGTACGTCTCATACAGATCCAATAGCCAGCTCAAGAGTTTCACACTTCCCTTCCCAATTCCTCATAAAGCTCGTCCACGGGCTGAATGTTTCCACGGTCAAATTGTTTAGCTTTCATTTTCCGAATTTTACGGACCATGGTGCATTCTTCAGGTCGTATGAATTTGATGACTCCATGCCGCATGACGGGTTGCCAAAGCCGGACTTCCAAATCCTCCCTACCCGTTTCTCCGGGATAATTGATGCCGTGCACCATTGTGCCAAAATGGATTTCCGGCACATCATCATAGGCGCCAGTGCCCTCTCCGAAGACGCAGGGTTCCACGTAGGCTTGGCATTCACGGGTTCCCAGGAAAATGTCACGCCGGCCGCCTTTCTCCAAAGCGCGTTTCATGATGTTGTGATGTTTGTGTTCGTTCCGGTCAAAAGCCAGATCCGGGCGATTCTTGTTGAATTCGAAATGGGCCCTCACCTGGTAACAGACATTCCTCAGGTACGTGTAGTTGGCCAAACTATTTCCACCGCCGTATTCGATTGGCCGAACCCCCTTCGACTCCATCTGAATGGGGTTCATGACTCTGACTTCATCAACAACGATGAGCAGGGTCGGTTTCCAGTAGATTGATTCCGTGATGCCCTTCAGTGCCTCATAAGTCGGAATTTGGTAGGACAGTTTCTCACCGCCGATTTTGGTCAACGGATCGGTGAACAGCGCATACGGACCATAGACTTTGAATTCTATGGAATTACGCATGGGATCACCTCCCTTTTTCCACATTTTTCGTGTTTCTGGAAATATAAATACAACAATAGGCGCAGAAAGTCAATACTTAATACATTATATGAAGTTATTTTGATTTATCTTGTTTCATGTGTTATAAATGTTTCGTCGCTGGAAACAGCGCGGATTGAAAAATATACTGTATGAAGTTCGAACGGAACCCATCATCACGAAATGATGGGTTTCTGCCTTCAGAACCCCATAAATTCTTGTATGCCTCCATCCAGATTAACCCCCGATTCAGCATGATAGGCCCATTCTTTCAGTGCAAGAATTTTTCCGTCCAACAAACTTACCAACGCCCCTTCCCTCTTAAGTTCCCTGAGTTCGTTTTCATACAGATTCACGCTATATTGTTGCGCTTCCCTGAGCAATCGTGACATTTGCTCGATCGTCCTGTCGCCGTTCAACTCGGCAATCAGTTCTTTTCCTTTTTCTCCGTATGGAACCAGCACAGATGTCGTTTGTTGATCAATGACTCTGAAATGTTCCGCGGCAGTACCTTGACTGTTTGTGATCATAAGTTCGGGATAGGTTTTGTGTTTTGCAACATAGGCTTGCACCAGCGGATTTTGGTGACCTGCAGCCATCAACAGGTCAATCATGGTCAACCGATGATCTTTTATAAAATAATTAAGTTCATCTTTCACTTCCATGTAGAACTCTTGAAAATAGTAGTCCATGGCCTCCTTGGACAGCAGATCCCCACCGTACATCGCTGGATCCTTCTGCATGTCGACCAGTATCTTTGCCGTGATCTTCTTCCCGATTCGGATTTCCTTCAATTTGGAAAGTTCTTCTTCCGCATGATCGACAAGCACAACCTGTCTAATCGGAACCTTGCCATGCCGATTGCACCGTCCGGCGGCCTGGGCAATTGAATCAAGTCCGGCCAACGACCGGATGACACAGTCAAAGCTGAGGTCGACACCGGCTTCAACTAATTGTGTACTGACGCAGATCATTTTTTCGTCCGACTCGAGCTTTTTTTTCAATTGGTTGATGACGGTCCTGCGATGCGCCGGACACATCAGCGTACTGAGATGATAGACCTGCAAAGATGGGGCTATTAATTTGTTGTAAAGTTTACGGACAACGCCTTTTGTATTCAAAATGACCAGTACGCTTTCGCCTTGATGGAAACGCTCTTTGACCAGTTCCGCAAGTGTGTCGGTGGTTACCTTTTGACCCGTAGCCCGATCCACAATTTCGACACGTTTGAACGTTTTTGTAATGTCATCTTGAGGGGGAATCATTTCCGCTTCTTTGCTGATGGCCAGCTTGTGTTCGACAAAGTCCAGTGCCGGCTGAGTGGCCGTGCAGAGCACGATCGTGCTGTTACCGCAGAACCGCAGAAAATTCAGTGCATGGTTAAACAGGGACACACACGGGATCGGTACTTTTTGCACTTCATCAAAAATCAGGACGGCTTCACACAAGTTGTGCAATCTCCTAATGTTGCTGCTTCCTTTGGCGTAGAACGTGTCCAAAAATTGCACCATTGAGGTCAAAACGATGGGCGAATCCCAGTTGTCCTTCGCCAACTTTAATTTTTGCCGGACGGTCATCCGTCCGTCTTCCATCTCATCATCTTCATCCAGATCCTCTATTACGTTGGAATGGTGTTCGAGAATATTCTGGTCGTCTTCCAAAATATTCCGGATTTCCTGTGCGTTTTGTTCGATGATCGTCGTATAGGGAATGACGTAGACGATTCGTTTCTTCCCGTGCAACATCGCGTGCCGCAAAGCATATCGCAGACTTGCCAGGGTTTTCCCGCCTCCGGTCGGAATCGAGAGCATATAGATCCCCGGTGGATTTTCCGCGAACTGGTCGCATTGATTCGATAGTTCCGTTCTCTTGCGGTTGATTGGCGTATCTGCGTCTTTTCTTCGGCTTAAATCATTGATTTTGGCCAATAGCTTTTCATAGTATTTTTCAAAAAGTTCTGCAAGACAGAACGGCGGTTCAGACGTTTTGTTTTCTTCGAACAATCGCGTATCGGTACGGTCGGCATCAATCAGGGCACTGAATACAAACTTGGTCAAAAACATGATGCCGCTTTCCGGCTTCATGCCATTGGAGTGGACTTTGCGGATGTAGTCAGCCAGTTCTTTCAACGCTTCACCCGCATATCGGAGAAATTCATCTTTTGGCATAACTCTTTCATGAAAATGGTTGACCATATCCGTGAAATCTTCCAATTGCGCACCTTTATCCCGCACTCTCTTCAGAAAATCGGACTCCAAACGTGGAGACAGGTAATCATGGAGGTAAGCATGATGAGAAATGACAGCGTTTCCAACAATTTCGGCCAAAATCCAGTGCAACTTCTGTCTGTCTCCCGTATGAAGAAGGTCATATATGTATCTGCCTCCAGCTGTGGAATGATCCACAGATCCTCTTCTCGGCGGGTTGTCTGGATGGCCAATGGCTTCAAGAATATAGTTCAGAAAACGAACCGAAAACTTGCCCATGTCATGCAACATTCCGGCCATACCCGCGATGTGTCTGACTCCGATTTTTTCTCCGATCATTTCCATCAGCTTTTGGACCCCGAGAAGATGGTCTTCTACAGACTGAAACTGTTGATCCATTGTACGCACATGTGCAATGAAGTTCATAAAGATGTGTCTCCTCTTGTTTGATCCTAGTTGAATATTAGCTATGCCTAACTTCATTCCTAGTCTTTCCCTCTATAGTATACCAATTGGCTTTGACGACATTTTGACATGAAACACATGTTCTGATGAAATTTTTCGAAAGCTTGCTGCTTTTTGCGAATGTCCTTTTTTCGCAATTCAACTTTTAACGATAATGAAAAACCCGGCTAAAATGAAAGCCGGGTCTGTCCATATTCGACTATTCGACCGCACGAGCATTATATCTGATCAAGCTGTTATCTACATCTGACTCACGTTCCACCGCCACACCCGCCATCAATCATTCAGCACCATGGCTTTCAGCCTTCGCCTCTGCGCCAAAAAGATGAGCAACGCGATGCCGATCGGAATCATCATCCACCGATACATCTCCGAATACCCCGCAAGGAGCGTCTCGCCCCGGCTTTGCGCG
>Ga0207871_100581_pt1 | contig 11077 bp, 9 predicted proteins | sample Passage260A_FD_187371 | JGI IMG/M metagenome (GOLD analysis project Ga0207871, IMG submission 187371) | Cellulose adapted compost microbial communities from Newby Island Compost Facility, Milpitas, CA, USA - Passage2 60A (SPAdes) (version 2) ...
GGTATTTGCAATCCATTGCCGACCTTTCCCATCGCGAGAAAGAAATTCTTTCCGATTTTCTTCATGAAGCGCTGGCATGACCCGGTCAACGGGGAAACCTTCATTTTTTTTCGTTAGTTTTTTGGTCTTTTGGGTGTATTTGTGTTTTTTGTAAAATTAGAAAGAACGGATGAACTCAAATAAACAAAAAAGGAGGTGGTGACGATGATGAAAAGTCTTCTCGATTTCTTTAAGGGGATCCTGAAATCCTTCAAAAACGTCTTTCGAAGAAAATAAGGTTTTTAATCCTTTGCGCCACTTCTCTAACCGTCCATCAATTGCACAGGCAGGTGATCGATTTGCTTGCCCTTTTTGGAAAATTTGTCGTCAAAAGCAAAGTTTTCATCATCGTTCTCTCCCTTGTGCTCATAATCCCCGCCCTGTTTGGAATATTCAAGACGAAGATCAATTGCGTCAGTTTTGCCTGATATTTCTTTTTCTGAAAAAATCGAAAAGCTGTCGGCCGGTCTCTTTTAACTGCGTCAGGGTTGACATTTCGACAACGGAAGCCCATCATTTTCATAACAGAAGCACATCTTTAGCGGAGGACAGATTTTCGCCATGAAAATAGGATTCGCCTTGGGGGGAGGAGCGGTCCGGGGACTGGCGCACATCGGCGTGTTAAAAGTGCTGAAAAAATATCAAATCCCGATCCATTTTATTGCAGGCACCAGCATGGGCGGCGCCATCGGGGGGCTGGTTGGCGCCGGTATCGACATCGAAGAAATTGAAGCCTTTATTTTGAACACGCCGTCCTATCGGATGGTAGACCTTGGAATTCTAAAATCCGGAATTTTCAGGGGGAACAAAATCTACCGTTTGCTTATTGATTTTTTAAGTCAAAAAGGGCTCGGCGATATTCGGATAGAGGATCTGCAGATTCCTTTTCGGACCGTGGCGGTCGATTTGATAAAGGGAGAACGGTTTGTTTTTGACAAAGGGAACCTCAGTTTGGCCATTCGGGCGACCACATCGGTTCCCGGAATTTTCTCCCCCGTTTATTATCAAGACAAAGTATTGGTGGATGGGGGACTGTTAAATAACCTCCCGGCCGATCTCGCGCGTGAGGCGGGAATGGATATCGTGATTGCGGTGGATGTCGAAAGGGAGCATGAAGAGCATGCTCCCCGGAATATTTTTGATGTGATCTACCGTTCCTATATGATCATGATGACCGAACAGCGCCGGGCCAATCTCAAATATGCGAACGTCGTTTTTCGCCCGGAAGTCGGGCATATTTTGGCCTTTGACATTAGCAAAATCCGCGACTGCATGGAAGCTGGCAAACGGGAAGCAGAGCAAAGGATTCACGAAGTCCTGGCGCTGCTTGATTGAATAAATAAGGAAGGGGGCATCGCCAATAGGATGGTATGGAAAGGGAAGTTTGGCCAGCGCTTATACTGATATTCAACATGGATTATTGGATATTACCGGATTGGTAGAAAAAGATGTGGAACAGGCGAATGTGAATTCAGGAATCGGTTGCGTATATTGTCCGCATACGACCGCCGCGATTACCGTTTATTCCGGGGTCGATCCCCTTGGACCTTTGGATATCAATGATACTCTAAAAATTCTTGTACCGACAAGGACTGATTTTCACCATCAATGCGCCCCCCATCGGATGCTGCAGGTCACATCAAATCCAGTTTAAACGGTCCTTCTATGACGTTTATCATTGAAGACGGATAATTGGTTTTAGGCAGTTCCCAGAATATTTACTTTTTTGAGTTTGATGGCCCGAGAGACCGTCAATTCTATATCCAAATCACAGGGGTTTAATCAGCAACTGCCCATTTTCTCAGCAAGGTTTATTATCCCCCCACTGGCTGCCGAAGGGGAGACAAATTGAAGAAGAAGGAGAGCATTGGTTTAGGAGTAATAATTAGGCCCTGAAACAGCGAAACCATCCGCCTTTGGATTTGTGATATCCCGAACAATTTGTGGTTGGGAAACGTAAGAGGACAGAATATGAATAAGGACTGGTTTTGTATGCCGGACACAAACAGTTTCAGCAATTTATAGAGCTAATTGCGGTGTTCCTGCAAAACTTTGCGCGACCTGTTAAAAAATCCCCCATTTTGGATCCCGCCTTTTACAGTTCCAGAACCAAAAACTCCCCGAAAACAGCGTCATACTCGCGTTTTTGGGGAGTTCTTTATATTTTGGTATATAAATATGTTTTCGTCCTTTTATCTTTAACCCCCTGAAAAAGGTCATCAGCGCAATCGGGATTTTCGTTTGAAATTGGAATTTTGCAGCTTCTCATTGCCGGTATTGGAAGAAGGAATCCAATTTCAGTTTATCCCCAATCATCTGATAACCGCAGTTTTGGACGGGAGCACCTTCTCTCGCCGGAAGGCGGCTTCTGTATCCGGAAAATCCTTCAGACGCAGGGTAAGGGCAGTGCCATTTTCATCCGTTACAATTTTCTGCAGCTCTTGAAAGCGTTTTGGGATTTCCAGCCAACAATTTCTTATTTCCAAAGTTTTGGATAACCCGTAATTTTGTTGAGGTATCCCGGAAAGACTTAACGATCCGAACGTATTCCTTCCCGCGGTTTTTGAAGATTTGAAGGTGCATGGAATCACCTCATGATGAAAAAAACGAAAAAAAGAACCGTTTTCATTTTGGTGCACCTGTTGGCCAGTCAGAGGGCGATCAAGATATAATGATACAGCTGTCGGCTCAATAAGCGGCACATCGGCAAATTTCCTTTTCAGAACTGCAGGCGTTATTACTTGACAATTTTGTTTTTGTTCAATACAATGTTTATTAGTAAAATAAATTTAATTTTTAATTTTTCTAATTCTGTAAGCGCTTTATTTTTCCGTTTCTCCATATCTCCTGAAAGGAGGTGTAAAGAAATGGGGGTACGGTTTATTAAAGCGGCTGTCGTATATTTTTTAATTGGATTAGGTGTAGGTATTTATATGTCCAGTTTCCAAGATTTACGATTCGGTAGCCTTCATGCTCATATTAATCTGGTCGGCTGGGTTTCGATGGCTTTATTTGGCGTAATTTATCGCTTCTTCCCAAAAGCCAGCAGCCATAAGTTAGCAACAATACATTTTTGGCTTTACAATATTGGTCTGCCTGTTTTCCTGTTTTCCCTCTTTATGTTGCTCAGATCAGGAAGTGTAAAATGGGAATGGGGCATCATTCCAAGTGCATTTCTCATTATTTTGGCAGTCATTTGCTTTTTAATTAATGTCTTCACCAATGTAAGTGAATCTCAGGAGTCCTCAATTTCTTCGACGAAAAATACATCCGTCTAAAACTGGTCAAATATTGCACGATAATCATTGTGATAATCATTTATATAATTAATCATGCTTGAAAAAGTTTCTTTATGCCTAATAAATCAATCCCCCAAATATTCACTGGTTGAATTTGGGGGATTTTTCCTTGGCTCGTGTTTTTCTGAAGCAAATTGGTTGATTTTATAAGATGCCAAACAGGTGCCGTCCGTGATGAAAGAGATTTGAGTTATCCCATCGAATTAAATATGGCCCGGCTATTTTTTATCACTTCGGATTTTTTGCAGATGGATAGGATAATCAACAGGTTATCATCCGATCCAAGTCCCTGAATTCGGATAAACGTCAATCCAAGTTAATTATTACAATCTGTTTCTGTTTCTTACTATTTTTCAAATTCTACAATCGCTTTATATCCTATAGTTTTAAAAAATTGCTCCACGACCTCTTTTGCTTGGTTTTCCGCATTGTTTAAAAGACCATGTTCGATAGCTTCTGTTTTAATCTGTTCTTTCGCCAAATTTGCGATTTCGTATCCCTCTGAAATCGTCGCTTCGCCGCGGAACAATCCCTCACTTGAAAAAATACGGATCTGGTCAAAAAACAGTGTCGGTTCTTGTAATATTTCCCCTTTTGGCAAAGTTATTCGGACTTCTTTTTTCCCTTCATTTATTTTGATATGTTCTTCGTTAATTTTCGCCAAGTCGACACCGGCTGTCACTTCTCCGGGGATAATTACCAATAATTTTCTCTTCGTACCGGGTAAATTGACGTCGATCTTCTTCCCGAATAGTTCATTATCTTCTTGTTCAATCACTGCTTTCATGTACGCTTTGGATGTTGCCAGTTGAGAAAGATCTTCAATACGTTCGATAAAGCTTGTGGTCGTTATTTCCACCGTACCCTCTTTAAAAAATAAAGATTTTATTGAAAAGTATAGGACTATGGAGAATAGTATCATGAGCCCAATAAAACTTAAAATTAATGATTGGCGTATACTGATCCGCGGAAAAAAGCGTCTTTGTGGGTGGTAAACAGTTGCCGCGCTTGCTTCTTCCTTCGCTTTCTTCCATTCTTCTATGGCTGATTTTATTTCTGATATTACTTCTTCTTCTTCTTTTGTCTTTTTCATGATCTTACTCCATTTCTTGCAAAATGATTTTTTATTTAAGAAAAAAGTGGTTTTTTATTGATGCACAAGTGTGTTGATTTCACCCATATTCTAACATACTTCGACATTTTTTAAATCTATGAATCGCAGAAAAATATTAGGCAAACGAAATCTTAGATTTTATTTTTAAAAACTGGATTTTACGCCTATAAAAAATACCCGGTGAATTCAAATACGGTGAGCTTGAATCCTGTTGCACCAGATTTTTATGATAAATTTCTTATTTGTTCCATTTGGGGGAAACCGGATCGGTATCTATTGAATAACCATGAACCGCTCTTAAGTAATTTAATGAGAAGGCATTGATTGGGATTTAATCTATGCGGAATCTTTAATCTTTAAAATGGTTAAAAAAATCGGGGGGGCTGATATTGACCCGCAGTCAAAAGTAAAACAGTTAAGCGTTGGGAAACGGCACTTGATAGAAATTGCGAAAGCATTGACATTAAATGCAAAGATTATTATTTTAGATGAACCTACCGCCGCAATAACCAAAGGAGAAATCTTAATGGGGATATTTAAGAAAAAAGCAGTTGCTTGTATATCATATCTCCCATAAATGATCAGAAGCCATGGCGATTGCAGACACAGTTACTGTTTTATGAAACGGGGAATAAGCACCGATCCCATTGAAAAGTTAACTGAAGAATTAATAAGTATGTAAATGGTCGGAAGAAATAATAAGTACGAAATGGTCGGGGGAAGGATGACAGACATTGAACCCTACCAAAAGCGGAAAACAGGTACCATTATATTGGAAGTAAATGATTTGACAGTGATTTAAAAAAGTAAAGGAAGAAAATGATCAAAAATGTTTCACTTGCTTTAAAAAAGGGAAAGATTTTAGGTATTGCCGGATTCATGGGGGCAGGAAGGACAGAATGGTTTAGCAGCATTGTCGGATATTATCCCGGCTGTGTAACTGGAAAATTATATAGTAGATAGATGGAACAGAGAAAAAGATGAAAAACCCCAAGGAAGATATGGCCTGAGCCGGATAGAATTCCTGCCCTTCATAGAGGCCTTCCTTCAGCCGCTCCGGATTCTCTTTATATAACAAAATTGGTCATTTCATACCGGGCTCAAGGCCCGCTTCGTCATTTTGTGAAATAATAAAAACGGCGGAATCGGAAGTGTACAGGCCATCGTAAAATGAAACCCTTCCGAAGCTTATAAAGGGGTTTATGTAACAACCCCGGGCGGTTTTTCGCCCGGGGCTTCCTGTGGAGCAAGGCTTTGGGACCCTTTTAGATTTTGCCGTTCCGGAAAGGGATTAACTCTAAATCTGGAGCGGTTTCTTTTCGGCTAAACGAAATCATTTAACGCTCGTCTTCAAAAAATTCTCGATCGACAAGGCGCACACGCCGACGGCCGTCGAATGGGTGGTTAATTGGGAAAAGGTGATGGATAAATCTTGTTGATGAAAGGGAATGGTGTGGCTTTTCACAAAATGGGTAATGGATTCTTCCAGCCAGTCTTTTGCCATGGCCAGTCGGTTTCCGATGATGATTTGTTCCGGGTTGAACGTATTGATCATATTGTTGATGCCCACACCCAGATACGCGCCGATTTTTTTGAACAGGTTGATGACTTCTTCGTTTCCTTCCTTCGCCAGTTCCACCAACAATTCAATCGAGATGGAATCCTTGTCGGCGTATGGAATGGGGATGTTTTTGGCCTCTTCCAGCAAAGCTTTTTCCGAAGCGTATTGTTCCCAACAGCCTCGGCTTCCGCAGGAGCATTCCTTTCCGTTAACGATAATGATGGTATGCCCCATTTCCCCTGAAAATCCGCCGGAGCCTGTGAACAATTGGCCGTCCAGGATCACCCCGACGCCGATCCCGATCCCGGCGCTGACATATAAAATATTGTCAAATTCCTTTCCTGCGCCGTACAGCTTTTCCCCGTAAGCCCCCGCGTTGGCTTCGTTTTCGATGATGACCGGAACTTGGAAGCGGTTTTCGATCTCTTCCTTCATGCGGACATTCTTCCATCCCAGGTTCGGCGCGAGCAAGATTTCCCCATCATTGTTCACCATGCCGGGGATCCCGATGCCGATGCCGATAATTCCGTAATGGCTCTGACCGGCGGTCCGGATTAAATCTTCAATGATGGCAATCATCATCTGTTTCACTTGTTCAACGCCGGTGACGGATAATTTTTTTTGGATTTCCGCAACGATATGGCCTTTCAGGTCCGTCAATATTCCCAAAATGTAATTGACGCCCAAATCTATGCCAATGGAATATCCGGCTTTCTCATTGAATAAAAGCATAACCGGCCTTCTTCCCCCGCTTGATTTCCCGGGACCGGATTCATAAATGAGCTGCTCTTCGATTAACTCATTGACGAGGGAGGAGACGGTTCCTTTATTCAATCCCACTTTTTGGGCAATATCGGCCCGCGATATCGGCGCTTCGTTTAAAATGGTTTCCAGTACCAAGGTTTTATTGATTTGTTTGACCAATTGCTGGTTGCCGGTAAGTATCGTCATACGAGCGCTCCTTCTTTAGCTTTTATTTTTAATATAATATATTGATTAGATTTTGTATATTTTCCTTTTTGTTCCAGCGGAAACCGGTCATTTGCCAAATTGGCATTAAAAAAAGATATGCCGCTCAATGATCGGATCGCATCCTGCCAGCTTTACATTCATCCTTCACTTCCTTTTCGCTCCTTAAGATAAATGGACAGGGGAGGCAAAACCGGGGCGATTAAGAAAACGGAATCTTTGTTTATACGATAGACAAACAAAGATTCCCATGTTATAATTTTAACATAAAATCCAGTAAAGTTAAGTTCTTGACTGAAGGGGAGGAACGGATGATGGCGTATTTCGAAAACGTTTCCAAAATCCAGTATGAAGGGGCTGATTCCAAAAATCCGCTGTCCTTTAAATTTTACAACCCGGAGGAAAAAATCGGGGACAGAAAAATGAAAGACTGGCTGCGCTTCAGTGTCGCCTATTGGCATACGTTTACGTACGACGGCACCGATCCTTTTGGGCACGGGAACATGATTCGGCCTTGGAATCACCTGAAGGGGATGGATCTGGCCAAAGCCCGTGTGGAGGCGGCGTTCGAGTTTTTTGAAAAACTGAACGTTTCCTATTTTTGTTTCCATGATGTGGACATCGCCCCGGAAGGCGATACGTTGAGGGAAACCAACAAGAATTTGGACGAAATTGTAGACATGATCGAAGAATACATGAAAACGAGCCATGTAAAATTGCTCTGGAACACGGCGAATATGTTTTCCCATCCGAGGTTCGTCCATGGAGCCGCCACTTCCTGCAACGCGGACGTGTTCGCCTATGCCGCGGCCAAAGTGAAAAAAGGGCTGGAAATCGCCAAGCGCCTGAATGCCGAGAATTATGTGTTTTGGGGCGGCCGGGAAGGTTATGAATCGATATTGAACACGGATGTCGGTTTCGAGCTGGACAATTTGGCGCGTTTCTTCCATATGGCCGTCGATTATGCGAAAGAAATCGGTTTTGAAGGGCAATTTTTAATTGAACCGAAACCGAAAGAACCGACGAAACACCAATATGACTTCGATGTGGCAACCGGTCTGGCCTTTTTGCAAAAATACGGCCTGCAGGATTACTTTAAATTCAATATTGAAGCAAACCACGCCACATTGGCGGGACATACCTTCGAGCATGAGCTGAGGATCGCCCGGATCAACGGCAAGCTCGGTTCCGTCGATGCCAACCAAGGCGATCTTTTGCTCGGCTGGGATACGGATGAATTCCCGACGGATCTTTACGCCACCACTTTGGCCATGTATGAAATCGTCAAAAACGGGGGACTTGGCAAAGGCGGGTTGAATTTTGACGCGAAAGTCCGGAGAGGATCTTTTGAACCAGAAGATCTATTCCTCGCCCATATTTCCGGAATGGACAGTTTCGCCGTCGGCTTGAAAGTGGCCCATAAATTGATCGAAGATCAAGTCCTGGACAAATTCATCGAACAACGGTACAGCAGTTACAAGGAAGGAATCGGGCGGGATATTGTGGAAGGAAAAGCCGATTTTCATACCCTGGAAAACCATGTGCTCGATATGAAGGAAATTAAAAACGAATCGGGAAAAGTGGAAGAATTGCGGTCGCTGATCAACCAATATTTATTGACCGCTTTTGCAAAATAAGGACTGCGTGTACAGCACAAAGGCCGGAGCTGACAAATCTGCTTCCGGGCAATGAAGTTTAGTTTATTGATATTTAACCATAAAGGCTGAACTCCAAAAAAATGCCGGGGTTCGGCCTTTGGGGGATTTTGCTGAAACCGCAAAGGAGAAGTGGAAAGATGAAATATGTGATCGGCGTTGATCTTGGAACGAGCGCTGTCAAGGTTTTATTGGTCAATCAGGAAGGCGAGGTCGTAAAGGAAGCCGCAAAGGCTTACCCGTTGATTCAGGAAAAATCCGGTTACAGCGAGCAAGATCCGGAAGAATGGGTAGAAAAAACGGCCGAGGCTTTGGCGGAATTGGCGGCCGGTTTTAACGGGGATCCCGCGGACATCGAAGGGATCAGCTTTTCCGGGCAAATGCACGGATTGGTGTTGTTGGATGAACGGCACAGGCCGTTAAGAAACGCGATTTTATGGAATGATACGCGGACGACGGAACAATGCAGGCAAATTTATGAGATAGCGGGCAGAGAAAGACTGCTTCAAATCACCAAAAATCTTGCCTTGGAGGGCTTTACCCTCCCGAAGATCTTATGGGTCAGACAGCACGAACCGGAAATTTTTCAAAGGGCGAAGGTGTTTCTGCTGCCAAAGGATTATTTGCGCTTCCGGATGACGGGAAAAATCCATATGGAATATTCCGATGCGGCAGGAACTTTGTTGTTGGATCTTGAAAAAAAAGAATGGAGCAAGGAATTATGCCGGCTGCTTTCGATTGATCCCTCGATCTGCCCGCCGCTGGTCGAACCCCACGCGTGTGTGGGCACCCTTTCCAAAGAATTTGCCGAAAGATGCGGACTGAAAGAAACCACCAAGGTGTTCGCCGGAGGAGCGGACAATGCCTGTGGCGCCATTGGCGCGGGAATATTGTCGGAAGGAAGCACGCTGTGCAGCATCGGGACATCCGGCGTGGTTCTATCCTATGAAGAACGGGGGGACAAAGATTTTCAAGGGAAGGTCCATTATTTTTACCACGGAAAAGAGAACGCTTACTATACCATGGGTGTGACTCTGGCGGCAGGATACAGTTTGAGCTGGTTTAAAGATGCCTTCGCGAAAAAAGAAAGTTTTGACGATTTCTTGAAAGGGATCGACCGCGTTCCTCCCGGATCCGACGGTTTGCTGTTTGCGCCGTATATCGTCGGGGAGCGGACGCCCCATGCGGATGCGGCGATTCGCGGCAGCTTCATCGGGATCGATTCCTCCCATACCAGGGAACATTTTATCCGGGCCGTGATCGAAGGGATCACCTTTTCCTTAAATGAATCCATTGAGATTTTCAGGAAAAGCGGGAAAAGGGTCGATACGGTCGTCTCCATCGGCGGCGGTGCAAAAAATGAGACATGGCTGCAAATCCAGGCGGATATTTTCAATGCCAAAATCATCAAATTGTCCAGCGAGCAGGGGCCGGGAATGGGGGCGGCGATGCTGGCCGCCAATGGTTGCGGCTGGTTTGAAAGCCTTGAGGAATGCGCAAAAGAGTTTTTGCAAACGAAGAAAGTCTATGAACCTGTTGAAGAAAACGTCAAAATTTATCAGGAACTGTATGAAATCTATAAAAATATTTATTCCCAAACAAAGGTGCTTTCCCATCAATTGAAAAACTTTAGAAAATAAGGCGATCGGGGTGATCGAAATGGGAAAAATCAAAAATCCTATTCTGACCGGTTTCAATCCGGATCCGAGCATCTGCCGGTGCGGGGAGGACTATTATATTGCCGTTTCTACCTTCGAATGGTTTCCCGGTGTCGGGATTTATCATTCGAAGGATCTGAAACATTGGCGTTTGGTAAGCAGACCGCTGAATCGGCTGAGCCAATTGAATATGTTGGGAAATCCCGATTCGGGCGGAATTTGGGCGCCGGATTTGTCTTACCATGACGGCCGGTTTTGGCTTATCTATACGGATGTCAAGGTAACAGAAGGACAGTGGAAGGATTGCCACAACTATTTGGTTACCGCCGAAAGGGTCGACGGCGAATGGTCAGACCCGGTTTATCTGAACAGTTCTGGATTTGATCCTTCGCTGTTTCATGATGAAGACGGCAAAAAGTATTTGCTGAATATGGTGTGGGATCATCGGGTAGGCCATCACAATTTTTACGGAATCGCCCTTCAAGAATACGATCCGGTCCAACAAAAATTGGTCGGCGAGCGCAAAATCATTTTTAAAGGGACAGATTTAAAATTGACCGAAGGCCCCCATCTGTACAAAGTCAACGGTTATTATTATTTGTTGACGGCCGAAGGCGGAACGAGATACGAGCATGCCTCCACGATCGCCCGTTCCAAAAATCTTTGGGGCCCGTATGAAGTTCATCCGGATAATCCGCTCATCACTTCATGGCCGTACCCCCGCAATCCTTTGCAAAAAGCCGGGCATGCGTCCATCGTTCATACCCATACCGATGAATGGT
>Ga0207871_100582_pt1 | contig 11063 bp, 12 predicted proteins | sample Passage260A_FD_187371 | JGI IMG/M metagenome (GOLD analysis project Ga0207871, IMG submission 187371) | Cellulose adapted compost microbial communities from Newby Island Compost Facility, Milpitas, CA, USA - Passage2 60A (SPAdes) (version 2) ...
CGAGCCGATTCTCACCGCCATTTCCGCGAAGGTGGACGGCGAGCCCTGCTGCACCTATATCGGTCCGGACGGCGCCGGCCATTACGTGAAAATGGTGCACAACGGCATCGAGTACGGCGACATGCAGCTCATTTGCGAGGCGTACCATCTGCTGTCCTCGCTGCTCGGCCTGACGGCGAAGGAACTGCACGAGATTTTCGCGGAATGGAACGAGGGCGAGCTGGACAGCTACCTGATCGAGATCACGAAGGAGATCTTTGCGAAATACGATCCGGAGACCGGAAAGCCGATGGTCGACGTCATCCTCGACGCGGCGGGCCAGAAGGGGACGGGCAAATGGACGAGCCAGAGCGCGCTCGATCTCGGCGTGCCGCTGTCCATCATCACCGAGTCCGTCTTCGCCCGTTTCCTGTCGGCGATGAAGGAAGAGCGCGTCGCCGCGAGCAAGCTGCTCAAGGGGCCGGAGAAAAAGCCGTTCACGGGCGACCGGAAGGCGTTCATCGAATCGGTGCGCCGGGCGCTGTACGCGAGCAAGATCTGCTCCTACGCGCAGGGCTTCGCCCAGATGCGCGCCGCTTCGGAACATTTCGGCTGGAATCTGCGGCTGGGCGACATCGCGATGATCTTCCGCGGCGGCTGCATCATCCGGGCGCGGTTCCTGCACAAGATCAAGGAAGCGTACGACCGCAACCCGAACCTCAGCAACCTGCTGCTGGACGAATATTTCAAGTCGGTCGTCGAAAATTATCAGGATGCCTGGCGCGAAGTGGTGGCGACGGCGGTCCTGCACGGCATTCCGGTGCCGGCCTTCTCCAGCGCGCTCGCGTACTACGATTCGTACCGCAGCGAGCGGCTGCCCGCGAACCTGCTGCAAGCGCAGCGCGACTACTTCGGCGCGCACACGTTCCAACGGGTGGACAAGGAAGGCACGTTCCACTTCGACTGGCTGAACGGCTGACCGGCGCCGCCGCGTCACGCGTTCAGCCTCGCCACGGCCTCGGCCAGATTGCGCCGCGCCCGCTCGAGCTCGTCCGCGGCGCAGAGGCCGGGTCCGCCGAGCAGCATCAGCGCCGCTTCGGCGAAATCGCGGAAAAGCGCGATGAGCTGTGGCCGCGGCAGTTCCTGCAGCGCAGGATCGCCGCCGGCCACTTTTTTCTTGACCGCGTGAAGCAGCCAGACGAGATCGTCCCGGCACGCGGGACGGGCCGGATCCCGGATCCGGTCGATCCGGCTCTCCGACGGCTGCGGCGCCGCATGCGGCATGGCGATTCCTCCCGCTCAGGTTCTGGTATCATCCATACGGCGGGACGCCCGGGACTATGCGCGCGTTGTCCGCTCCTTCGCCGCTGTGCTATCATGAAAACATTGGAGTCGCAGATGTCTGGACGGCGGGAGGAACGATCGGGGTGAAGACCCGGGCGGACAAAATCGTGCTCGTCGGCTTCATGGGGACGGGCAAATCGACCGTCGCACGGCTGCTCGCCGGGCGGCTCGGGGTTGAACGGATCGATCTGGACGAGGAGATCGAGCGCGACGCGGGGCGCGCGATCGCCGACATTTTCGACACGATGGGCGAAGCGCATTTCCGCGATCTGGAAAGCGCCGTGCTCGGCCGGTTGCTGGCCTCGGACCGCCCGTTCGTGCTCGCGACGGGCGGAGGCGCCGTGCTGCGCGAGGCGAACCGCGAGGCGATGCTGCGATCGGGGTTCGTCGCGGCGCTCACGGCCGCGCCCGAGCGGATCATCGAGCGCGTGTCGGGCGACGCGTCGCGGCCGCTGCTGCGCGGTGACGTCGAAGCGCGCGTGAAGCGGCTGATGGAAGAGCGAAAGACGGCGTATGATTTCGCCCATGTCAAGATCGACACGACGGATTTGACGCCGGATGAAGTCGCGGACCGCATCCTCGCCGCCGTGAAGGAGGCGGTCCCGTGAAGACGGCGGTCTGTGTCGCCGTCGGCGGCGCCCTGGGCGCGCTCGCCCGGTACGGCTTGTCGCACCTGTTCGGCGACCCGGCGGCCGGCGCGTTTCCGATCGCCACGTTCGCGGCGAACATCGCGGGAAGCCTGCTGATCGGCCTGCTCGGCGGGTTCGCGGCGATCTTGCGGGCCTTCCGGCCGCACCGGAGCATCGCTGCCTCATGCTGCTCGCCGGCACCGGCTTTCTCGGCGGGCTGACGACGTTCTCGACCGTCATGGCGCAGCTTGCGGAAATGTTCAGGGAGAGGCGATTCGGGGTGGCCTCCGTCTACGGCCTCTCCACATTCGGCGGCGGTTTGCTGCTGGCGGCGGCGGGTTGCGCCGTCGGAAGCCTGATTTGAAGCGGACGGCGGGATATGTTTGCATACCATACGGGAGAAGGAGCTGGAGACGGGGAATGGACGTCCGAATCATGCCGACGCCCCGGCTGGAGGGCGAACTTCAGGCGCTGAGCTCGAAAAATTACACGACGCGCTACATGCTGGCCGCCGCGCTGGCGGAGGGGACGAGCACGATCCTGTATCCCGCGCGCAGCGACGACAGCGACGCGATGCGCCGGTGCATCCGGGATCTCGGCGCGGTGCTGGAGGAAGACGGCGAGCGGATGACGATCACCGGCTTCGGACGGCGGCCGAAGGCCGTGAAGGAGCTGAACGTCGGCAATGCGGGCGCCGTGCTGCGCTTTCTGATGGGGGTTGCCTCCTTCCTGCCGGAAGTGACGTTCGTGAACGCCTATCCGAAGTCGCTCGGCCAGCGCCCGCAGGACGATCTGATCGACGCGCTCGGCCAGCTCGGCGTCACGGTCGAACACAACGGCGGCAAGCTGCCGATCACGATCCGCGGCGGCCGCCCGAGGGGCGGGAAGATCCGCGTCTCCGGCGCGATCAGCTCGCAATACCTGAGCTCGCTGCTCTTCCTGACGCCGCTGCTTGACGAGGACAGCGAGATCGAGGTGCTCAACGACCTGAAATCGAAGGTGGTCGTCCGGCAGACGCTCGACGTGCTGCGGCAGGCCGGCATTACCGTGGAAGCGGCCGAAGACCTCATGCATTACCGCGTTCCCGGCGGCCAACGCTATCGGGCGGGGACGTACACCGTGGAGGGAGACTATCCCGGTTCGGCGGCCATTCTCGCCGCGGCCGCGGTGACGCGGTCGGACGTCACGGTTCACCGGCTCCGGGAGGACAGCCTGCAGGGCGAGCGCGCGGTCGTCGACGTGCTCAGGAGCATGAACGTGCCGCTCACGCACGAGGGCGGCAGCGTGCGCGTGCGGGGCAACGGGAATCTCAAGGCCGGCGAGTTCGACGGCGACGCCTTCACCGACGGCGTGCTCGCGATGGTGGCGGCTTCCGTGTTCGCGGAGGGCACGTCCCGCTTCTACAATGTCGAGAATCTGCGCTACAAGGAATGCGACCGGATCACCGACTTCCTCGCGGAGCTGCGCAAGGCGGGCGCCGACGTCGAGGAGCGCCGCAGCGAGATCATCGTGCACGGCAAGCCGGAGGGCGTCAGGGGCGGCGCCGTCATCGATTCGCACTATGACCACCGCGTGATCATGGCGCTCTCGATCGTCGGATTGCGCGCGAAGGAACCGATCGTGATCCGCGACGCGCACCACGTGGCGAAGTCGTATCCGGATTTCTTCGAACATCTGGAAAGCATCGGCGGCCGCGTCGAGCGGATCGGCTGAACGCAAATGCGGAAGGAGCGTGGCACCATGGCCTATACGCATCCCGACCGGGAGACGATCCGGCGCATCCTGGAGGAGACCGACACGATCGCGGTCGTCGGCCTCTCCGACAATCCGGACCGCGCCTCCTACCAGGTGTCCGCCGCGATGCAGGCGAAGGGATACCGGATCGTGCCGGTGAATCCGAACGCGGACACGATCCTCGGCGAGAAATGCTACCCGTCACTGAAGGCGATCCCCTTTCCCGTCGATCTCGTGAACGTGTTCCGGCGGAGCGAATACTGCGCGGACATCGCGCGCGAAGCGGCGGAGATCGGCGCGAAGACGCTCTGGCTGCAGCTCGGCATCGTGAGCGAGGAGGCGGCGGAGATCGCGCGCGCGGCGGGCATGAACGTCGTCATGGACCGCTGCATCAAGGTCGAGGATTCGATCCTGCTGCCGGAAGGGAAATCCAGCCGCCGGCCCGGATAAAAGCGGCGCGCGCCTCCCACAATAAGGTTGGCTTCCGACGTCTTCGCACGTCAGGAGACTCACCATACCGCATTCGGGAGGCAAACGCCGTATGATTCATCAATCCACGTTCCAGAGCACGCAGCCGTCCGGCGCCCAGAACAAGTATCAGCCGGCGGGCTTCGTGCAGTCCCAATATCAGGGGCAACTGTCGCGTCAGGCCGCTTCCGGGCCGGTAACGGCGAAGTTCGGCTATCAGGCCGGTCAACAGGCGTTCGGCCAGCAGGCCATGCAGCAACCGGCCGGCCAGCAGGCGTTCGCATCAGCCGGTCCGCAGCATCCGGTCTACCGCGCGACGAACGCGTATCAGCAGGCAGGTCCGGTCATCCAGCACCTGGGCTACCAGGCGGGCGTCCAGGGGCAGCCGTTCCGTCAACCGGCCGGTCAGCAGGCGTTCGGCCAGCAGGCCATGCAGCAACCGGCCGGCCAGCAGACGTTCGCATCGGCCGGCCCGCAGCATCCGGTCTACCGCGCGACGAACGCGTACCAGCAGGAAGGCCCGGTCATCCAGCGCTTCGGCTACCAGGCGGGCGTCCAGGAACAGCAGTTCACGCAAGCGGCCGGTCAACAGGCGTTCGGCCAGCAGGCCATGCAGCAACCGGCCGGCCAGCAGACGTTCGCATCGGCCGGTCCGCAGCACCCGGTCTACCGCGCGACGAACGCGTACCAGCAGGAAGGCCCGGTCATCCAGCGCCTGGGCTATCAGTCGTGACCGTCCGGTCAGCTTGACGGCTGTCTGACCGGCGAAGTTCGAAAGGGCGGACGTTGGGGTCCGTCCTTTTTTCATTGGGGTCGTTTTCCGGGGTCGTTCCGGCGGAATTCATCCGTCCGAGGGCCGGATTCTTTTTGACAAAAGGCGGGCGAACGCGTACCATCGAGATAGACTTTGCGGTACAATCGCGCGGGATTCGACGCGGCGATCCGCGAAGCGCGGGAGGAGAAGGCGTGAAGCTCATCGGCAATCTGCAGCAATTCGGCCGCGCGCTCATGCTCCCGATGATGATGCTGCCGGCGGCGGCCGTCTTCCTGTTCCTGAGCGGGCTGCCCTGGGACGACTGGGGCATGACGCCGATGGCCGGCCATCTGGCGAAGGCCGGGGACATCCTGTTCCAGGCGCTTCCCTATCTGTTCGCGCTCGGCGTCGCGCTCGGTCTGACCGGCAACGCGGCGGCGGCCGGCTTCTCGGCGCTCGCGGGCATGTTCATCTATACGGCCGTCACCGGCTCGTACGCGGGGCTGGACATCCAGCCGACGGTGCTGATCGGCGTCGTCATCGGCATCGCGGCCGGCTACAGCTACGAACAGTTCAAGGATTTCCGCCTGCCGGAATATCTGCAGTTCTTCGGCGGTCCGAGGTTCGTGCCGATCTTCGTCAGCTTCGCGGCGCTCGCGTTTTCGATCATCATGATCGAGATCGCGCCGCCGATCCAGGACGCGATGGTCGTACTCGGCGAAGCGGCGCAGCGCGCGGGCGGGTTCGGCATCTTCCTGTTCGGATTCACCTACCGGATTCTGGTCGCCTTCGGACTCCACCACCTCGTCAGCCATGTGTTCTGGTTCCAGGTCGGCGCCTACGAGACCGAAGCGGGCATGATCGTCTACGGCGATCTGCCGCGATATTTCTCCGGCGATCCGACGGCCGGTTCGTACATGGCCGGCCTGTATCCGATCATGATGTTCGGCCTGCCGGCGATCGCGCTGGCGATCATCCATGAAGCGCGGGAAGACCTGAAGCCCAAGGTGCGCAGGACGTTCGTCTCCGCCGCCCTGTCCTCCTTCCTGACGGGCGTGACGGAGCCGGTCGAGTTCGCGTTCATGTTCGCGGCTCCGTATCTGTTCGTGCTGCACGCGTTCCTGTCCGGGTTCGTCATGTGGCTGACGTACGAGCTCGGCATTCTCCACGGATTTTCGTTCTCGGCGGGCGCGTTCGAATTTCTGATCAACCTGCATCTGTCCACAAACGGCTGGCTGCTGCTGCCGATCGGCCTCGCCGTCGGCATCGGCTATTACTGGCTGTTCCGCTGGGCGATCCGGCGGTTCGACATTCCGACGCCCGGCCGGGAGGAGGGATCGCCGCTCGACGAATGGGCGGGCGACATCCCATACCGCGCGCCGCTCATTCTCCAGGCGATCGGCGGCAAGGACAACATCATCCAGATCGAGGCCTGCATCACGCGCCTCCGCCTGAAACTGCACGACGACCGGCTGCTCGACGCGGCGGCGCTCCGCAGCCTCGGCGCGGCCGGCGTCATCCGGCTGGGCGGCGGCCACGTGCAGGTCGTGTTCGGCACCTTCTCCGAACTGATCCGGGAGGAGATCCTGAAGCTGATGAAACGCGATTTGAGACGGGTGCAGTTCAAGTCGCCCGTCCAGGGGCGGATGATCCCGCTCGAGGAGGTGCCGGATCCGATCTTCGCGGGCAAGCTGGTCGGGAGCGGCGTCGCCTTCGTGCCGGAGCGCGGCGAGCTGGCGGCGCCGGTCGGAGGGGTCGTGATCCACGTCCATCCGGCGAAGCACGCCATCGGCATACGAACGCCGGAGGGACTGGAGGTGCTGCTGCACGTCGGCATCGACACGGTGGAATTGAACGGCGCGGGCTTTCTGCCGCTGGTGAAGGAAGGCGACACGGTCGTTCCCGGCCAGCCGCTGCTCCGGTTCGATCCCGAGAGGATCCGCGCCGCGGGCAAGTCGCCGGTCACGCCGATGGTCATCACGAATCCGGAGCGCGTCCGTTCCTGGGTGTTCGCTCCGTATACGGCCGTCAAGAAAGGGCAGGCTTCGGTCATGTCCGTCGTGCTGGAAGAGAGAGACGAGGGGGGAGAGAGACGATGATCAAGGGGATCGGCGCTTCTTCGGGCATTGCGATCGGCAAGGCGTTCGTCCTGCCGGACTGGGAGTGGGACGTGCCGGACAAGAAGATCGACGTCGCCGACCTGGCCCGCGAGTTCGAGCGCCTGTACGAGGGCATCCGTTCGTCGAAGCGGGAGATCGAGCAAATCAAGGGCGAGCTTGCCGAAGTCGTCGGCAGCGAGGAGCGCAGCATTTTCGACGCCCACCTGGCCATTCTGAACGATCCGATATTCATGAACGAGATCCAGGGCATCATCCGTCGCCAGTACAAGGCGGCCGAAGCGGCGGTCAAGGAAGCGATCGACCACTTCGTGGCGATGTTCGATCTCCTCGACGACGAATACATGAAGGAGCGGGCGCTCGACATCAAGGACGTGGGCAACCGGCTGCTCAAACATCTGCTCGGCATGCCCGAGGTATCGCTGCCGACGGACGCGCAGCCGTTCATCCTGGTGGCGCGCGAAGTCTCGCCTTCCCAGCTCGTCCATCTCAATCCGCAGCACGTGCTCGGCATCGTGACGATCACCGGAAGCATGACGTCGCACGCCGCGATCATGGCGCGCGCGCTCGGCCTTCCCCTCGTCACCGGGCTTGACGTGCCGCTGGAGTCGCTGGCCGAGACCGGCGACCTGTTGATCATCGACGGCGATGAGGGGCTGGTCATTCCGCGGCCGACGGAGGAACAGATCCGGATTTACACCGAGCTTCAGCGCAGGCAGACCGAGCATCGGAGCCGGCTGCGCCGCCTGGCGGACGTCCGTTCCGTCACGCCGGACGGCAAGGAGATCGCGCTGGAAGCGAACATCAGCTCGCTGAAGGAGCTGGAGGTGGCGCTCCAGTCCGGCGCCGCCGGCGTCGGGCTGTTCCGTACGGAGTTCCTCTACATGGACCGGCACCAGTTTCCGGGCGAAGAGGAACAGTTTGACGTATACAAGGCGGTAGCGGAGAAGCTGGGCGGGCGGCCGCTCATCATCCGGACGCTGGACATCGGCGGCGACAAGCATCTCGATTACTTCGAGATCGGCGAAGAGGCCAATCCGTTCCTCGGCTATCGCGCGATCCGCATCTGCCTGGACCGGCCGGATCTGTTCAAGACGCAGCTTCGGGCGATCCTCCGGGCCAGTGCGTTCGGCAAGGTCAAGATCATGTATCCGCTCATCTCGTCCGTCGAGGAGGTGCGCGCCGCCAACCGGATCCTGGCGGAAGCGAAGCGCGAGCTCGAGGCGGAAGGGCTCCCGTTCGATCCGAACGTGCCGTGCGGCATCATGATCGAATTGCCTTCCGCCGTCACGATCGCCGATTTGCTGGCGGAGGAGGTCGACTTCTTCAGCATCGGCACGAACGACCTGATCCAGTTCGTCCTGGCCGTGGACCGGATGAACGAGCGCATCTCGAACCTGTATCAGCCGTACCATCCCGCCGTGCTCCGCATGCTGCGGATGACGGTGGACGCGGCGAAGCGCCGGGGCATCCACGTCGGCGTCTGCGGGGAGATGGCGGGCGACCCCCGGGCGCTGCCGATCTGGCTCGGCCTGGACGTGGACAGCATCAGCATGTCGTCACATTCCATCCTGCCGATCAAGGAGCGGCTGCTCCATACGCATCGCTCGGACAGCATCGACCTGCTGAACCGGCTTTGGGAATGCCGGACGCAGGAGGAGGCGCTGCGCCTGCTGGATGCATTCCGCCTGACGGTCGAGGCCCGGATGAAGGCGGACGGCGCGGCCGCGCCGGAATCGGCCGGGAATGACGCGCGCGCCGGCAACGAACCGGATGCTCGCGTTCCGGGGGCCGGGCCCGGCGCCCCGAATGCGGCGCGGCCGGCGGGAACGGCGGGGGCTTCCTGATGGCCGGTTCGTTCCGTTTCCGGCGTGATGCGGGCGGCCGCCGCCGGCTTCCGCCGGGTGCCGTGCGGTGGCTGGCGCCGATCGTCTGGATGGCGGTCATCTTCGCGCTGTCGTCGCGGCCGGCCGATGAACTGGACGCCATGCTGCCGTTGTTCCGCCGGTTCGTTCCCGGCATGAACGGCTTCGACTGGGGACATTACGTCGCCTATTTTGTGCTGGCGCTGACGTTCGAATTTGCGATCGGCGCCGCGTCCCGGCGGCCCGCGGTCAAACTGGCCGTCGTCCTCGCCTGCGTGCTCTACGGGGTGACGGACGAATATCACCAGTCGTTCGTCGACGGCCGGATGCCGGATCCGAAGGATCTGCTCAGCGACGCGATCGGCGCCGCCCTGGGCGTCTGCTTCACGGCGCTTCCGGGAGTGCGGCGCATCTGGCGTTTGCTGCCCGGACAGTCAAATATTGATACCCGGAAGGAGCAGGAGTCTTGACTGCGCGGGTCGAATAGTAACTCCGATGCGAACAGGCACCGGTATGCCTCCGGCACGGTGCGGCTGTTCGCTTCCTGTTCGAGGAGGAGTGACGGACTTGCGCAAACGGTGTTCCTGCGGCAGCGAGATGAAAATCCGGCTGTCCACCGTCATTTATTCGGGGCGCGTCGAGATTGACGATGTTCCGATCTATTCGTGTCCGGCCTGCAACCGGAGCGAGGTGATCCCGGAGGTCAAGCAGGATTTGACGGGACTCATCGGAAAGCTCGGCGACAAGCCGCCGAAGCAGTCGCTTTCCTTCAGCGAATGGAGCGAATGGGCCGATTTGCTGCTGCAGGCCGGCATGGGCGGGAAGGAACCCGACGCCCGGGAGATCGAACGGCTCGTGGAGGAGCGGGTGAACGATCTTCTGGACCTGCATCTGCTGGCGCAGTCGCTGAACGACGCCGCCTGGCAGGAGGAACTGCGCGCCCGCCTGGCCCGCATTGCGAGAAGGATGCCGAATACATAAGGTTTTGCCTGTTCCCGCGACGGTTTTCGTTGCGCTCGTCCCCGATTTGTCGTACAATGATAACCAATGAAAGTATTTTTCACGGGACGGCGGTTGGACGACCAATGCGAGACATGGAGAGAAAAAACGTGACGGTAACCATTTATGACGTAGCGCGTGAAGCCGGTGTTTCGATGGCGACGGTGTCCCGGGTTGTGAACAACAACCCGAACGTGAAGCCGCAGACGCGCAAGAAGGTGTTCGAAGCGATCGAACGGCTCGGCTATCGGCCCAACGCGGTCGCGCGGGGACTCGCGAGCAAGAAGACGACGACGGTCGGCGTCGTCATCCCCGACATTTCGAACGCGATCTTCGCGGAAGTGGCGCGGGGCATTGAAGACATCGCCAACATGTACCACTACAACATCATCCTGTGCAACGCGGACAAGCGCAAGGAGAAGGAGATCCGCGTCATCAACACGCTGCTCGAGAAGCAGGTGGACGGCCTCCTGTTCATGGGAGGCGCCGTGACGGAGGATCACCTCGCGGCGTTCAAATCCGCGAACGTACCGGTCGTGCTGTGCGCCACCTCCGACGAGCACGGCACGATGCCGTGCGTGGACATCGATCACGAGTCGGCGGCGTTCGATGCGGTGTCGGCGCTTACGGGCGCGGGCCATCGCCGCATCGCGATGATCAGCGGCACGCTGCAGGACCCGACGAACGGATATGCCCGGTTCCAGGGCTACCGCAGGGCGTTGGAAGCGGCCGGCATCCCGTACGACGAGAAGCTGGTCCGCGTCGGCAACTATCGTTACGAGTCCGGCGTCGAGGCGATGAAGTATTTCCTCGAGCTGGAGGAGCGTCCGACGGCCGTTTTCGCCGCTTCGGACGAAATGGCGATCGGCGCGATCCACTATATCCAGGATTTCGGTCTGCGCGTGCCGGAGGATGTATCCGTTATCAGCGTGGACAACACGCGGATGGCGTCGATGGTGCGGCCGCAGCTCTCCGCCGTCGCACAGCCGATGTATGACATCGGCGCCGTATCGATGCGCCTGTTGACGAAGCTGATGCGGAAGGAGCCTGTCGATCAGCTCCGCGTCATCCTGCCGCACGAGCTCATATCGCGGCAATCCGTCGCGGCGCGTTGATCCGGTCGTCGAACCGGTTGCTGCAAGCGCACGAACGGCTTCCGTCCCCGCGGGGCGCC
>Ga0207871_100584_pt1 | contig 11054 bp, 9 predicted proteins | sample Passage260A_FD_187371 | JGI IMG/M metagenome (GOLD analysis project Ga0207871, IMG submission 187371) | Cellulose adapted compost microbial communities from Newby Island Compost Facility, Milpitas, CA, USA - Passage2 60A (SPAdes) (version 2) ...
CTCGGCCGTGATCTCGCGCCCGCCATGCTCGCCGCGGGTGCGCTGGCGTCCCGGTTCCGGCGCCTGCGGCCGCTCGAAATCTTGAGGGGTGATCAGGCATGACCTTGATCGAACTGACGGACGGGAAGAAGGCGTTCCGGGACGGTGATCGGGAGATGATCGTCTTCGACCGCGTCGGGCTCCGGATTGACGCGGGAGACTTCGTCGCGATCACGGGAAGGTCCGGGAGCGGCAAGAGCACGCTGCTGCACATTCTGGGATGCATGGACCGGCTGACGTCGGGGACGTACCGGTTCAGGGGCGTGCCGGTGGACGGCCTCGGCGACGCGGAGCTCGCCCGCATCCGCGGAAAACATTTCGGCTTCGTCTTCCAGTCGTTCCACCTGATCGACGAACTGACGGCGCTGCAGAACGTCGAGGCGCCGATGGGTTACGCCGGGGTGCCGCGGCGGGAACGGCGCGGGCGCGCGTTCGAGCTGCTCCGCCGCGTCGGCCTTGCGGACAAGGCCGGGCATTATCCGTCCCAACTTTCGGGCGGGCAGCAGCAGCGCGTCGCGATCGCCCGCGCCCTCGCGAACGGTCCGGACGTCATCTTCGCCGATGAGCCGACGGGCAGCCTGGACCGTCGGAACGGCGAAAGGATCGAGGAGCTGCTCGTGGAACTGAACCGGCAGGGAACGGCGCTCGTCCTCGTCACCCACGACGAGCGGCTGGCCTCGCGGGCGCATCGCAGGTTCGTCCTGGAGGACGGCCGGCTGCTGGAACATGGAAGCCCCGGGGGGTGACCTCCCGGGGCCGATTGTTCGCATGCATGGATTACTTCACGAAGCCGAGCAGCATCTCGCGCACGATCTTCGCGGCCGCGATCTGCGTCTGCTCGGTCGGGTCGTAGGCCGGCGCCACCTCCACGAGGTCGCAGCCGACGACCCGCACGTCGGAGCGGGCGATTGCGTGCACGGCTTCCAGCAGTTCCTTCGACGTGATGCCGCCCGCTTCGGCCGTGCCGGTGCCCGGCGCGCAGGACGGATCGAGCACGTCGATGTCGATCGTCACGTACACGGGCCGCCCCGCGAGTCCCGGCAGCGCACGTTTCAAAGGCTCCAGCACCTCGAACGGGTGGAAGTTCACGTTCTCCCGCGCGTACTGCCATTCCTCGCGCGAGCCGGAGCGGATGCCGAACTGGTACACGTTCTTCCCTCCGATGAGCTCCGCCGTTTTGCGGATCGGCGTCGCGTGCGACAGCGGCTCGCCCTCGTATTGCTCGCGCAGGTCCGCGTGCGCGTCGATGTGGATGACCGCAAGGTCCGGATATTTCGCGTACACCTCGCGGATGACCGGCCATGAGACGAGATGCTCGCCGCCGAGGCCGACCGGCAGCTTCCCGTCCGCCAGCACGCGCCGCACGAATTCGCCGATGAGCTCCAGGCTGCGCGCCGCGTTGCCGAACGGCAGCAGCAGATCCCCCGCGTCGAAATAGACAATGTCCTCAAGGCTGCGGTCGAGATACGGGCTGTACTCCTCGAGACCGACCGACGCCTCGCGGATGCGCGGCGGGCCGAAGCGCGCGCCCGGTCGGAACGAGACGGTGAAGTCCATCGGCATGCCGTAGATGACCGCCTTCGCCGCCTCGTAGTCTTCGGAGCTCAAGATAAACACGTTGCCGGAATATTTCTGGTCCAGCTTCAACGCCTCGCGTCCCCTTTCCATCAAATATGCCGTCCCGGAATCGGGACGGCCGTCCGACCTCGCTCAAGTTCCGCTATTTCACCAGTTCCTCGACGAACTTCGGCAGCGCGAACGCCGCCTTGTGCAGCCGGGGCGAGTAATACTTCGTGTCGATCTCGGGAATCTGCGTCTCGTCCAGGTCGAGCGGGTCGTATTTCTTGCTGCCCAGCGTGAACGTCCACATGCCGCTCGGGTAGGTCGGCACGTTCGCCCAGTAGGTGCGCACGATCGGGAACACCGCCCGGACGTCGCGGTTCACGTTGCGGATCAGGTCCGCCTTGAACCACGGATTGTCGGTCTGCGCGACGAACATGCCGTCTTCCTTCAGCGCGTCGTAGATGCCCTGGTAGAAGCCGCGCGTGAAGAGCTGCACCGCCGGTCCGACCGGCTCGGTCGAGTCGACCATGATCACGTCGTACGTGTTCTTGTGATCATGGATATGCTTGAACCCGTCGTTCACGATCACCTCGACGCGGGGATCGTCCAGACCGGAAGCGATCTGGGGCAGGTACTTCTTCGAATATTCGATCACCTTGCCGTCGATGTCGACCAGGACGGCCCGCTTCACCTCGGGATGCTTCAGCACTTCGCGGATGACGCCGCCGTCGCCGCCGCCGACGACCAGCACGTGCTCCGGATTCGGATGGGTGAACAGCGCCGGATGGGCCACCATCTCGTGATACACGAACTCGTCCCGGTCCGTCGTCATGACCATGCCGTCGAGGAGCAGCATCGTGCCCCATTCCTCGGTCTCGACCAGGGCGAGGTCCTGGAAGTCCGTCTGTTCGCGGACGTACATTTCCTTCAGCTTCATCGTGATGCCGTAATGGTCCGTCTGTTTCTCGGTGAACCATATCTCCGTCACGTGGACGATCCCTCTTCCCGTTAGATTTCAACCTGTATTATAGACCTTCAAATGGAAAAAGCAACAGGCGTTTTCATGGCGTTTTCCCGTTTCCCGGCACGCCTCCTCCGCCCCTTCCGGCGCCGCGAATAACGGCCTCTTTCGATTTCCATACTAAGGAACATGAGAGAATCCGGGCGGAAAGGACGGTGGCGCGCGTGACGGATCGGTCGAACGCCGGGACACCGGAAGAACGTGAAAAACGGAAGCGAAAATGGCTCCGCGCCGAGCGGCGGATGGTCCGCCTTGCCCGCCTCCGCATGACGGCCGCGGCGCTCGCCTTCCTCCTGCTGCTGGTCGTCTTCGGACTGATGGCCGGGCGGATCTGGCTCGGCGCACAGACGCTGCCGGCCGCCCGCATCAGCCAGACTTCCTACATCTACGACAGCCGGGGCGGCGTCATCGCCGCGCTGCATGCCGGCGGCCACCGGCGCCCCGTGGAGCTTCAGGAGATCTCGCCGTACCTCGTGCAGGCGACGCTCGCGATCGAGGACCGCCGCTTTTTCGAACATCACGGCATCGATCTGCGCGGGCTCGCGCGCGCCGCGCTCGTCAACCTGCGCAGCCTGTCGGCGAAGCAGGGCGCGAGCACGCTGACGCAGCAGCTCGCGCGCAACCTGTGGCTCTCCCACGAGCGGACCTGGAAGCGGAAGCTGCAGGAAGCCGTCTATGCGGCGATGCTCGAAATGAAATACGACAAGACGGAAATCCTGACGATGTACCTGAACCAGATCTACTACGGCCACGGCGCCTACGGCATCGAGGCCGCGGCGGAGCGATACTTCGGCAAGCGCGCGAAGGATCTCACGCTCGCGGAGAGCGCGATGCTCGCCGGCATTCCGAAGGGACCGCGCTACTATTCGCCCTATCGGGACATGAAGAACGCGAAGGACCGGCAGCGGCTCGTGCTGAACGCGATGGTCGAACAGGGCGTCATCACGCGGGAGGAGGCCGACGCCGCGTTCCGCGAGGTGCTGCCATTCCGCCCGCCGGAATCGGACGCGGGCGAAGGGTATGCGCCGTATTTCCGCGACTACGTGCGGTCGGTCGTCGTCGACCGGCTCGGCTTCGACGAGCGGCTGCTCGCCGAAGGCGGCCTCCGCGTCTACACGACGCTCGATCCCGACATCCAGAAGGCCGCCGAGGAGGCGGTGAAGCGCGGCATTCCCGCGGGTTCGGAACAGCAGGCGGCGCTGGTCGCGATCGATCCGAGGAACGGCCACATCAAGGCGATGGTCGGCGGGCGCGACTACGCGGAGAACCAGTACAACCGCGTCCTGGCGAAGACGCGCCAGCCGGGCTCCTCGTTCAAGCCGTTCCTCTATCTGACGGCGCTGGAGCAGGGGATGACGCCGGTCACCCGCTTCCGGAGCGAGCCGACCGTCTTCACGTACGACGACGGGCGCAGGACGTACGAGCCGCGCAACCACAACGATCATTATTTCATGGACGAGATCGACATGCGGACGGCGATCGCGAGCTCGGACAACATCTACGCCGTCCACACGATCATGGCGGTCGGGCCGGAAAATGTCATCGCGACGGCGCGACGCTTCGGCATTGACAGCCCGATGCAGCCGGTGCCCTCGCTGGCGCTCGGCGCGTTCCCGGTCAGCCCGCTCGAGATGGCGTCCGCATTCGGCGCGCTGGCCGCGGGCGGCGTGCGGCACGAGCCGGTCGCCGTCCTGCGCATCGAGGACCATGCGGGCCGCGTGCTGTACGAGGCGCAGCCGCCATCGGAGCGGGTGGCGTCGCCCGCGCATGCCTACGTCCTGACGCGGCTGCTTGAGAGCGTGTTCGAGCCGGGCGGCACGGCGTACCGCGTGTCGTCCGCGATCCGGCGTCCGGTCGCCGGCAAGACCGGCACGACCGCCTACGACGCCTGGCTCGTCGGCTACACGCCGGAGCTCGCGGCCGCCGTCTGGGTCGGCTACGACCGGGCCCGCGCGATCACGCGGGCCGAGGCGCATCGCGCGGCGCCGATCTTCGCCGACTTCATCGAGCGGGCGCTCGCCGGCGTGCCGCCGAAGATGTTCCCGGAGCCGGAGGGCGTCGTGACCGTCTACATCGATCCCGGGACCGGCAAGCTGGCAAGCGGGGCCTGCCCGCTCCGCCGGGCGGAGACGTTCGTCCTCGGCACCGAACCGGCCGAGGTCTGCGACGCGCATGACGAAGCCCCCGAAGAGGAGCCGGCCCCCGTCCGCGCGGACCACGAGATCCGCCGCTCGTGGTGGGAAGACCTGATGCGTTGGTGGACCGGCTAGCACGGACGCGGAGGAGGAATACGCCGGAACTTGTCGAAGTAACCTCTTCGACGGGGTGATGGCCATCGCACGGGAACGGAAGTTTACGACCGACGACCTGTTCCGGGAAACGGGCAACGTGCTGCTCGCGGCAGGCTACGAAGGCTTCACGATCAGCGCGCTCGCCGAACGGCTGCAGGTCTCGAGGAGTGCGCTGTACAAATATTATGACAACAAGGACGAGCTCATCTCCGATTTCATGATCCACGAGATGAACCGGTTCCTCGCCGAACTCCGGGAGATCGGGCGGCTGCCGGATTTCGAATCCCAGTTCCGGTATCTGCTCGATCTCATGTTCAAGCGGAAAATGATCCATGAGCTGATTGGCAGCGTCCAGCAGATTCGCTCTTCCAGCCCCAAGGTGAAGGCGAATCTCGAACGGCTCGACCGGATGCACCTCGACATGTACGCCTGTCTCGATTCGTTCATCGCGCAGGGACGGCGGGAAGGGAAGCTGCGTTCCCGGCTGCCCGACGGGCTGGTGCTCGGATTCATCTTCCAGTCCATCATGATCCCCAACCATGCGAACCTTCCTTACGGGGATTGGGTGGCGGCCATCGAGGACATCCTCCGCCACGGGATCATGAACCGGTGAACCGCCCCGGCGCGTGCACCCTATCCGAAGTCAAACGGGCTGCCCGCAAGCCTTCCGGCTTGCCGGGGCAGCCCGTTCCGTTCATGCGTCCAGCGCGGCCTTGAGCTGTTCCGGCGAACGCTCCCACCATTCCGGGTTGTGACGGATCAACAGGTCCTTCAGCGCCCGCTTCTCCTCCGGCGACAGTTCGTCCAGCATGAACCGGCGCTTGATCGCGTAATCCAGCCGGTTCACGTGGTCGGCGAGGATCTTCCATCCCCGCTTCGCCTCCGAGTCGATCAGCATCTCGCTGGCGGTCGCGCCCGCGTAGTACGGCCCGTCGCCGCTCCGGTCGACCGCGACCCAGACGACCCACACCCTCCGTCCGTTCGGCACGTCCTCCTTGTTCGTGCTGAACTTGATGCCGCGCTCCACCCGGCTTTTCGCGTGCATGGCGCCGATGTCGATATAGGCTTCGCCGCCGTCGATGATGACGGACGACACGTCGTTCAGGTTGATGCTCCCCGCTCCGAACCCCTTGTGCGTCTGCGAGCTGACGACGTTGAGCGACAGCGTCTTCTTCTTCTGCGTGCCGCCTTCCTGCTCTTGCACGAACGATACCCCCGCTTTCCGTTCAGGGTTTGTCAATCATTTTAGCTAATAATCTGTCCGAAGCCAACATATACATGCCGTAGATGCTTGTCAACGGGAGGTAATCGGTCCATGCTGTTCAGCGCCCGCACCCGATTCGCCCTGGCCGCGGCGGCCGCCGTGCTCGCGTTTGCCCTTCTCGGACAAGACTTCCGCAGCGCCTGGCTGTCCCGATACATATACGCGTCGGCCTCCTCGTCCGCCGATCCCGGGCCTGGCGGACCACCCGCCGCGCAGTCGCCGGCCGGTTCCGCCCCGGAGACGGTGCAGAAGCAGAAGCCGAAGCCGGTCGCGCTGTCGCGGCGCGTCGTCGAGTACCACATCGACGTCCGGCTGGACGCGGAGAAGAAGACGCTGCACGGCGAGCAGACCGTCACATGGACCAACCCCGGCGCGAAGACGGTATCCGAGATTTATTTCCATCTGTATCCGAACGCCTTCGAGAGCCCGCTGACCACGTTCATGCGCGAGTCCGGCGGCCGGCTCCGGAATGACCGGGCAACGCCGGAGAGCGTCGGCGGCATCACGCTCCGCTCCATCATCGACGAGGACGGCGAGAATCTGCTGCCGCGCCTGCAGTACGTGAGCCCGGACGACGGCAATCCGAACGACCGGACGCTCGCGCGTCTCCGGCTGTCGCAGCCGGTCCCGCCCGGCGGCAGCGTGACGCTGCGCATGACATTCGACGTGAAACTGCCGCGCGTGTTCGCCCGCATGGGTTACGCCGGCGACTTCGTGATGGCCGGCCAATGGTACCCGAAAATCGCGGTCTACGAAACGCGGGGCACGCGCGGCCGGAAGCAGGAGGGCTGGAACGCGCACCAGTACCACGGCAACTCCGAGTTCTACGGCGATTTCGGCATCTTCAGCGTCAAAATCCGCGTGCCGGAACGCTACAAGACGGCGGCGACCGGTTTCCTCGCGGACACGCCGAAGATCGAGAACGGCATGAAAACCTACCACTACTATGCCGACGACGTGCACGATTTCGCGTGGGCCGCCTCGCCGGACTTCATCTATTATGAAGAATCCTACGCCGCGAAGGGCATTCCCGGCGTCCGGATCAAGCTGTATCTCGATCCGCTCCACGCCCACCTGCGCGAGCGCTACATGCACGCCGCCAAATCGGCGCTCGCGAAATACGCCGAGTGGTACGGCGCGTATCCCTACTCCACCCTGTCCATCGTCGTGCCGCCGAAGGGTGCGGGCGGCGCGGGCGGCATGGAATACCCGACGCTGATCACGGCGGCATCCGCCGAGGAGGAAAACCCGGACTTCACGCTGGAGCGGACCGTCGTGCACGAGATCGGGCACCAGTACTGGTACGGCATGGTCGCCACGAACGAGTACGAAGAAGCGTGGCTCGACGAAGGGTTCACCTCCTACGCCGAGGACAAGGTGATGGACGCGATCTACGGCATCGCGCCGAACCTGCCGGTCGAATCGGTCTGGCTGACCGATCCGGCACCGCTCGACCAGCCATCCTGGAAGTTCCGGAACCACGAGCACTACGCGGAAAACGTCTACCTCCGGGCGAAACTGGTGCTGCTCGGCATCGAACGGCGGGCGGGAGAGCGGAAAATGCGGAACATTCTGCGGACTTATTTTCAGACGTACAAGTTCCGGCATCCGTCCGCCCGCGACTTCCAGCGGATCGTCGAAAAGGTGACCGGCGAAGACTGGGACGACTACTTCAACGCGTTCGTGTACGGCGCGGAGACGGCCGACGTGGCGGTCGAATCGATCCGGATCACGCCGATGGACGCGGGCGGTGAGCGGCGGTACGAATCGGTCGTCCGCCTCACCCGCACCGGTGCCTATACCGGTCCCGTGCCGGTCCTGCTGACATTCGCCGACGGCTCGACCGAGACGCACATCTGGGACGATGACGGCGCCCGGGCCGAAATCCGCGTCACCCGGCCGCATCCGGTCGCATGGGCGGCGGCGGACCCGAACCGGACGAACCTGCTCGACAACCGGCGGTACAACAATTTCCTGAAGGCCGAGCTGCCCCGCACGACGCGGAACCGCTGGAACCTCGGCGCCGCGAAGCTGCTGGAGACGATCATCGCCCGGTTCGGATGGTAAAGGGAGAGATGCGCGATGAAATCGCACGTGATCAACGGCTGGAACCGCACCGTGCGGCATGCAGGCGTCATCGTCCTCCTGTTCGTCTACCAGTTCCTGTGGGGATTCTTCCTGTACCGCGCGATCGACGGCGTGCTGGTGCCGTTCCTGAAGCGGTATCCCGATCCGCTCGCCGCCTGGGGGGCCGTGGAGCTGTTCCTCGCCGAGGCGCAGTTCCGGATCATGAAGACCGACCTGCTCATGCCCTACGGGCTGGCGCTGCTCGGCCTGCTCGCCGCCCGCGTGCTGCTGACGCCGTTCATCAACGCCGGACTGTTCCACTCGCTGCAGCACGCGACGAAGGAGAGCGGCACGACGTTCCTCGCCGGCATCCGCGCCGCTTGGAAGCGCGTCGCCCTCATCTACGCGGCCGAGCTCGCGCTGATTTTTGCACCGCTCGCCTGGCTGCTGCCGCTCGCGCGCCGCGCGTTCTTCGCGAGCGACGGATGGAGCGAGCTGTTCCGGACGCTGCTTCCCGCGCTGGCCGCCTGGCTCCTCTGGTTCCTGCTCGTCCGGCTCGTCTCCGTCGGCATGCAGTTCGGAGCGGCGGCGGGGGACGGCGTGCTGCCGTCGCTCTCCGTCACGTTCCGCAGCCTGCCGGCCGCCGCCGCGTCGGCGCTCGCGGTCTGGGCGATCGGCGCGGCGGCCGGCCTCGTCTCCGCCGCCGTGTCGATGGTCTGGGCCGGGCTGTTCGCACTCATCCTGCACCAGGTCCAGCCGTTCTTCCGCACCTGGTTCAAGGTGTGGACCTACGCCGCGCAATATGAAGCGTGGAACTCGAAACGGCGACCGGCCGCCTGACAGGGCCGCCTGACAGGAATCGGCGGTTCCGCGCGCCGGCCTCCGCCCGAAGCCGACATGTCCGGACACACGTCCGGGCATGTCGGTTTTTTTGTAATTTCGATCACGTTTTTGATGAGAAATTTGCCGCCGTTTCTACGTCGATTTCAGATTTTTATGAGAGAAATTTCGCTTTTTTATGAGAGGATTCTCATTTTGGGAAAGGAGGAAATGCCGATCTGAGAGCGAATTCGTAAGAGCGTGTTTGCAAAAAATGCCGAATTCCCTTCGAACGGGAAGCGGGGGACCCATTTCGGGTGAACGGACTCTGCGCGGCAGGCCGCACGCCGGGCTGCGCCGGAAGAGTCCCAGGGCATCCTTCGACCGAACCCCACAGCTAACCTCGCAGGCATCGGAAGGAGTTCAACATCGGTGAAGAGATTCGCCATATCCGTTATGGCGCTGCTGGCGGCCGTGACGGCGTTCACGACGGCCAGCGCCGGCGCCTCCGCCGGGTCGAAGCTTGACGCGGTGATCGCGGAACTGCTCGGCACTCCGTACCGTTACGGCGGCACCACGCCCAAAGGTTTCGACTGTTCCGGATTTACGGCCTACGTGTTCGCGAAGTTCGGCATCGAACTGCCGCACCATTCCGCCTCGATGGCGAAGGAAGGCGTCAAGGTCGCGAAGGAGGATCTCCGGAAGGGCGATCTCGTCTTCTTCAACACGAACGGCAAGGGCATTTCCCACGTCGGCATTTACATCGGCAACGGCAAGTTCGCGCACGCGTCCACGTCGAAGGGCGTCGTCGTCACGTCGCTGTCGGATACGTACTACGCGAAGCGGTACGTCACCGCGCGCCGCATCCTGAGCGACAGCGCCTACGAGAAGATTGCGGTCGCGCAGCCGGCGGAGAAGAAACAGCCGGTTGAGAAGGAACGGCCGGCGGAACAAGCGCAGCCGGCGGAACAGGAAGAGCCGGTGGAACAGTTGCAGTCCGGTGAACAGGCTCAAGCCGGCGGGGAACAGGTCGCCGACGGCGGGCAGCCGGCCGGACCGGAGCAGGAGGACGGCGCCGAAGCGGCGGCATGATAGCGAATCGGCCGGATGTCGTCCGGCATCCAACCAGAGCCCGTCGGGTCTCCCTTGGGAGATCCGGCGGGCTCCTTCCTTTTCATTTGGTCCGGGCCGCCGATCTTCCGGGCTTCCGCGCGCGCCCGCGGTCCGCTCCGCACCCGGCGGATGCCCCCGTCTCCCGCATGCCTTCCCTTCCCGATGGGACATGCGCATGTCCTCACGCATGCGCCGAAGCGCCGGGATTGTCCGCGGTTACCGGATGGAGTATGCTGGGGGTACGGATTTTCTTCGATGCGATGAAACCCGGGAGGAGGTGACGGACATGACGGCTTCCGGCGAACGGCTGCCGCCGGAACTGGAGGGGTTCCACCCGGTGCTCGCGCGATGGTTCGTCCGCACCTTCGGCGAGCCGACCCCCGTGCAGCGCGAGGCCTGGGAAGCCATCCGCACGGGCCGCCACGTGCTGATCGCCGCGCCGACCGGTTCCGGCAAGACGCTGGCGGCCCTGTTGCCCTGCCTCGATCACTGCGTCAAGGCGAAGAGCCGGCCGGACGCGGCGCCGGGCGTGAAGATTGTCTACGTGACGCCGCTCAAGGCCCTCAACAACGACATCCATCACCATATTGTCGAATTCGCGGAGGCGATCGACCGGCTGGCCGAAGCGATCGCGGAACCCTGGCCCGGCCTGCGCGCGGCCGTCCGCACCGGCGACACGACCGGCGCGCAGCGCGCCGCCATGCTGCGGCGGCCGCCGGACGTGCTCGTGACGACGCCGGAGTCGCTCTTCATCCTGCTCCTGTCGGAGAAGGGCCGCCGGATGCTCCGGACGACGGAGAAGGTGATCGTCGACGAGATCCACGATCTGGCCGCGGACCTGCGCGGCGCGCATCTGTCGCTGACGCTCGAGCGGCTT
>Ga0207871_100605_pt1 | contig 10539 bp, 11 predicted proteins | sample Passage260A_FD_187371 | JGI IMG/M metagenome (GOLD analysis project Ga0207871, IMG submission 187371) | Cellulose adapted compost microbial communities from Newby Island Compost Facility, Milpitas, CA, USA - Passage2 60A (SPAdes) (version 2) ...
GGCTCCGGCGGCGTCACCGCGACGACGTCGCCCGGCGCGAGCCGGTAGTTCGGCTTGACGGGCTGCCCGTTCACGGTGACGGCGCCCGCGCGGATCCATTCCTGAACCTGCGTGCGCGAGACGCCTTCCTCGGCGGATTCCGCCACGAATTTGTCGATCCGCCCGCCCGCCTCCGCCTCCGTCACGACCCACTCCTGGGTCCACTCATCGTGCGGGCTCGTCGGCTTTCTGTCCGCTTGCGAAGTCATGGGAATGTCCTTCTCCGTCTCCTTCCGACGCGCTGTGCGCCTTGCGCTGTTCCCGGCGGATGTCCAGCACCGCGTCGAGCAGAATCAGGGCGACGCCGGTCGTGATGCCCACATCCGCCACGTTGAAGATCGGGAACGTGTAGCTGCCGAAATTGAACTGCAGAAAATCGATCACATGGCCGTACAGCACCCGGTCGACGAAGTTGCCGAGCGCCCCGCCGAGCACCAGCCCGAAGGCCGTGAGCAGCAAGGGCCTCCCGGTCCGCCGGTTTCTCTCCGTGTACCAGATGATGCCGATGACGACGAAGATCGTGATCACGATGAACAGCGTCCGGGCGCCGGGCAGCATGCTGAAGGCCGCCCCGTCGTTCAGCACGTGCGTGATGAGGAAAAAGTCTCCGATGACGCTGATCGTCTCTTTCAAGGGCACATTCGCGTCAATGATTTTCTTCGTCAGCTGGTCCAGCAGAAACACGACCGCCGCAACGGCATAATAGCGCAAATGCTTCACTTCGCGTCCCTCCGCCCCGTGATCGAATCGGCTTTCCGCCGAATCGCTCCGCAATGCCGCATGTCCCAATCATTGTATCACAAGTGCGCAGTCCCGCTCCACACCCGGACAAGGAATATTTTTCCTTTCCTTCAACCCGATACCTTGCCGACTGCCAGATAAAAATAGACCGCCGCGCGCAACCTACTGACCGACTGCAACGGTTGAAGGGAGCTGACCGCATGATGGCGTTCGAGGGCACGTTTGTGGCGGAGATGAGACGGAGGCTCGAGGCGGAAGCCGCCGAACTGGAGAGGCGGCTGAAGGAAAGCGAAAGCCGCGGCCTCGAAGCGGAGGCGCGGAGCGGCACGGGCGAGCTGTCCGTGCTGGACAACCATCCGGCCGACATCGCGTCCGAGACGTTCGAGCGGGGGAAGGACCTCGCGCTGCTCGAAGGCGACGAGCTCAAGCTGCGGCGCATCCGGGAGGCGCTCCAGGCGATGGACGAGGGCGTTTACGGCGTCTGCCGGACCTGCGGCGAGCCGATTCCGCGGGAGCGCCTCGAGGCCGTGCCCGAGACGCTGTACTGCGTCCGACATGCGCCGCAGCGGAACGAACCGGAGCGGCGGCCGGTCGAGGAAGAAGTTCTCATGCCCCCGTTCGGCCGGACCAGCCTCGACGGTCACGGCTCATGGAGCGGGTTCGACGGCGAGGACGCCTGGCAAATCGTCGAATCGTACGGTACGTCGGACTCGCCGGCGCTGGCGGAGAATCCCGGGGCGGATGACGAGCAGCTTGCGATCGAAGCGGAGGAGCACGAAGGATTCGTCGAGCCGATCGAAAGCTTCCTCGCGACCGACATCACGGGGCGGCACCGGACGGTCGTCCGCGGCCGGGCGTATGACGAGTATCTGGAGAAGGGCGAGGGCGAGCCGCTGCTCGAGCCCGATCCGGTGGTCGACATCCGGTTGGACGGAGAGTCCTAGACAAGGCGGGATCCGCCCGTTCGCGGTACGCCATACCGTTCATCGGTTCCAACCGGGGGGCGCGACCCGCGCCGCACGACACCCCATGTCGCGCCAAGCAGCAACAAGCCCGCGGCCAGCCCGGCCCAACCGTTCCCGGGCCGGGCGACGAACGCGCTGCGCGCCCAGCAGCACGATCGCCGGATGGCCGCGCCCGGTGCGCCTCGCGACCTCCCGAATAAGCAGCGCATCGCCTCTCGTACAGCGGCAACAACAGCACAAGCGCCGCGGCCAAATGCTGGATCGGGCTGCACCCCAGCAGGAACTCTCCCACCCACGGCGCCGGCCGGCAAGATCGGCCTCCGCTTCCCACGCTCCTCGACCGCTCCCTCCGCAAGGACTGTTCCTTCATCAGCAACATTTGCCGCCGACACCCGTCAATACGTCCGCCCCTCCAGCTGCCGCTGCACGATGCGCACGATGTCGGCGATATAGTCGCCGATGATCGGCAGGTTCAGCTTGCCGAGCATTTGCAGCACGTACAGGATCGTCGCGGCGAAGAACGTGAAGCCGATCGCGATGCCGACGCCCCGCGCCATGCCGGCGACGAGATTGCGCCAGATCAGCGACATCGGCCGGTTGAGCAGATCGACGTACTCCGATATTTTCGCCCGCTCGAGGCCGACCGACAGCCGGTCCAATTCCCTTGCCAGCCAATCCATCCGGTCGTTTCGGCCGCGGTCTTCCTCCCGCCGGGACGGTCCGTCGGCCTGTCCGAACCGGCTATCCGGCTGCGCGGACCGGCCGTCCGGCTTCCCGGACGGTTCCCCGTCCGCCCTCCCGAACCGATCCGCCGCCGCCCTTGCGGTCGGTGCGTCCTCCCGGCCCGACCGTTCTTCCGTCCGTTCGTCCACGCCGTCCGCCTCCTTGCGGGCTTCGCGCGCCGGCCGCGGATTCCGCCGCGCCGCCCGCCTTCTGCTCGCAACGAAAAACGAGCCCCGGTCCGTCCCCGGCGGGACGGAGCCGCGAAGGCCCGTTTTCCTCGCTTGTCTTCTATCCAGTATGTCCTCAGAGATCGATCCGGATTCCGATCGTATCGTCGCCCGCCTGCGCCGTCTCCATGCCGTCCGCGCGACCGAACGCGATCTCCCGCACGAGCACGTTCGCGCGGAACAGCTCGTCGAATTCCTCGAGCGCCGCCCGGAGTTCGGCCGGCACGTCAAGCTGCAGCCGGACCCGCGCCTCGATCGGCAGATCGAGCTTCTTGCGCATGTCCTGCACGGCGCGGATCACTTCCCGCACCCGGCCCTCGCGCTCGAGCTCGGGCGTGATGTCCGTGTTGAGCGCAACCGTGATCCCGTCACCCGATGCCGCGCGGAAGCCCGTCCTGGCGCGTTTCTCGACGAGCAGTTCGTCGAGCGGGATCCGCATCGTCTCGCCCTCCGGCGACGTCCAGTCGAGCCCGCCGTCCTCCAGCACCGCGCGGCGCGCCGCCTCCGCGGGCAGCGACCGGAGGTACGCCTGGATCGGCGCGACGTAGCGGCCGTATTTCTTGCCGGCGAGCTTCAGGTTCAGCTTCAGCTCGAACTCGACGAACCCGCTGTCGCTCTCCTCGACGACAATCCGCTTCACGTTGATCTCGTCGCGGATGATTGCCTCGTACTCCGCCAGCGGGAACGGACGGCTGAGCGACACGATCAGCTCGGAGAGCGGTTGACGCGTCTTGATGCCGGCCTCGTTGCGCACGCTGCGCGCAAGTTCGACGATCCGGCGCGTCGTCTCCATGTCGCGCTCCAGCTCCTCGTCGATCAGCGACTCGTCGGCCTGCGGATAATCCGCGAGGTGCACGCTTTCGCCGCCGCCCAGGTTCACGTAGACATCCTCCGCAACGAACGGCGTGAACGGCGCGATGAGGCGCGCGAGATCGAGCAGCACCCGGTGCAGCGTCTGATACGCCTCGATCTTGTCTTCGGTCAGCCCGCTGCCCCAGAACCGGTCGCGCGAGCGGCGGATATACCAGTTGCTCATCTCGTCGACGAACGCTTCGATCCGCTTCGCCGGATTCAGGAAATCGTACGCCTCGAGCCCCTTGTTCACGTCGCGGATCAGGCTGTTCAGCCGCGAGAGAATCCAGCGGTCCAGCCTGTTCTTCGGCCGCCGGTACGGATGATCCTCGGGCCGGAACCCGTCGATCGACGCATACAGCGCGTAGAAGGCATGCGCGTTGACGATCGTGTCGATGACCTTCGACTTCGCCTCGGCGACGATGCCGCGCGAGAACCGCTTGCTGTTCCACGGCGCGCTGTCCGCGAGCAGCGCCCAACGGGTCGCATCCGCGCCGTACGCCTCGATGAGCTCCCACGGGTCGATCACGTTGCCCTTCGACTTCGACATCTTCTGGCCGTTCTCGTCGAGGACGTGGCCGGTCGAGATGACCCGCTTGTACGGCGCCTTTCCGGTATAGAGCGTCGAGACGGCCAGCAGGCTGAAGAACCAGCCGCGCGTCTGGTCGATCCCCTCGACGATCATGTCCGCCGGGAACTGGTCCTCGAACGTCGCACGGTCGCCGAACGGATAGTGGTATTGGGCGAACGGCATCGAACCGCTGTCGAACCAGACGTCGATCACCTCGGGCGTGCGCGTCATCACGCCGCCTTCGCAATGCGGGCAGGCGAGCTTCACCTCGTCCACATACGGTTTGTGGAGATCGAGATCCTCCGGCACCGGATGAGCGGCCCGCGCGCGCAGATCCGCGATGCTCTCCGGCGCGTACTCGCCCCGGCAGCTCCCGCACACCCAGACGTTGAGCGGCGTGCCCCAGTAGCGGTTCCGGCTGATGTTCCAGTCGACCAGCTCTTCGAGGAAGTTCCCGAACCGTCCGTCGCGGAGATGGGCCGGATACCACTCGATCCCGCGGTTGTTCGCGATCATCTGATCCTTGACGGCCGTCGTCCGGATGAACCAGCTCTCCGTCGCGTAGTAGAGCAGCGGCGTCTTGCACCGCCAGCAGAACGGATAGCTGTGCTCGTAGCGCTCCTTCGCGAACAGGAGGCCGCGCTCGGCCAGCATCTTCACGATGTCGACGTCGCAGTCCTTCACGAACCGGCCGGCGAAATCGGTCACCGCGTCGACGTACCGCCCCGCGGCATCGACGACGGTGAGCATGTCGATGCCGTTCGCCTGGGCCGCCTTGTAGTCCTCCTCGCCGTGCGCCGGCGCGATGTGCACGATGCCCGTACCGCTCGAAGCGCTGACGAAATCCGCCCCGATCACGACATGCCCGTTCTTGACCGGTACATAGCGGAACGGCGGCTCGTAGGCCAGGCCGATCAGCTCCGAACCCTTCACCTTCGAGACGATCTCGTAGTCTTCCTTCATGACCGACTCGACGAGCGCTTCGGCGACGATGTAGACCTCCCCGTCCTTGCGGACGCGGACGTAGGTCAGGTCGGGATGGACGGCCAGCGCCGTGTTGGCCGGCAGCGTCCACGGCGTCGTCGTCCAGGCGAGGATCGACGCGTCCTCGTCCCTGAGCCGGAACTTGACCGTGGCGGACAGATCCTTCACGTCCTCATACCCTTGCGCCACCTCATGCGAGCTGAGCGTCGTCTGGCAGCTCGGACAGTAGGGGCTCACGCGGTGGCCGCGGTAGAGCAGGCCCTTCCTGTGGATCGTCGCCAGGATGTGCCAGACGCTCTCGATGTACGAGTTGTCCAGCGTGATGTACGGATGGTCCAGATCGATCCAGTAGGCGATCGCCTCGGTCATCTCGCGCCATTGCCGCTCGTACATGAAGACGCTGTCCTTGCACTTCTTCACGAACGCCTCGACGCCGTACTTCTCGATCTCCTGCTTGCCGGAGATGCCGAGCTCCTTCTCGACGCCGAGCTCGACCGGCAGGCCGTGGGTATCCCAGCCCGCCTTGCGCACGACGCGATAGCCGGACATCGTCTTGTAGCGGCCGATGAAGTCCTTGATCACGCGGCCGAGCACGTGGCCGATGTGCGGCAAGCCGTTTGCGGTCGGCGGCCCCTCGTAGAACACGTAGTTGGGCCTTCCGGCGCGGTTTTCGATCGACCGCCTGAACGTGTTCTCACGTCTCCATTTCTCGAGAATGCGCTGTTCACGGGCCCGCGCCCGCTCCTTGACGTCTACGCGTTGCAACCTTCACCACTCCCGTCGTCTTTCGTCTGCCTTCATGAAAAAAAGCCCGCCCCGAAAGGGACGAGCTTCTGGCTCGCGTTACCACCCTCATTCCGCCCGCGCCATGCCCGCATCACCCGAAGGACGGGGCGCGCGCCGACGGCACTTCGCCGCAGACCGCGGTCTGCGCGTCCGGATAACGGCGGACGGCCGTCGCGGCTTACTGCCGTGAAGCCCCGGAAGGCTCCGCGGGTTCGGCCGCGCTTCTCGGAGAGGATTTTCGGCTGCGGATCGAACGCCGGCTTTCAGCGAACCGCCGGCTCTCTGTGGAACGACCGCTGCAGCTTACTCGTTCTCGTCAACGAATTTCAACCGCATGCAATTGTACCTGTCCTTATAAGATACGCGCGGAAACCGCAAATGTCAACCGGAAGGCCCCCTACTCCTGGCCCGTCAGCTCGCGGTTCTCGCGGGTCGCCGCAACACCTTCGAGCGCATCCCAGCCGTCCTGGTTGAGGAGCTCGAGCTGCGCCTCGACCAGCGTCCGGAAGCGGGTCCGGTAGATCGCCGCCTGCTTCTTCATCTCCTCGATCTCGAGGGCGATCTTGCGGGATTTCGCGAGCGCCTCGTTGATGATCCGGTCGGCGTTTTTCTCCGCTTCCTTGATGAGGAGCTGCGCTTCCTTCTTCGCGTTGTTCTTCACTTCATCCGCCGCTTCCTGGGCGATGATGATCGTCTTGCTCAGCGTCTCCTCGAGATTGGCGAAATGGTTCAGCTTCTCCTGCAGCGCCAGCACCTGGTTCTGCAGTTCCTTGTTCTCGCGGATGAGCGCCTCGTAGTCCTTGATCACCTGGTCAAGGAACTCGTTCACCTCATCTTCGTCGTAACCCCGCAAGCGGCGGCTGAATTCCTTGTTGTGAATATCCAGCGGCGTCAGCGGCATGTGACGCACCTCCTCCTCACATTGCGCGAACGGTAACGTACCCTTTCGACAGGTTCCGATCGAATTCCTGCACGCGCTCAGACAAATTTGCCGACTGTCACGCGCAGACGCCCGCTCCGGGTAGGGCCCTCGACCTTGAGGATTTTGAAACGGCCGAACCCCTTCAGCGAGACGACGTCGCCTTCCTCGAGCCGGGCGGAAGGATCATCCTCGATCTTCCAGTTCACCCGGCACCGGCCCGCGCGGATCGGTTCCGCAATCTTCGACCGGCTGATCCGGAACGCGTCGCTCGCCACGCCGTCCAGACGAAGGGAGGCCGCCGTGATGACCGACACTTCCAGCTCGGGCTCCACAACCCGGAGCGCCTCCAGGGGAAGGACGGCCGTGCGGACGGGCACGCGGTTCACCTGCGTCAGATTCGCCTGCAGATAGCCGGCCATCTCCGCCGTGACGAGGCAATGGCACCCGTCCTCCCGCACGTGCAGGTCGCCGATCACATCCCGCTTGATGCCGAGCCCGAGCAGGGCGCCGAGATAGTCGCCGTGGTCAAGCTGGATGAACCGGCCGCCCGATGCCTCCACCGCCAACACGACGATGCCCGCGTCCACGTCTTCCGGATCGCGGTAGGCCGGCACGATGACGGCGCGTTTCCGCTCGGCATCCGGCCAGCCGCCGTCCAGCCTCATGGCGACATCCGGCTCCCGGCCCGCGATCGAGCGCAGAATGAACTGCTGGCGCGGGTCGAGGAAGTCGGTCACGATCTCCCGGTGCCGGCCGGCCGCCCGCTCCACCCAGTCCAGCGCGCGGTCGACGAACGGCCGCTCGTCCGGGCGGAAATGGACATACAGTTCCTGTCTCATCACACGAAGAAATCGATCACCGCGATGAGGCCTCTCGCGATGAAGTGCAATGCGATCAGCGCGACGATCGGCGAGACGTCGAGCATGCCGCCGATCGGCGGGATGAGGCGTCGGAACGGCTCGAGATACGGTTCGACCAGCTTGCCGAGCATTTCGCCGACGAAGCTGTCACGGGCGTTCGGAATCCAGGACAGCAGCACATAGGCGATGATGACGAAGGAGTATATTTCTTGAGCGATCCAGATAAATGATGCGAGCTCCGACACGAGTTCACCTCATCGCTTGTATTCGTTGTCGTCCGCCAGCATGTCCGTGATCGTGCCCTGCACTTCCACCGTGTCCGGCGTGCACAGGAAAATGTTCGGCCCGATCTTGTTGATCGACCCGTTCAGCGCATAGACGGTGCCGCTCAGGAAGTCCACGATGCGGATCGCATGGTCGGACCGGATCCGCTGCAGGTTGACGACGACGGAACGGCGGGAACGCAGATGATCCGCGATCTCCTGCGCCTCGTCGTACGAGCGCGGTTCGCTCAGCACGACGCGGACGTTCTTCTGCGCATGGATGCTGACGACATTGCCGTTCTTCAAGGTTTTGCGCGGTTCGAACACCGGCGTTTCGATCTCCTGCTCCAGATCGGAGGACGACCGGCGCTCCACGATCTCCTCTTCTTCCTGAAGTCCGAGAAAACTCATGAAACGGCTCATGACGCTCATGACACAGCCTCCTCTTTCCCCACCAGAATCGTCCCCAGCCGGAGCCAGGTCGCGCCTTCCTCGACCGCAACCTCGAAATCGTTCGACATGCCCATGGAAAGCCCGGGCGCTTCCTCCGGCAGGACGGCGGCCCGGTTCAGCTCGTCCCTGAGCTCCCTCAGCCTTCGGAACACCGGCCGCGCCTCTTCCGGGTCTTCGACATGGGGCGCCATCGTCATCAGCCCGGCGACGGCGATGCCCCGCATATCCGCCAGGGTCCGCGCAAAGCCGATCAGCTCTTCCGGCGCAAGGCCGTGTTTCGTCGCCTCGCCGGAGACGTTGACCTGGATGAAGCAGGGCACGCGGATGCCGAGCTGTTCGGCGCGCCGGTTGATCGCTTCGGCCAGCGAAGGCCTGTCCAACGAATGGATATACGCGAACCGGCCGACGACATCCTTCACCTTGTTCGTCTGCAAGGTGCCGATGAAATGCCAAGTCGGCCGCGGGTCCTCCTCCTGCAGGGCGCGAAGCTTCGGCGCGGCTTCCTGCCACCGGTTCTCGCCGAGATGGACGAGCCCGGAGCGGAGCGCTTCCCGCGCGGTCTCGATGCTGACGTATTTCGTCACGGCGACGATTTCGACATCTTCCCGCCGGCGGCCGCTGCGGGCGCAGGCTTCGCGGATGCGGCGATCCACCTCGTCCAGTCTCGCCCGGATCGACACGGCGGTTCACCTCTCACGCATGCCGATGAAGCTCGCCATTCTTCCCGTCCTGCCGCCTTCCCGGCGGTGCGAAAAGAAAAGATCCGTCCGGCAGCCGGTGCAGTAGGACGACACGGCGATGCGATCCGGCATGATTCCTGATCTTATCATAATCTGTCGGTTCATTTCTTTCAAGTTGAGCCTTGCTTTGCCATCCGCCGTCAAGCGGATCATCGTTTCGAGCCGCGCGCCGGTGTCCGCCGCGAGCGCCTCCGCCAGCGGCAGCGCCCGTTCGATGACCGGGCCGTCCACTTCGTAGCAGCACGGGCCGATCGCAGGGCCGACGGCGGCGCGGATGTCCGCCGGACGGCTGCCGAATTCCCGCTCCATCGCCTCGATCGTACGCGCGGCGATCTCGAGCACCGTCCCCCGCCAGCCGGCGTGGGCGAGCGCCACGGCGCCCTTCGACGGGTCGTGGAACAGGAGCGGCGCGCAGTCCGCGTAATACGACGCGAGCAGAATGCCCGGCTCGTCCGTCATGATCGCGTCCGTGCCGGAAATCGCCGACGCCGCGTCCCTCGCACCCCGGCCGCGGTCCGCGCGGACGACCCGGTGGACGCGGCAGCCGTGCACCTGCTCGGCGCACGTCCAGGCTTCCGGTTCCCAGCCGGCCGCCCGCGCCGCCAGATCGCGGTTGCGGAGGACGTCCTCCGGGTCGTCCCCGACGTGCAGCCCCAGGTTCAGCGACGCCCACGGCGGGCCGCTCACGCCGCCTTCCCGGCCCGTGATGCCGGCCGTAAGACCCGGCGTCTCCTCCATCCAGGCGCGCAGCAGGAACAGCGAGGGACCGGCACCCTCCATCCGAACGAACGGTTCCATCGGGTTCACCTCATGACCAGTGTACCACGGCGGAGCCGCCGCCGGAACGGGCCGCGCCGCCCGTCCGTCAATCGTTCAGCTCCGCCTCCGGCCCGCGCCCGAGCCGGACGTCGTCCAGCCGGACGAGCACGACATCCTCGCCGACCTTGACGATGCTGCGCCACGGAATGACGACGTCGACGCCGCCGCCAAACAGGCCGAAGAACCGTCCGCCCTCCGGCACGATGAGCGATTCGATCCGGCCCTGCCTGAGATCCAGCACCAGATCGCCGACATGGCCGATCTTCCGGCCGTCCACGATGTTGATGACATCCTTCGCCTGCAGTTCGGATATCCGCAAGCCGCGCCACCACGCTCTCCCGAAAGTTCTCCCTCTACCATGATATCGCGGCGGACGGTCCGAAATGTCCATGCGGCCGAAGAAAAAACGGAGCCCGCTGCGGGGCCCGCGGCCGCACGGGAAAAACCGGACGGCAAAAACCCGGAAGATGCCGGGCCGGGACATCCCGGCCAGCACATCCGGGCGCTGCCGACATGACGGGCCGGACGCTTCCGCGCCCGGCCCGGTGGTTCAGGCTTTCACATGCTTCTGCATCTGCTGGATGGCCGATTTCT
>Ga0207871_100609_pt1 | contig 10477 bp, 10 predicted proteins | sample Passage260A_FD_187371 | JGI IMG/M metagenome (GOLD analysis project Ga0207871, IMG submission 187371) | Cellulose adapted compost microbial communities from Newby Island Compost Facility, Milpitas, CA, USA - Passage2 60A (SPAdes) (version 2) ...
ATGGCGCTTTCCTTGCTTCTTGACACAACACAAGGATGCACCAGCTTTGTCGGGAGGACATCTCAAACCGGTGTTTTGCGGACATTTACCATCGGTGCTGACAACTGCCGCGTAGGCAGCTCAGAAACGTGGTGAAGACAGTGATCCGTCGGGTGAAAAGTTCACTGCCGCGTAGGCAGCTCAGAAACATGCCGGTCTGGTCGATGGCGCAGCGCGCCAGTTCACTGCCGCGTAGGCAGCTCAGAAATCAGGAACGGCGTTAGAACGCTTCTAGACGGTGTTCACTGCCGCGTAGGCAGCTGAAACTGTCGCTCGGGTCCTACGGTCACGAAAACGCGTTCACTGCCGCGTAGGAAGCTCTGTCAACACTGGTCACGTTCCCCGAGTATGCGGGGATGAACCAGCTGGGCTGTGTGAGACGGCAGATCAAGAACGAGCACCCAGCATAAGGCTGCCTAGGATGCCTGCCACCGGGATGGTGATGGGCAATGCCAAAAGCGCGCCCAGCAACGCAGCACCCAGCGAAGCGCCGGTTGCCAGCATGATCAGTGCGGGCGTGAGATAGGCGGCCATCAGCAGCAAGAAAATGGCGGAATCGGTATTCATGGGCGCAGTATAGACGAAATTTGGCATGGCAGGCAGCACCTTATCCCTTGGACCAGGGCAATCGCATGAACGGCTCACTGCAGGCCGAGGAGCTGAGCGCGGTAGATGTCGGAGGTAGCGGCGATGAGGCGTCTGGCCTTGATACCGCCCTTGCGTTTGACGGGATCGAGGCGGATGAGATTCAGGGTGATGTGCTTCAAGACGGCGAGATTGTGAGCAGCATGACCGGTGCGAACGCGCATCTGATCATCGGCAAAGGCAACATCCATACACCAATGCAGGCGGTTCTCCACGGCCCAATGTGCGCGTACCGCCCGAGCCAGGCGGTGGGCATCGGCAGGCAGGCTGCTGATGTAGAAACGGCGTTCCAGCGAGATCTTGCCGTTGATACAGCGTTCCGTCTCGATCACTGCGAAGGATTTCAGATCCGGCCATTGCTCGGGTCTGGCCAAGCAGTCCAGTTGATCAAAGGCATAGCAACGGCGTGTTTCCAGGCGGCCATGATCCTTCTCGACCGTTTCGGCCGCCGTGTGCGGGGTAAGTGTTGGGTGTGCTTGGAATTGGGCAAAGAAGTCTCGTATCGAAGCGGCCAACGTCGGCTGATTATCCTTTACCGCCAGAACATAGTCAGCACCACGATCCCGGATGGTTTGGGCAATGTTGGCCTGGGTGCCCATCGCATCGATGGTGACGATGCAGCCTTCCAGCGCCAGCGTGGCCAGCAGTTCGGGAATCGCCGTCTTCTCGTTCGATTTCGCCGCCGTCGTCCGCTGCCCCAGCACCAAGCCCGCACCTGCCGCAAACGCGCTGATCAGGTGCAGCGGCGTGGCATCCACCTTGCCCGTGCGTCGGCTGGTCTTGCCGTCGACCGCCACCACCAACAGTTCGACCAGGTCGTGTTTGACCTTGCCCGCTTGCCTCGGATCACTGATCGATACGAATACGTCCGCCAACCGCAGCTTGTTCCCCGTCTCCATGGGCCACCCCAAAAAGAGAGAAAACTACACAAATCAAGACACTGTGTATAGCCCCCTTGGCAACCCATTGATCGGGAACGACTACTTCAGCAGTCCACGACAGTGGCATTCATGCGATTGCCCTGTCCCTTGGACTGCTGATCACCGCCTCGGCGGGCGCGGCGCATGGCGCGTTGCAATCGCTGGTGCAGAATATCGAGCGACTCAAGACCCGGACGCGCGAGGCGACCGAGGCGCACGCACGCCTGGGTGGCGACACCATCAAGCACATGGCGCGTGAAATTCCATTGGCGCAAACCGAGCTTGCTGCGCTAGCGGAATCTGGCAGCCAACTTGGCGTCAAGATCGGCGATTTGCCGGACTTCGTCGCAATGACCGCGAAGATGGCGGTGGCATTCGACATGGCGGCAAATAAGCGTTCCCCGCGTATGCGGGGATCAACCGGGAGTCGCATGATGTTACCAGCAGCGATCAGCGCGTTCCCTGCGTAACGAGCGGCACGACTACGACAGAGATGACGGCTTCCATAAGGAGATCCACGCGCTGGAGGCGGACGAGCTGATGGAGTGAGCGTGGCAAATCAAGACCGGGCAAGACCGATGGCCAGCCCCAGAAGCATGGCCGCTAATGGCGAGAGCGCAATGCCGATGAAAATTCCGGCAATCAGGCTGGCGCCTGTGGCCCAGGCCAGCGCGGCGGAGGTAAGAATAGCGACGACGGTTATCGTAGGTTTATACTATCAGGTTCTTCGCGTATGCGAGAATGAACCGCAATTGCCGACGTTGAGATGCTCTTGTCGTTTCGCAAGCGCTTCGCTGAGATCGTATCGCGGCACGGTTAGACTGGCGAAGAAACGCCAGCCGGGAGCGTCTGGTGCTCGCGCGTGATCTACCAGACGAATCTTGCTACAAGCTACGCCGCCGGGCGGCTTGCGCAACTGAAGGACGCCGGGTTCAAGTACTGGGTCTATCGCCACTCGGGCAGCGAGAACCCGCGCTTGCAACACCTTGCGTGGAACGGACTGACGCTGCCCGCCGATCATCCGTTTTGGCAGACGCACTACCCGCCGAACGGCTGGGGGTGCAAGTGCCGCGTAGTCGGCGCGGACGGCCCCAAGAGCGCGGAGCGGCTCGGCGGCAAACCGGGCTACACCAAACCGCCTGCCCGTTGGGACGAAATCGACACCAAGACCGGAGAGCCGGTCGGGATCGACAATGGCTGGGGGTATCAGCCGGGGGCGAGCGTGCTGTGCACGGATGCGCATGCCGCAGGTGGCGACAAGCGCTGCGCGGACATGGCGCTGGTCGATGCGCTGCTCAACAGGGTGGCGGGAAAACCTGCGCTGATCGGTGCGCAGATGGTGGATGCCTGGCCAGAGCATGTGTTTAGGCTGCTGGCAGTGCGCTTTGCCGAGTTTGCCGAAAGTATCGACCGCGTGCGCACGACCGGGCAGTGGATGATGGTTGGCGCGCTCAAATCAAAATGGGTTGAACGTCTCGGCGAACTGGGCGTCACGCCGCAGACGGCGGAAATTGCGGTAAGCGACATCGACGTGGCGCACGCTTTCCGTGATGCCAAGGCGAACAAACTGGACTGGGGCTGGTATCTCGGCCTGCCGGTGCACCTGCGCAATCCCGGTCTCGTACTGCTGGACAAGTCAGGGGGAGCGCCAGCGCTTTTGTTGATCTATCGCGACGGAGCTGCGGGGAAAAAAATCGCGGTGCGCTACGACTATGCGCTGAAAAAAGCTGGACGCGCGATGAATGTGGTGCGATCTGGGCGCGAGATATCGGAAAACGACTATCGCGCGATCATTGGCGAGATCGGCATCACCAAAGAAGTGGTCGATGGGGAGCCATGAACCGGGGCCGGATTCGAACCGGCATCTACTTACCCTCGACGGGCAGCCACCCTGCCATTGGGCCACGCCGGTTCATGGCTGCGATCAGTATACCCTACCACGCCCGCGCGTCAAGGTGTGGGCCTGATGTTCGTGATGGATGCGCCATGATCAAGATCGAGATCGACGACCGCGAAGTACGCGCAGCGCTAGAATTCCTTTCCCGGCGCGTGTCCGACATGACGCCGGCGATGCACCGCAAATATCAAGCGTTTGGCGCTTGCCGCAGTGAGTTAGGAATGTCATCTATGCCGTGGAATTGGTTGATAATGACCTGACGCCTTTCTTGAGCATGGCCGAGATCGAAGAATGGGAACGACGTGTATAGTCAATGCTTGAGGAAAGTCCTGATGACAGAGGGTTGATTCTTGCCCTTCGTGAGATTCAGAGATTGAAGTCGGATGCCTTAGAGCATGCGCGAGAGGCGGGCGGCGAGTGAAAGCCGCAGGCGCTACGTCACCTGCGGCTCGTCTGGCGCTGTATGGTCGGGATCGCAGCCCTCCGCGCCAATGACTTGCTATAGTATATACTTTCCCCCGCCCGTGCGTCAAAGCGGACGGCCTTGTGTGCGTCATAAAGTCCGCATGATCAAGATCGAGATCGACGACCGCGAAGTTCGTAAGGCGCTGGAAGACCTATCGCGGCGCGTCTAGGACATGACGCCCGCGATGCATCGTGTTGGCCAGGCGCTGATGGAAGGCGCGCGATCGGATTTTCGCCCGCTTTGATACGCAGACGGGGTAGGGTATTCTGGCAAGAAGGGCTGGCGGCAAAATCTCCCTTCGGTTGGTGCGATCAGACAAGGGCTAACCCAAGGATGAGCAGAAACGCAAGCCAGCTGACGATGGTATCGAGCGACTCCAGTCCTTTTTCTCCGCGAAGCTGCGCCATCAAAAGCGGCGGAACAAACAGAAAGAATACAAAGGCGCATTGCGCCCAAGTGTGGTCGTTGATGTAAGCAAGAATCGGTCCCAGCATATCGCCAACGAGGATAACCGAACCGTAATCCCCCACTTGCGCGACAATTTCATCATACAATGCCATTCCTCTGCTTGCCAACTGGATAACCCGATGGCCCCACCCCGTCTCACTTACCCTACCGCATCCCACCCTTCCGCGGCAGCGCGGCGTTTGGCGCTGGTTGCCGTCATTGCCGCTTACGTGCTGTCGTTCTTTCACCGTTTTGCGCCCGCGGGGATTGCTCCGGAGCTCGCCACGGCGTTTCAGACGAACGCGGCGTCGCTCGGGGTGCTGGCCGCGACCTACTTTTATGTGTACACCCTGATGCAGCTTCCCACTGGGATTCTGGCCGATACCCTTGGGCCGAAACGGGTGATCGTTGCGGGCGGGTTCGTCGCAGCGGCGGGAAGCCTGCTCTTTGCGTTGGCGCCAACGCTCTCCTGGGCGATTGCCGGTCGAACCCTCACCGGTTTGGGGGTTTCGGTCACCTTCATCGCAATGCTCAAACTCTTTGCGCTCTGGTACGACGAACGGCGATTCGCGTCGCTCGTCGGTCTTGCGCTCTTTTTGGGCAACCTGGGTTCGATGCTCGCGGGAACGCCGCTCACCGCGGTTGCGCAGATCACCGGGTGGCGCGGCGTCTTTCTCTTTACCGCGCTACTTTCCTTCGTGGTGGCGCTGCTTTGTTGGCGGCTCATCGAAAACGAACCCAGCGAACACCGCCGCCCGATCGAACGCAGCACCGTAATGCAAGGTTTGATGGCCATCGTGCGCAACCGGCGCACTTGGCCTGCCGTGGTTGCCAATTTCGGCATCGCGGGCAGCTTTTTTGCGTTCGCTGGCCTTTGGGCAACGCCCTACCTGATGAGCGTTCATGGCGCCGACAAAATTCTGGCGTCACACCACCTTTCTGCCTATTTCCTGGCGTTTGCCATCGGATGCCTGGCGTTGGGTGCGCTTTCGGATCGCCTGGCGCGCCGCAAAACCGTTTTGGTAGCCGCCAGCACCGTCTATGTGGCCTGTTGGGGAGCGTTCCTCACCCTTTCCGCACAACCCGTAATCGTTACCTTCCTGCTCTTTTTGGTGATGGGTTTTGCCAATGCGGCGTTCGTCCTCACTTGGGCGTGCGCGAAAGAGGTCAACCCGCCGCACCTTTCCGGGATGAGCACCGCGCTCACCAATATGGGCGGCTTTTTGAGCGGCGCTTTACTGCAGCCGATTGTTGGGGCGATCTTGGACGCGCTGGGGGGCGCGACGGTGGTCGATGGGGTCCGCCTCTACCCGCCCGACGCGATGACGGCCGCGATCAGTGTCTTGGCTGGGGCTGCTGTCATCGGGTGGCTGGCGGGTTTCATGGTCACGGAAACGCGCGCGCGCAACGTCACGCTAAACGGCGCCGAAACCAAGCGGTAATCGCGGTCATCACCTCGTCGGGCCGTTCGCGATGCGGAAGATGGCCGCAGTCGCGTAGGATCACTTGTTCTGCCGGCCCTACGACGCCTGCGGCAATCGCGTTGGGAAACGCTTCAGAGCCGTATTCGTCGCGATCCCCGTGAATCGCCAATACCGGTGCGGTGACTTTGGGCAGCACCGAAACAAGCGACCAATCCCGGAAAGCCGAATCGAGCCACGTTTCGGTCCACGCATCGAGTACCCATTGCGCTTTTGCTCCGTGCCAGCGGGTAAGCCGCGCACGTTGTTCGGGGTGCGCAAACAGCGCTTTCGCGGCACGAATGCCCTCGAGCGTGCGCTGCTCGACGAACGCCTGCGCCGCGATCGTCACCACGCCCGCGACGCGCTCTGGGTGGATTGCCGCGGCAGTGAGCGCCATCGCGCCCCCGACGCTGTGACCGAGCAACACACAACGGTCGATTTCGAGCGCGTCCAGTATCGGGACGATGCCCTCATCTGCTTCGTCGGCAATGAACGACAGCGTCTGCGGACCAGTTTTCGCGCTGGAGCGTCCGTAACCAAGGCGATCATAGGCATGGACCGGCACCCCAAGGGTTTGCGACAGGCGCACGGGAAAATCGCGCCACAGCCCTACACACCCCAACGAATCGTGGAGCAGCAAAAAAGGGACGTTCGCGCTACCAGAAGGCGCAACCGGATCCGGCTGCCAACTGGCTACGAAAAGCTTCCCCTTGGGGTGTTCGACAAAGCGTTCAAACTGGTTCATCTTGCGTCCTACACGCACGTGTGCACCGGGCACGGCGAATCGCGGTTGCCGCCGGTACAATTGCGGCTATCGATTCCACTCGGTACGCGATTTTCCCATGACAACGATGACAGAGAAAACCCCAACTTCCGACGACCTCACCCCTTTGCTGACCCATTGGCAATTCCCTCCGTTCGATGCGCTGACACCGGAGCGGGCAACTGCGGCGATCCGTTCTGCGCTGGCTACGGCGCAAGCCGCGGTCACTCAGGCGAAACGGGCGGTGCAGACCACAAACGCCGCGTTGACGTGGGCCGAATGGTACGCCCCTCTCGACGAAGCGCTGGAACGCTTAGGCGCGCTTTGGGGCGTGGTCGCGCATTTGCATAGTGTGCTGGACACTCCCGAGTGGCGTGCCGTCTATAACGAATTGCTGCCGGAGATGACCCGCTTTTGGAGCGAATTGGGGCAAGACCCCGATCTCTACGCGGGCATGAAGCGCTTGCTCGCGCAGGCACCGGACCTCAACGCATGGCGGCGCCGCGCTCTGGAATTGGAAGTGCGCGACCGGCTGCTTTCGGGCGCCGAACTTCCCGAGACGGCCCGTCCGCGCTTCCTTGCCATCCAGGAGCGGCTCTCTGCACTGGCAGCGAAATTTTCCGAAAACCTTCTCGATGCGACGAACGCTTATAGCGAACTCGTCACCGACGAAGCGCAATTGGCCGGGCTACCGGAAACGGTCCGTGCGATGGCGCGTGCCGCAGCAGAACGCGACGGCGCTTCGGGGTGGAAGTTCACGCTGCAGATGCCTTTTTATCTGCCGGTGATGCAGTATGCCGAAGATCGCGCCTGGCGCGCTCGCTTTTACCGAGCCTACGCCACCCGCGCCTCCGAATTCGGTCCGCCCGAACAGGACAACGGCCCGATTCTCACGGAAATCTTGGCACTGCGGCAGGAAGAGGCGCAGCTTTTGGGCTTTCCCCACTACGCCGCCTATTCGCTTGCGCCGAAAATGGCGCCGTCGCCGGAGGCGGTGCGCGACTTCCTGGCCGATCTGGCCCGCGCGGCGCGTCCCTACGCGGAACGGGACAAAGCGGAGTTGGAGCGCTTTGCGCGCGACACCCTGGGGGTGAGCCCACTGGAAGCATGGGACATCGCGTTCGCCAGCGAAAAGCTGCGCCAAGCGAAATACGCCTTTTCCGACGACGAACTGCGGCAATACTTTCCGCTTCCCAAAGTGCTCGACGGGCTCTTCGCGCTCATCACGCGCCTCTACGGCGTCACGTTCGAAGAGGTGGTGCTGCCCACGTGGCACGCTGACGTACGCACCTACCGGCTCGACAAAGCGGGAGAAACGGTCGGTTACCTCTACCTCGATCTCTTTGCGCGGGAGACGAAAAAAGGCGGCGCATGGATGAACGACGCGAAAAGCCGCCATCGTCACCTCGATGGTCGCGTGGATCATCCGGTGGTCTATTTGGTGTGCAATTTCGCGCCACCTGTGGGCGACAAGCCCACTACCCTCACCCACGACGAAGTCCTCACCCTCTTTCATGAGATGGGGCACGGGCTGCACCACCTACTTACCCAAGTGGAAGAGCGCGAGATCGCCGGGCTCAACCACGTGGAATGGGACGCAGTGGAACTACCCAGTCAGTTTTTCGAATTTTTCGCGTGGGAGTGGGAAGTACTGCAGACCCTCACCGCGCATGTCGAAACGGGCGAGACACTGCCGCGCGCGCTCTTCGACAAGATGACCGCCGCGCGCTTCTTCCAGGCGGGAATGCAAACGGTCCGCCAGATCGAATTCGCGCTCTTCGACTTTCGCATCCACAGCGAATTGGGCGTTGCGGCAACCCCAGAAGGACGGCATGACGTCGCGCTAGACGACGTGATGCGGATCCTCGACGAAGTCCGCGCCGAAGTGGCGGTGTTTACTCCGCCCCAATGGCACCGCTTTCCCCACAGCTTCAGCCACATCTTCGCCGGTGGTTACGCGGCAGGGTACTACTCGTACAAATGGGCCGAAGTGCTCGCCGCCGATGCGTATCAGGCGTTTCTGGAAGCGGCAGAAACGCGCGGCAGCGTGGTCGATCCCACGGTGGGCGAACGATTCTGGCGAGAGATCCTTGCGGTGGGGGCAAGCCGACCCGCGCTCGAATCGTTCGTTGCATTCCGCGGGCGTGAACCGAAGATCGATGCGCTGTTGGCGCTTACACTCGGCTCCCAACCAGACACCGAACCGACGGGAGCCTGAGTGATGGCGCTGACGCACCTGCTCTATCTCCACGGTTTTCGCTCGTCGCCGCAATCGTTCAAAGCCCAGCTGCTCAAGGCCTATTTGGCGGAGCACCATCCCGAAATCGTCTGGCACTGCCCAGCGCTGCCACCGGCCCCTTTTGCCGCCGCAGCGCTGATCGACCGCTGGTACGCCGCGCTTCCTGCGGACGCGCGACTCGGGATCGTCGGTTCGTCCCTGGGCGGTTTTTACGCCACTTGGCTCGCTGCCAAAGCCGTGACTGCGCGGGTGGTTTTGCTGAACCCTGCCATCTACCCCGCACGCGATTTACGGGCGCAGATCGGTGAGCAGACCTGCTGGCATGATCCCACGCAGCGTTTCACCTTCACCGCGGCACACGTCGCACAACTGGAAGCGCTCGCCGTGGGGCTACTTCCCAATCCCGAGCGCGTTTTGCTCGTCGCCGCAAAAGGTGATGAGCTTCTCGACTGGCGTGAGATGGTTGCCCGCTACCCAGGGGCGCACCACTGGATGCTGGAAGGGGGTGACCATGCGCTTTCGAATTTTTCTGAGCTACTTCCGCAGGTAGTCGCCTTTCTGGTTGCCCACACAGTGCCAGGAGCCGCACTATGAGCTGTGATGCGAATCGGTTCGTGACCTGGAACGTCAATTCGCTCAAGGTGCGCTTGCCCCACGTGCTGCGCTATCTGGACGAAAAGCGCCCAACGCTCGTCGCGTTGCAGGAGCTGAAATGCGTCACCGAACAGGTGCCCACGGAACCGTTCGCGGAACGGGGATACCAAATTCTGGCATTTGGACAACCCACCTACAACGGCGTCGCCCTCATCGCACCCAACGAATGGCAGGCGCAGGAAGTCCATCGCGGCATCCCTGGCTTTGCCGACGACGCCGCGCGACTCTTAGCGGTTGAGTGGCGCATTCCCGCTCAAACGCGCCCCCTCTGGACCGTTTCCGCCTATTTCCCGAACGGTCAAGCAGTGGGCAGCGAAAAATTCGCGTACAAACTCCGATGGATCGAAGCGCTCACTGCGTGGCTCGCCGCGCTCGACCCCCAGCGTCAAGCGATCTTTGTGATGGGAGACGCCAATATCGCACCCGAAGCGCGCGACGCCCACCCGAGCTGGCCCGAAGAGTCGATCCACGTCTCCAGTGCCGAACGTGCCGCGTGGGCAGAACTCGTCGCGCAGGGTTTCACCGACGCCGTACGCATCTGCCACCCAGAGGAGGTCCTCTACTCGTGGTGGGATTATCGCCAAGGGGCGTTTCGGCGCAACATCGGGTTGCGGATCGATCACATCTTGGTGAGCGCGCCGCTTGCCCGATGCGTGATCGCCGCAGGCGTCGACCGGGAACCGCGGACGTGGCAGCGCCCCTCGGACCATGCACCGGTGTGGGTGGAATGGCTTCCCCCCACAAATATGGCAACTCAATCGTCGAACTCGGTGTAACCCTTCGCCCCGCCCTGATAGAACGTTTTCGGGTCGGGGGCGCGCAGCGCTCTACCGGTACGGAACTTCTCGACCAAATCGGGGTTGCTCAGGTAGAGCGCCCCATACGCGACCGCATCGGCCAGGCCATCGTGAATCCATTGGTTACCGGTATCGCGATCCGCACCG
>Ga0207871_100614_pt1 | contig 10379 bp, 11 predicted proteins | sample Passage260A_FD_187371 | JGI IMG/M metagenome (GOLD analysis project Ga0207871, IMG submission 187371) | Cellulose adapted compost microbial communities from Newby Island Compost Facility, Milpitas, CA, USA - Passage2 60A (SPAdes) (version 2) ...
GAGCAGATCCGGCTGGCCCGGAGGCTCGGCCTGCCGATCGTCATCCACAACCGGGACGCGCACGAGGATGTCGTGCGGCTGCTCCGGGAGGAGCGCGCTTCGGAAGTCGGCGGGGTCATGCACTGTTTCTCGGGCAGCTGGGAAATCGCGAAGATGTGCCTGGACATGAACTTCTATATCTCGTTCGGCGGGCCCGTCACGTTCAAGAACGCCCGGGTGCCGAAAGAGGTGCTCGCGAAGGTGCCGCTCGACCGCCTCATGATCGAGACGGATTGCCCGTATCTGGCGCCGGAGCCATACCGTGGAAAGCGGAACGAGCCCGCCTATGTGACCCATGTGGCGGAAGCGGCCGCCCAAATCAAGGGAATGGACTTACAGGAACTGGTATTTTTGACCGGTCAGAATACTCTGAATTGTTTCCGGATTCGAGATAACTCGGTCTGAGCGGCCGATACGACGACTATGGCCACAAAAAAAGTCGGTTTCCCCGCGAGAAAATTCTGGATAATGCCCTCTGAACCGAAAATAACGCGAATCTCACATTTTGAGCGTTCTTTACAACGCGGGACGCAAGGGGGTATGATGTCTCACAGGACTTTGCTGACAGCCGGGCATTTCCGGACGCGGAGTCTCCCGGCGCCGACGCCGGCCCGGCGGATCCCGCCGGCCGCAACGGACGATTCCCGAAGGGAATCGCCGGAAGAGTTCACCCGAAGGGATTCGCCTCGTGCTTCGACAGGAGAAGCAGAAACCTCTTTCCCCTATTCGCAGCCACGATGGGATACGCTGTCGGCGGCTTTTATTTTTTGAATATTGCGTCTACCGGCGACATAGGTTTCACCAGGGGACAGACGGCGGGGCGTGATTCCGGATGACGGCGGGCATCCCGGAACCCGGGGCCGCGTCAATCGTCATCATGCGTCATTCCATGGCGCCGAGCAAAGTTAAGGAGGACCGAGAACATGGGGAATTTCCTTCCGGAATCCCATGGTACCCGATCCGGCATGACCTTCGCGAAGCGCTGGAAGCATGAGAACGTGCGTCTGATTCTCCTCAGTGCCATCCTCTCCGTCGCGATGACGTTCATGCTGCTCGTGCTGCTCTACGGCACGGCCGACAAACAGATCTCGGTCGTCGTGGACGGCGAGGAGCGGATCGTGACAACGAAGCAATGGGTGCTGGAAAAACTGCTTGACGAGCTCGACATCGAGGTCGGGCCGAACGACGAGCTGTCGAAGCCGCTCAACGCGGCGATCCGGGACGGCGACCGGATTGTCATCAACCAGGCCGTACCCGTTACGGTGGTCGCAGACGGCCGGAAGGTTACGGTCTACCCGACGCGCCGCACGGTCGAGGCCGCGCTCGAGAAGGCGGGTGTCGAAGTGCGCGGCGACGACAAGATTTATCCTTCGCCTGACGCGGAACTTGCGCCGAACATGACGATCGAAGTGGTGCGCGTCGACAGGAAGATCGTGCAAGCCGAAGAGATCATCCCGTACGATGTCGTCCGCAAGGAAGACCCGAATCTGGAGAAGGGCAAGGAGAAGATCATCCAGCCCGGCCGGGAAGGCGTCGTGGTCAAGCTCATCGAGAAGACGTACGAGAACGGCGAGCATGTCGGGTCGCGGGTGCTGACGAAGACGGTGACGGCCGAGAAGCAGGACCAGATCGTTGCGGTCGGCACGAAGAAACCGCAGTCGAAGGCGGCCGTGCTGTCGGCCTCCGAGTCCGAAACCCTGGAGAAGATCACGCGGGAAGGCGTGACGTTCCAGCCGCGGAAAGTGCTCAAGAACGTGACGCTGACGGCCTACTCCGCCGGCTTTGAGTCGACGGGCAAGACCGAGGATCATCCGGAATACGGCATTACGGCTTCCGGCACGAGGGTGACCGAGGGCCGGACGATCGCCGTCGACCCGGACGTGATCCCGCTCGGCTGGTGGGTCTACATCGACGGCATCGGATTCCGCCGCGCCGAGGACAAGGGCAGCGCGGTCAAGGGCAAGATCATCGACATCTACTACGACAGCCGGACGAAGGCGGAACGCTTCGGCCGGAAGAAGGGCTACACCGTTTACGTGATCGGGCCGAACAAGCCGACGGCAAGCTGATGGCCGTTCCCTTGATTCATCCTATGAGCCGTCAACGCCATTATGCCATGCGGCCGGAAACCTCTGCGCGGCAGCCTGCGCGGCGCCGCGCCGGGGTTTCTTGTCGTTGGAGGGACGTGGCGGAGCGCATAGCGCGCCGCACGGGCGGCCATCATCAGGAAGAGGACAAGCCCCGGCGGACCGGCCGGAGAAAGGAACGCGTTCATGATTCGAGAGGTCATCGTCGTCGAAGGCAAGGATGACACCGCCGCCGTGAAGCGGGCGGTCGAGGCGGACACGATCGAGACGGGCGGATCGGCGATCGGCGAGGAAGTGCTGCGCCGGATCGAGCTGGCCGCCGCGCGGCGGGGCGTCATCATTTTCACCGATCCCGACCGGGAGGGCGAACGGATCCGCCGCATCGTGGCCGAACGCGTGCCGGGCTGCAAGCATGCGTTCCTGCCGCGGGAGCTGGCGGAGCGGGACGGCAAGTACGGCGTCGAACACGCGACGCCGGAGGCGATCCGGCAGGCGCTCGCGGCCGTCAGGACCGAGCGCCCGGCCGGGGATGCCGGAACGGATGTCGTGGAATGGAGCGACATGATGGCGGCCGGTCTCATCGTCCACCCGCGGGCGGCCGAGCGGCGCCGGGAGGTCGGCAGGCTGCTCGGCATCGGCTACGCGAACGGGAAGCAGTTCTACCGCCGTCTCCGGATGCTGTGCATCACGAAGCGGGAGCTGGGCGAAGCGCTCGCCGCGATGGACGGCGAAGAAGGAGGAAGCGGGTGATGACGAACGGCTTGCCGGACAGCCCGAATGCCGGTGACATCGGCACGCCGAAGCGGACGCGGGAAATCGTTGCGCGCTACGGCTTCACGTTCCGCAAAAGGCTCGGCCAGAATTTCCTCGTCGACGGGAACGTGCTGCGCAGGATCGTGGAGGCGGCGGAGCTCGGTCCCGCGAAGGGAGCGCTCGAAATCGGCCCGGGCATCGGGGCGCTCACCGAACGCCTTGCGCGCGCGGCGGGCAAGGTGGTCGCGATCGAGCTGGACCGGCGGTTGATCCCGATCCTGGAGGAGCTCTTGGAGCCGCATCGCAACGTGGAGATCGTGCACGGCGACGCGCTGAAGCTCGATCTGAAGCGGCTGATCGCGGAACGGTTCGCCGGGCTGGACCAGGTCAGCGTCGTCGCCAATCTGCCGTATTACGCGACGACGCCGATCCTCATGAAGCTGCTGGAGGACCGGCTTCCGCTCGAATCCATCGTCGTGATGGTGCAGAAGGAAGTGGCCTGGCGGATGACGGCGCCGCCGGGCGGCAAGGATTACGGCAGCCTGAGCGTCGCGGTCCGCTATTTCGCGGAGCCGGAAATCGTATGCCTCGTGCCGCGCGGCGTCTTCGTGCCCCCGCCGAACGTCGATTCGGCCGTCGTGCGGCTGAAGATGCGGGAGCGTCCGCCCGTGGACGTCCGGGACGAGGCGCTGTTCTTCCGTGTCGTGCACGCGGCGTTCGCGCAGCGCCGCAAGACGCTCGCGAACAATCTGACAGCGCTGCTCGGCCGGGAACGCCGCCGGGAGGCCGCGGAGCTTCCGGCCTCGCTGGGAATCGATCCCGGACGGCGCGGGGAGACGCTGACGCTTGAAGAATTTGCGGCGCTGGCCAACGAACTTGCGCTGCGGCAAGGATGAGATCGATCGCGCACACCAGACGGGCCGCCCTTCCATAGGATAGACGGAAGAGGTGATCAGCCCATGAAGCAAGGGGATTACGTCGTGCGCAAGTCGTACGGCGGCGACATCCTGTTCCGCATCGAAGCGATCGTCCGGCAGACGGCGATTCTGAAGGGCGTCGATTATCGTCTGCTGGCCGACGCGCCGCTCTCCGATCTCGTGCTCGTCCGGAATCCCGAGACGAGCGGCGCCTCCGTGGCGGCGAAGATCAAGGAGCACGAATCGCTGCGGCGCATCCGGCAGGGGGAGGAGGAGAGCTTCCGCCCGGGGCCGCAGCCGGAGGACGGGGCGGAAGCGTACCGCGACGATCCCGAGGGAGCGCCGGGCGGCTACTTCGAGATGCCCGGCCGCGTCCTGCATCTCGACGGGGACGGCACGTATCTGCGCAAGAGCATGGCGCTGTACGCCCGGATGCGCGTGCCCGCCCACTGCGTCCACTGCCATGAATCCGCGATGCCGGAGGTGCTCGCGCACCTCTTGCCGCAGGCGCGGCCGGACATTGTCGTGATCACGGGCCATGACGGCGTGCTCAAGAACCGGCCGCACGTCAGCCTGCGTCCGCTGAGCAGCTACAAGAACTCGATCCATTTCGTGCAGGCCGTCCGCACCGCCCGCGCCTATGAGCCGAACAAGGACAATCTGATCGTCATCGCCGGCGCCTGCCAGTCCCATTTCGAGGCGCTGCTGGAGGCGGGCGCGAACTTCGCGAGCTCACCCCGGCGGGTGATGATCCATGCCCTCGATCCGGTCGTCGTCGCGATCAAGGCGAGCCGCACGCCGTTCCGCGAGACGATCCATCTGACCGACGCGATCCGCGGCACGATCTGCGGCGCGGAGGGCATGGGCGGCGTCGAGACGTTCGGCAAGCGCCGGCTCGGACTGCCCCGTCCGGGCTGGAACGCGAAGACGGTCATCCCGGCGTACGGCGCATGAGATCATGCGGAAAGGCAAACATTCATAAAAAAGGAACACAACCTATTGACAACCGTTTTGTGATGTTGTTATAATATCTTCTTCATTTGACACTACCGCTTCTTTTCGTGTATAATGGACAAGGAAAGAGGTGGTAGTGGACGATGTCGAAGAATGCGCTGCTCGAAATCCGACGTAGCCTGGAGGCACATGTCGGCTCCCGGGTCTGCCTGCGGGCCAACGGGGGGCGCCGCAAGACGATCGAGCGGACCGGCGTGTTGGAAGAGACCTACCCTTCTGTTTTCATCGTGAAGCTTGACCAGGATCAAAATGCGTTCAAGCGCGTGTCTTACAGCTATGCCGACATTTTGACGGAGACGGTCGAGGTGACCGTCGTCAGCGACGAAGGACAGGTGCGGATCGCGTACGTCCCGCACTGAGCCCGCCGCATGAACCGGCCGGATGCGGGCATACTATCCTCCATCACGACGCGGACGCGCGGGAAGGAGGACCCACGCCATGGGCCGCAGAAGGCGAGGCATGATGTCGCAGCAGCTGAAGGAGGAACTGGCGAAGGAGCTCGGATTTTACGGCACCGTCGTCAGGGAAGGCTGGAGCGGCATCCGGGCGAAGGATGCGGGCAACATGGTCAAGCGGGCGATCCAGCTGGCGGAACAGGCGCTTGCGGATCGCGGCCGAAGGATGTCGTGACGAATAACGGATGCATATCGGAAGAGAACCGGGCGGCCTGCCGGCGCTGCACAAGTGCCGGGCGGGCCGCTTTCTGTTTGCGGCCGGTTCCGGGACCGCGGGCGGGGAAGCGCGTGTCGGAGATGGTCGTCAACAGGCGGAAGACGGGAGACCTTTTTCGCGTTCGGCGGGGACCGGTGCTATAATTTGGGATGGACAGTCGAAGGAACGAATGCGGTGGTGAACGCGTGAGAGTCTACGAGAAGGCGCCGGCCAAAATCAACCTGTTGCTTGACGTGCTGCGCAAACGGGAAGACGGCTACCATGAAATCGAAATGGTCATGACGATGGTCGATCTGGCCGACCGGCTCGAATTGGAGGAGCTGCCGCGGGATGCGATCGAGCTGACGAGCCAGACCGGAAACATCCCGTTGGACGAGCGCAACCTGGCGTACCAGGCGGCGCGGCTCATCAAGGACCGGTACGGCGTGAAGAAGGGCGTCCGCATCCATTTGGACAAGCGCATTCCGGTGGCGGCGGGACTTGCGGGAGGAAGCAGCGACGCGGCGGCCGCGCTGCGCGGGCTGAACCGGCTCTGGAACCTGAACCTCTCCCCCGGGGAATTGACCGGACTTGCGGCCGAACTCGGCTCGGATGTGCCGTACTGCGTGCGCGGCGGCACGGCGATCGCGCGCGGGCGGGGCGAGAAGCTGGAGCCGCTCCCGAGCCCGCCGCCGTGCTGGGTCGTCCTGGCGAAGCCGCCGATCAACGTGTCGACGGCCGAAGTGTACGGCCGATTCCGGCCGGAGAAGGTGGAGCGGCATCCGTCGCTCGAGCGGATGGTGCGGGCGATCCGGGCCGGCTCGTTCGGCGACATATGCGCCGAGCTCGGCAACGTGCTCGAGACGGTGACGCTCGAGCTCCATCCCGAGGTGCGCCGGCTGAAGGAGATCATGCGGAAGCTCGGGGCGGACGGCGTGCTCATGTCGGGCAGCGGACCGACCGTCTTCGGCCTCACGGCGAAGGAAACGAAGGCCGCGCGCATCTACAACGGGTTGCGGGGCTTCTGCAAGGACGTGTTCGTGGCAAGAATGCTGACATGAATGCTACGTGGTTACTTGCAAAAAACCGTATAAAAATGATATATTGTCAATATATCATTCGGATTTCATGCGGGGGTGAAGGCCGTGAAGAAGATGAAGCGTAGCGCCAGGCTGGTCGAAATGACGCAATACTTGCTGGCACGCCCCCACACGTTAATTTCGCTGACAGCATTTGCGGACCGGTACCAATCGGCGAAATCATCGATCAGCGAAGATCTGGCCATCATCAAGGAAGTGTTCGAGGAGGAAGGCATCGGACAGCTTCAGACGCTGGCCGGCGCCGCCGGCGGCGTGAAGTTCATTCCGACCGTCCGGAAAGAGGCCGCGCTCCAGGTCATCAAGGAGATCTGCCGCCAGCTCGAGCAGCCGGAGCGGGTGCTTGCCGGCGGCTATCTGTACATGACCGACATGATCGGCCAGCCGCAGATCATGAGCGAGATCGGGCGCATGTTCGCGACCGCCTTCGCCGGCCGCGAGATCGACGTCGTCATGACGGTCGAGACGAAGGGCATTCCGTTGGCCTATGCGACGGCGATGTACCTGAATCTGCCGGTCGTGATCGTGCGGCGCGACAACAAGGTGACGGAAGGCTCGGCCGTCAGCATCAACTATGTGTCGGGATCGACGAAGCGGATCCAGACGATGTCGCTCGCGCGCCGCGCGCTGAAGGAGCAGTCGCGGGTGCTCATCATCGACGACTTCATGAAGGCGGGCGGCACGGTGCAGGGCATGATCGACCTGCTGGCCGAGTTCGACGCGACGGTCGCCGGCGTCGGCGTGTTCGTCGAGTCCGGAGAGGTCGGCGCGGACGAGCGCCTGCTCCACGATTACGTGTCGCTGGCAAGGCTCGCGCATGTCGACCTGAAGACGAAGCAGACGGTCGTCGTGCCGGGGAACTACTTCGATGACATCGCAAGCGGATGACCCGCGCCGCATCGGATCGGGACGCGGCCGGCCGGAAGCGCCGGCTTCGGTCCTTTCGTTTTGCACTTCAAGCCTACCATTCCAATAGGAATACATAAAGGAGGAGATGGACATGTCGCAACGCCCGACCATCGTATCGACGTCCAAGGCACCCGCGGCCATCGGCCCGTATTCGCAGGCCATCCGGATCGGCAATCTGCTCTTCACCTCGGGGCAGATCCCGCTCACGCCGGAAGGCGATCTTGTGCAGGGCGGCATCGAGGAGCAGACGCACCAGATCTTCCGCAATCTGCAGGCGGTGCTCGCCGAAGCCGGCTGCACCCTGTCCGACGTCGTGAAGACCACCGTCTTCCTCAAGGACATGAACGATTTCGTTGCGTTCAACGCCGTCTACGCCTCGTATTTCGGGGATCACAAGCCAGCCCGTTCGACGGTGGAAGTCGCCCGGCTGCCCCGGGACGTCCGGGTCGAAATCGAGCTGATCGCCGCGATTCCGGACGGAAGGTGACGCCGGTCACTTCCAGACGAAAAAATGTCAGTAAACGGCAGTAATTTTGCCAAATACAAGAAGGATTTTTCTTAGATTTGAAGAATATTACACCTAGTCTTGTGTCAGGCAAAGGTGGTGAACAGGATGGAAATTACCGATGTGAGGCTCCGTCGCGTGAATACCGAAGGCCGGATGAAAGCGATCGCCTCCATTACGATCGACAATGAATTCGTTGTTCACGATATTCGCGTCATCGACGGCAACAACGGCATGTTCGTCGCCATGCCGAGCAAGCGCACGCCGGACGGAGAGTTCCGGGACATCGCGCACCCGATCTGCTCGGAGACCCGCGAGAAGATCCAGGCAGCCGTGCTCAAGGAGTACGAACGGGCGGTCGCCGAGGAGGAAGCGGCGATCGAGGAAGGCGCGTGACGATCGGTTCTCCGCAGTCCGGCCGCAACCGGAAGACAAGAAACGCATGATACGGAGAAGAGGGCCTTTGGCTCTCTTTTCTTTTGCCTCCGGCAAGTGGTATAGTCGAGGGAGACGGTCTTAAGCGGCTCATTCGGATGAACTTCGGGAGGAAGGCGTACATGGAGAGAATGGCGGTTGTGCTTGCGGCGGGACTCGGGAAAAGGATGAAATCGAAGCGCCACAAGGTGCTGCATCCCGTCTGCGGCAAACCGATGCTCGGACACGTGCTGGACGTGGCGGCCGAAGCCGGCTGCGGCCGGACGATCGTCATCGTGGGGCACGGCGCCGACGCGGTGAGGTCCTATGTCGGCGATCGCGCCGAATGTGTGCTGCAGGCCGAGCAGCTCGGCACCGGTCACGCGGTGCTCCAGGCCGGGGAGCTGATCGGAGGGGAAGAAGGCACGACGGTTGTCATCTGCGGCGACACGCCGCTCATCCGGCCGGAGACGATTCGCGCGATGCTGGAGGAGCACGAGCGGGCCGGCGCCGCCGCGACGATGCTGACGGCGGTGGTTCCGGATCCGGCGGGCCTCGGGCGCGTCATCCGCGGGAAGGACGGACGCGTGGAGCGCATCGTCGAGCACCGGGACTGCACGCCGGATGAGCTCCGGATCACGGAAATCAACGCCGGCACCTACTGCTTCGACAACCGGAAGCTGTTCGAGGCGCTCGGCAAGGTGAAGAACGACAACGCGCAGGGGGAGTATTACCTGACGGACGTGATCGGCATCCTGCATGACGCCGGCGAGACGATTGCCGCGTACCGGACGCCCGATCCGGCCGAGGCGGCCGGCGTCAACGACCGGATCGCGCTGGCCGAGGCCGAGCGGCTGATGCGGGAGCGGATCAACCGCCGGCATATGGAAGCCGGCGTGACGATCATCGACCCGCAGACGACCTACATCGATGCCGGGGTCGAGATCGGCGCGGACACCGTCATCTGGCCGGGCACGATCTTGAGGGGTCGCACCGTCATCGGCGAAGACTGCGTCGTCGGTCCGCAGGCCGACATCACCGACTCCGTCATCGGCCGGGGCGTCACCGTCCGGCACTCCGTGCTGCTCGAGGCGGAGGTCGGCGACGGGTGCACGATCGGCCCGTACGCGCACCTGCGCCCGGGCTCGAAGCTCGCCGCGGGGTGCAGAATCGGCGATTTCGTCGAACTCAAGAACGCGAAGCTGGGGGAAGGGACGAAGGTGCCGCACCTCAGCTATGTCGGCGACGCGATCGTCGGCCGGGACGTCAACTTCGGCTGCGGCGCGATCACGGTGAACTACGACGGCTACAACAAATCGGTCACCGAGATCGGCGACCGCGCCTTCATCGGCAGCAACGTCAACCTGATCGCGCCAGTGAAGATCGGCGAGGACGCCTACGTCGTCGCCGGTTCGACGATCACCCACGACGTGAAGCCGAACGACATGGCGATCGCGCGGGAGCGGCAGATCAACAAGGAGGGTTATGCCGAGAAGCTGCGCGCCCGGGCGCGCGCGAAAAAGGAGCGGCTGAGCCGGGGCGAGGGTTCGGGGGAATCCTGAGCCGCCCCGGCGCATGAAGCGGTCCGGATCTGGAAACACTACAGGGAAACCTTGGCACAAGGGGGTTTCCCGATGATTCCGTCCATCCGAGCGGAAGCGCGTTCGACCCGCACGAAGGGCGAACTGCGGCGGCTGCGCGACCGGGGCAAGGTGCCGGGCAGCCTGTACGGCGGCGGCAAGGCGGGATCGACGCCGATCGCCGTCGACGAGAGGGAATTGCTGGCGCTTCTCCGAAGCCACCCGAACGCGGTGCTCGATCTCGAAATGCCGGGCGAAACATCGAAGCCGGTCATCGTGGCCGACGTGCAGCGCGATTCGCTGACGAACCGCGTGTTGCACATCGATCTGCGCGAGATCGACCTGAACCGGCCCGTGCGCACGCACGCGCCCCTGGAGCCGGTCGGCGAAGCGGAGGCCGAGCGGGAGGGCGG
>Ga0207871_100615_pt1 | contig 10351 bp, 9 predicted proteins | sample Passage260A_FD_187371 | JGI IMG/M metagenome (GOLD analysis project Ga0207871, IMG submission 187371) | Cellulose adapted compost microbial communities from Newby Island Compost Facility, Milpitas, CA, USA - Passage2 60A (SPAdes) (version 2) ...
TCGCATCCGGCTCCACCATTGCGGGAAGTTTGATATTGAACATGATCATGGTGACCGTCGTGGAGCAATTGCTGGCCCGGCAGATCCATCCGCCGGTGTTCATGAGCGGCAACGTTCCGGGAGGGTTTGAACAAAACCAGGTTTATATCGAAAAATACCGCGGGCGCATCAAGCATTTGTGACGGCTTCCATGCCGGTGCCGGCGTCCGTGTTCCAAATCTTGCTGCAAGGAGAGCCTGGCCGTGAGCGAAACGCATTTTGTCATGGGAATTGACGTCGGCACGACCGCGGTGAAAGTGGCCGCCATGTCGGAGCAGGGGGACATTGCGGCTTCTTCTTCCGTCACGTACGGCGCGGTCTCGCCGAAGCCGGGGTGGGTGGAACAGGATCCCGACGTCTGGTGGCATGCGACCGTCGAGGCCGTGCGGGCTTGCCTGCAAAGCATTCCGGCCCGCCGCATCGAAGCCGTCTCGTTTTCCGGCCACATGAGCGCGACGGTGCTGATCGGCAATGACGGCGCCCCCGTGATGCCGAGCATCCTGATCGCCGATGCCCGGTCCAGCGAGGAAACAAACTGGCTGCGGCGAACGATGATGCCGCGCCTGCTGGAAATGACGGGCAACGAGCCCCTTGACGCCTTTTCACTGCCCAAAATCCTGTGGATCAAGCGGCACCTGCCCGACGCTTTGAAACGGGCATCCGCCCTTCTGTTTCCGAAAGACTACATCCGGTTCCGCCTGACGGGAACCGTCGGCACGGATCCGACCGACGCGGGCAACAGCCAGATGTATCATTTTGCAAAAAAGCGCTGGGAAGACGATGTGCTGGCCGATTTGGGACTGGATCGGCGGCTGTTGCCGCCCCTGCATCCTTCGGATGCCGTTTTCGGCAGGGTGAGCCGGCCGGCCGCCGCGCTGACCGGTCTCGCGGAAGGGACGCCGGTCGTCACGGGGGCGGCGGACATGGCGTGCAGCCAACTCGGAACGGGCGCCTTCGCGGAAGGGACGATGGCCATCACGCTGAGCACGTCCGCGCAGGTGGTCATGAGCGTGCCGGAGATCCGGACCCGGTCCGCGGGAAAAATCACCTTCCATCCATCCGCGATACCGGATGCTTTTTATGCGATGGGGTCGGTGTTCACGGGCGGCCTGGGCGTGGAGTGGGGTTACAAATTGCTGACGGGCAAAGAAAAACTGGGCTCCGAAGATTTTGCGGAAATCAACCGGCTGAGCCGTCAGATGGCGGACATCCCGCCCGGCAGCCGCGGGCTCGTCTTTCTGCCTTTTTTGACCGGAAGCGGCACGCCGCATTTCGATGCCAGGGACAAGGCGTCGTGGCTCGGGCTGTCGACCGGCCAGAGCACCGCCCTGCTGCTGCATTCCGTCATGGAGGGCGTGGCCTACAACATTCGCGAGAACGTGGACGTTTTCGAGCATGACGGGCATGCCGCAAAGCGGATCCATCTCGGTGGCGGCGGGAGCCGCAATCCGGTCTGGTGCCGGATGATCAGCAACGTGCTGGGCCGGGACGTCAGGCTGCTCACGGTCCGCGACGCTTCCGTCGTGGGGGCGGCCATTTTGGCCGGCGCCGGCGTGCGGTTTTTCCCCTCGCTGGAAGAAGCGGCCGGCCGGGCCGTCAAAACGGGCGAGACCTATGCGTGTGACGGGGAGCAATCCGCAAAATACAATCGCCTGTATCAGCAATATCGCAAGGTCTATCCATGTTTGAACGCGTTCTACCGCGAATCCGTTGACGGGTAAGGTGTCGAATGTTCCCACGAACTGTCCCGCAAAGGCGTCCGGATCGGCTGGGGCACCTACATGAAGGCGGGCGTCGTGCTGACGGTGCCGGTGCTGACGGCCACGTTGGCGGGACTTTATGCATGGTTGCGGATTTTGGCCCGACGGCCCGGCCGGCGGCCGGCAAATCGCTTCGTGATCGGCCATTTCCGGCTCGGATGGCTTGACGTTCCGGCGTGATATAGGTCATAATGGAGGCAGACGCAGCCCACCCGTATGGGACCAAAGCACCACGGGTGGGGTTCTTTTGCTTATATGCGCCGACATCCATCGAAGACGGGAGTACACTTGCCGTGAACAGGGTGTTGACCAGCGAAGAATTGAACCGCATAGCCGGCAAGGTGTTCGAGATGCTCATTGACGGCGTCCTGGTGACGGATGCCGGCCAGACGATCGTCTACGTGAATCCGACCTTCACCAGGCTGACGGGGTACACGCATGAAGACGTGGTCGGCAAAACGCCCCGTCTGCTCAGTTCCGGACGGCATTCGAAAGATTTCTACAAAAAGATGTGGAAGCAGATCCACAAAACCGGCTCCTGGCAGGGGGAAATCTGGAACCGGAAAAAAAACGGCGACGTGTACGTGGAGGAGCTGACCATCACCCGGGTGACGGACGAGAACGGACGGGTCACCCATTACGTCGGCATTTTCAAGGACATCACCGCGCGCATCAACCGGGAAAACAAGATCCGGCACCTGGCGATGCACGATTTGCTGACGGGGCTGCCGAACCGGTTCCTGTTCCGGCAGCGGCTGGAAGAGGCGATTTCGCATGCGGAGCGGACCGGCACGATGGTCGGCGTCCTGTACATGGATCTGGACCGGTTCAAACGGGTGAACGACAATTTGGGGCACCATGCGGGGGACATTTTGCTGAAGCATGCGGCGGAGCGGATCAAGGAATGCCTGGAGGAAGGCGACACGATCGCCCGCCTCGGCGGCGACGAGCTGGTGGTGCTCCTGCCCGGCCTGAAGCGCAGCGAGGCGTGCGCCGACACGGCCCGGCGCATCCTGCAGCTGTTCGAGAAGCCTTTCCGCATCGAGGGGCATGAATTGAACGTGACGTGCAGCATCGGGATCAGCGTGTATCCGGAACATGCGGACAAGGGCGAGGAGCTCGTCCGGCTGGCGGACCACGCGCTGTATGAAGTGAAGAATGCGGGACGGAACGATTTCCGGTTTTATGCCCAGTGACAGGCGCCGTCCGATACATAACCCTCGCCCGTTCCCCATAAAGTGGAAAAGAAGATTTCTGGCATGGGGAGGCGCGCGAGGGTGCAATTTTATTACGGCTATCAAATGCCGCTCAGGGTGCTCGACGAAGCGGAGTTCTGGAAGATGCAGGAAGCGGAGCACACCGTGGTGATCCTGGAAGCGTTCGACGGCCTGGAACCGGGCTTCGTGGATGCGCTCAAGCAATGGGAGCAGGTGCTGAGGGCGACGCACCAGAAAGTGGTCGGCTACATCGAAAGCGTCATCCGCAGCCCGTACGTATACGGCCAGCTGTACCACCAGGTGATGCAGCTGGTTCATTATTGTCTGGAGGAAAGCACGGCCTTCATCGAATGCGTCCGGCGGATCAAGGCCGAAAGCGCGGCGGCGAGGGATAATCCCGTGGCACAGACGATCCTCGATCACATCATCCGCGAATCGGAATACTTCATCGGCATCGCCCGGGTCATTCTGTACGGCCCTGCGGCGGTGCATGGACACGGATGAGCGCGGCGCCCGGACGGAAGGTCCGGGCGTTTTTCGCTATAATGGATAAAGCAGCACGGGTGACTTCAGACCGAAAGGAAAGGGATGGCACCATGGCTTCACTTCCGGTATCCGTCCTCAACCTGGCGCCGGTCCGCGAAGGGCAGGGACCGCGCGACGCGATCCGGGCCGCCGTGGAATTGGCGCAGGCCGTCGAACGGATGGGCTACGTCCGCTATTGGATCGCCGAGCACCACAATACGCCGGCCTTGGTCAGCACGGCGACGGTCGTCCTGATCCAGCACGTGCTGGAACGGACGAACACGATCCGCGTCGGCTCCGGCGGCGTGATGCTGCCGAACCATTCGCCGCTCATCGTGGCGGAGCAGTTCGGCACGCTGGCGTTGCTGTATCCCGGACGGGTCGATCTCGGCCTTGGCCGCGCGCCCGGCACCGACATGCGAACGGCCAATGCGATCCGGCGAAACCGCCATGAGGCGGTGTACATGTTTCCGGACGAAGTGCGGGATCTGCTCCGGTATTTCGGACCGCCGGAAGCGCAGTCGGACGTCATCGCCTATCCGGCCGTCGGAACGGGGGTGCCGGTCTACATTCTCGGCTCCACGACGGATTCCGCCGAACTGGCCGCCCATATGGGATTGCCCTATGCGTTCGCGGCGCATTTTGCCCCCGAGCAGATGGAAGCGGCCATCCGGACGTACCGCGGCCTGTTTCGGCCGTCGGCCTATCTGGACCGGCCGTACATGATCGTCTGCCTCAACGTGGTGGCCGCGGAGACGGACGAAGAGGCGCGGCGCGAACTGACGACGCTGCAACAGTTTTTCCTGAACACGCTGCGCGGCACGAACCGGCTGCTGCCGCCGCCGGTGGACGATCCGGACGAGGTCATGTCGCCGATCGAGCGGGCCGCCCTGGAGGCGAGAACCCGCATGCTGCTGTGCGGCAGCCGGGAAACGGTGCAGGCGCAGCTGGCCGCTTTTCTCGACCGGCATGAGGCGGACGAAATCATGGCCGTCACCTACATTTACGATCCGGCCAGGCAGATCCGTTCGTACGAGCTGTTCAAGCAGGCGGCGGACGCCATCCGGCGGTAATGCGGCGTCGGCCGGTTCGTCAGCTGGCGGGACTCTGTGCCCTTCCGCGGCCGTCCTAAGACTCGCCGGCGGTCCCGCACCGGACCGCGGCCGGCCGGGGAATCCGGCGGCCAGCCGCGACCGGCGGGAGTCCGGCCGTTCAATGGCGATGGCGCAAAACTTCCCTGATGAGGGAAGACAGGTTCCGGATCCCCTTTCGCCGGACAACATTGAAGAACAGGGTGGAATGGAGGATCAGAACCAGCTGGAACAACGTGAAGAGAAGCGCGACATCCGGCGCAAACAGGGTGACCGAATGCAAGGGCGTCCCCATGGCGAGGGAAATCGCCGGCGGCAGCGCGAGGCCGATCAGGAGAAGGCACACGCCGAACAAAAACCATTGCGTTTTGCCGATGTCGGACTGCTTGGCGATTCTGGCCAGACGGATACCCGCAACCGGCACCGTTCCCAGGCCGATCACCAGAACGGCCACGAGCGCCCATTGGACGGCATGGCGCTGCCTGGAGGGTTCCGGCGGATCGCCGTTTTGCAGAATGGACCGGATGCCCTTCATGATTTGGGAAACCTGGGCGTCTTCCAGCGCATGGTATTTGTTCGTCAGCAGCACCGCGCCGATGTTTCGCCACCGTTGCGCGGCGGCGGGCCGCTGTGCTACACTGTGGATAGCAAAGCATGAGAGGTGATCCGGAACATGCGCTTTCTTGCCTGAGAGCGTCCATGAATGAAACCGATCCGTTTTGTTCATTCGGACTCGAGATTCGCTCGCAGCTCGGCAAGAAAGTTGCATTTGTTCCGCCATGCCCATATCCGGATGTTCCGGCTTCGCGCCAGCCGACCGTGTTCGGTGCGCTCGCGGCCGGGCGTGTTTCATGTTTGGAACGGCAAACCGCGGAAAAGGCAACTTTCTTGCGGTTTGCCTTTTTTTCATCCGGGGAGGATGTGTGCATGGCTTTGATCCACGTTTCCAACCTCACGTTCGCGTATGAAGGCAGTTCCGATCCCGTTTTTGAGAACGTCAATCTCCGGCTCGACACGGACTGGAAACTGGGCTTCACGGGGCGAAACGGCCGGGGCAAAACGACCTTCCTCCACCTGCTCATGGGGAAGTACGAATACGGCGGCACCATTTCGACGAGCGTGTCGTTCGACTATTTTCCGTTTCCGGTGGCGGACCGGGAGGCGATGACGCTGGAAGTGGCGGAAGGCATCGTGCCGCACGCCGAAACCTGGCGGCTTTTGCGGGAGCTGAACTTGCTGGGCGTTTCGGATGATGCGCTGTACCGGCCGTTTTCCACGCTGTCCGGCGGGGAGCAGACGAAAGTGCTGCTGGCGGCCCTTTTTCTGAAAGAGGACAACGTGCTGCTCATCGACGAACCGACGAATCATCTGGACATGGCGGCCCGGCAGGCGGTGAGCGATTATTTGAGGAGCAAAAAAGGGTTCATTCTCGTCTCCCACGACCGGGCGTTTCTCGACAACTGCATCGACCACATCATGGTCATCAACCGGACGAACATCGAGGTGCACAAGGGGAACTTTTCCGCCTGGTGGGAAAACAAGCGGCGGGAAGACGAGCGGGAGCTGGCGGAAAACGAACGGCTGAAAAAGGAGATCCGCCGGCTGTCGGAGGCGGCGCGGCGGACGGGCGTATGGGCGGACAGGGTGGAGCGGTCCAAAATCGGGGCGACGGACAAAGGGTACGTCGGCCACAAGGCGGCCAAAATGATGAAGCGGTCCAAATCCATCGAGCGGCGGCAGCAGAAGGCCATCGAGGAAAAGGCCGGCCTCCTGAAAAACATCGAAACCGCCGAATCGCTGAAAATCCGGCAGGCGCCCTATCCGAAAAGCCGGCTTGCGGAACTGGACAAGGTGTCGGTTCTGTACGGCGGGCGGACGGTGTGCCGGGAGGTCTCGTTTGCCGTGGAGCGCGGCGACCGGATCGCCCTCGTCGGGCCGAACGGGTCGGGGAAGTCGAGCCTTGCAAGGCTGCTCGCCGGCGAGGCGGTGCCCCATGCCGGGGAGGTGCGGCGGGGCAGCGGGCTCATCGTCTCGTACGTTCCCCAGGACGACTCCGGCCTCAAGGGGGACCTGACCGAATATGCCCGGCGGCACGGCATCGACGAAACGCTGTTCAAGGCGATCCTGCGGAAGCTGGATTTTTCCCGGGAAGAGTTCGAGAAGGACATGGCCAGCTACAGCGCCGGCCAGAAGAAAAAGGTGCTGATCGCCCGCAGCCTGTGCGAGGAGGCCCATCTGCACGTCTGGGACGAGCCGCTGAACTACATCGACGTCATCTCGCGCATGCAGATCGAGGAGCTGCTGCTCGAGCACCGGCCGACGATGGTGTTTGTGGAGCACGACCGGGCGTTTTGCGAGCGGATTGCAACGAAGACGGTGGAGCTGGGGGACGGCCGGGACGCCGGGGGACGCCGTTGAGGACCGGCCGCCGCCCGGCGCGCGAATACGGCAAACGGCGCCGGATTTTGCTACAATGCCTTATGGAAACGCATCTTTTCACGCTTTGAAAAAGGAGCATCCTTCCGTGCGCATCATCTGGTTTGTGCTGTTCCTGGGCATCTACGGCCTGCTGTCGTTTCTGCTGGGCTGGAGCATCAAAACGTGGCTCGCCGCCCTGGACGCGTTCCGGTGGGAGCCGCTGTATTGGGCGGTCTTTGTCGCCGTGGCGGCAAGTCCGGTCATCGGCCGGCTGCACCGGTTTTTGAGGCCGTTCACGGTCGTCGGGAATGTGTACTTTTTTGTTTTTGAATACGGGCTGCTGTTCAGTCTGGCCGGTGCGCTGCTCGTCCGGCTGACGGCCCTCGGCGCGGGGACCGCCGGGAGCGCGGCCGCCCTCCTTCTCGCCGTGCTGGCGGCCGTCGGCTTCCGCAACGCCCATTCGCCGGTGAAGCGGCGGCTCGTGCTGCATGTGGACAAGCCGGGCCGAAAGGGGAAGCTGCGCATCGCGCTGGCCTCGGATTTTCACCTGGGCGTCATGTCGAGCCGGCGCCACCTGCGAAAGTTTGTGGACGGCGTCAATGCGGCGAAGCCCGACCTCGTCCTGCTTGCCGGCGACATCGTGGATGACGACGCCCACTGGTTCGTTCGCCGGAAGATGGGAGACATCCTGGGGCGGCTGGAAGCGAGGCACGGGGTGTACGGCATTCTCGGCAACCACGAATATTACGGCGGACAGATCCCGGCGGTGACGGAGGAACTGGCCAAGGCGGGCATCCGCGTCCTGCGGGACGAGACGGTGCTGGTGGACGGCTGGATCCGCCTGACCGGCCGGGAGGACGTCACGAACAAAAACCGGAAGACGCTGGCGGATCTGAAGCGGGAGGCGGGGCTTTCGGAAAACCCGGCATCGCCGCCTCTCTGGATCGTGATGAACCATACGCCGGACGATCTGAAGACGCCCGCTGAAGCGGGGGTGGACTTGCACGTGTCCGGGCACACCCACCGCGGGCAGCTGTGGCCGAACCATTGGCTCACCCGGCGGATTTTTGAACTGGATTACGGCTACAGGAAAAAGAACGGCATGCACGCCGTCGTCTCCAGCGGGTACGGGTTTTGGGGGCCGCCGTTCCGCACCAATTCGCGGTCGGAATGGTGGGACATCGTGCTGGTGTTCGTGCCGGGAGAAGCGGCTTCTGCGGCCGGACCGGCCGGTCGGACGGCCGGCGGGTTCTCGGGCGGTTTGGCGGATGCGAAACGGAAAGCCGTGGTGGCCGGCGCGACGGGGCTGGTCGGCATGGAACTGGTCCGGCAGCTGCTGGAGGACGACGCCTACGAATCGGTGACGGCCCTCGTCCGGCGGCAAACGGGGCTTGCGCATCCGAAGCTGAAGGAAGTGTTTGTGGACTATCGGAACCTGGCAAACGTTTGCCGGGAGATGGCGGAAGAGGCCCGGATCCCGGCGGCCGATCGGGTCGTTCGGGAAGAAGCGCATGTTTCGCAGCTGCCCGATCTCGCCGGAGCGGACGTGTTTTGCGCCCTCGGCACGACGATCCGAAAAGCCGGCTCGCAGGCGGCCTTCCGGGAAGTGGACGTGGAGTACCCGCTGGCGCTGGGCCGGCTGGCCCTTGCCCAAGGGGCGGCATCCTTCCTGATCGTCACGTCCCTCGGCGCGAATCCGGCGTCCCCCATCTTCTATTTCCGCGCCAAAGGGGACGTGGAAGACGCGCTGCGGGAACTGCCGCTGCCGGCGCTCCACCTGTTCCGTCCGTCGCTGCTGCTCGGCAAGCGGGAGGAGTTCCGGCTTGGCGAGTGGCTGGCCGCCAAGATCCTGCCCGGGCTGTCGCCCTTGCTCGGCAACTATCGGCCCGTCCATGCGCGCACCGTCGCGGCGGCGATGATCCGGGCGGCGAAATCGGGCGAACGCGGCATCCATGTGCACGAATCCCGCCAGATTCGGGAAATGGGGAAAGCGGGATCATGAACCGGGGCTGGCTGTACGTGGTGGTCGGCGCCGTTTTCGAAGTGGGCTGGGTCGTCGGGTTCAAGCACGCCCGCGGCCCGCTGGCGTGGGCGGGGACGGTCGCGGCGGTGGTGCTGTCTTTCGTGTACCTCGTGCGGGCGGCCGCCCGCATGCCGGCGGGAACCGCCTATGCCGCGTTCACCGGCCTCGGCACGCTGGGCACGGTGCTGGTGGAAATGGTTGTGTTCGGGGAACCTTTTCGCCTGGTGAAAATGCTGCTGATCGCGCTGCTCCTCGCCGGCGTCATCGGCCTCAAGACGGTGACCGGGAACGCCCGGGAACCGGCAGCGTCAGCCGCGGAGAGGCTGCGGGAGCGATCGGCGGACGGGCTTCGCGGGACGGCCGGGGACCAAGACGGGTCCGGTCCGCCGGCCGAACCGGAACCGGGCGGCGGCGCAGACGGAAAACGGGGCGGTGATGCCTGATGGCGTGGGTCGTGCTGGTGCTGGCGGGTCTTTTTGAAACGGTCGGCGTGACCGGCATGAACATGATGAACCGGAAACCGGACGCCAAGTCGGTGGCCGTCTTCGCCGGCGGCTTCCTGCTCAGCTTCGTGCTGCTTTCCATCGCCATGCGCGACCTGCCGATGGGCGTCGCGTATGCGGTGTGGACGGGCATCGGCACCGTCGGTTCGGCGCTCGTCGGCATGTTCGCATACGGCGAGTCCCGCGACTGGCGGCGCCTGCTGTTCATGTCGATGGTCATCTGCGCGGCGGCGGGATTGAAGCTGACGGAATGAACTCAAATATCCCACCCGTACCAGCCGGCTTTGCGGCTGTCCTTGTGCTTCAGCCACTGTACGGTGTGGCGGATGGCGTGCGCCGCGTGGCCCCGCGTGGAAAACGCATGGTCGGCGTGGGTGATGATTTCCTTGTCGCAAAGGCCGCCTTCCGGCCGCATGCGGAACACTTTTTGATACAGGAAACTGTATTCCGCCGGGATGTCCGGGTCCGACGAGCCGTGGACGAGCAGCACGTCCCCCGCAAAACGCTTCGCTTCGATCAGCGGATGGGCCGCCGACAGCGACCGGAAAAACGAAGCCTGCAGCCGGTAGCCGGCAAACTCCGTTTCGCCTTTCGTGATCGCTTCCTCATACGCTTCCTTGCCGACGATGGACACGATGTCCTGAAAAGGATGCCCCACCGGCGCCCACAGCACCAGATTTTTCACCCTTCTGTCGGCGGCGCCGGTCAGCACGGCGACGGCGCCGCCCAGACTGTGGCCGAGCAGCGTCACGTGGTCCGCATCCGCAACCTCCAG
>Ga0207871_100620_pt1 | contig 10150 bp, 7 predicted proteins | sample Passage260A_FD_187371 | JGI IMG/M metagenome (GOLD analysis project Ga0207871, IMG submission 187371) | Cellulose adapted compost microbial communities from Newby Island Compost Facility, Milpitas, CA, USA - Passage2 60A (SPAdes) (version 2) ...
GCCAATCCGCCGACGAGGTGCTGGACGCGATCGACTGGCGGACCGTCGTCTTCTTCACCGGCTTGTTCGCGGTCGTCGGGGCCCTCGCCGAGACCGGCGTCATCGCGCGGCTCGCGACGATGGCGTTGCAGCTCGCGCACGGGGACATCGGCTACCTGTCCATGCTCGCGCTGTGGCTGGCGGGCATCGTGTCCGCGGCCACGGACAGCACGCCGTTCGTCGCGGCGATGCTTCCGCTCCTGGCGGAATTGGCCGCCCAGATGGAGACGGCGGACCCCGCGGCGCTCGATCCCGTCTGGTGGTCGCTGGCGCTCGGCGCGTCGTTCGGCGGCGGCGGCACGCTGACCGGCGCGGCGGCGAACGTCGTTGCGGCCGGCATGGCCGCGCGGGACGGGGAGAAGTTGTCCTATGCCGAATATCTGAAAATCGGCGCGCCGGTCACGCTGCTCGCGCTTGCCGTTTCCGCCGCGTACGTCGTCCTGTTCCTGTTGTAACGACAGGCGGTGCATCCACATATTGAACGCCCGCCCCTCCGCATGCGCGTTCCGTCACGACGCGCATAATACGGATACCGTTTGGAAGGAAGGACGGAGCGGGGAGGAGCGGCTGCGGTGCAGGAACTCGGCATCATCGTGCTGCGTACCGTCGTCACGTATTTTGTCGTGCTTGCGATCATGCGGATCATGGGCAGCCGGGAGATCGGCAAGCTGTCGGTTTTCGACTTCGTCGTCTCGATCATGATCGCCGAGATCGCGATCATCTCGATCGTGGAGCCCGAGAAACAGATGCTGCACGCGCTTGTGCCGATGGCCGTGCTGCTCGCGATCCAGGTCGGCACGTCGTTCATCCTGCTGAAGTCGAGAAAATTGAGGCTCATGTTCGACAGCAAGCCGCAGATCGTCATCGAAAAGGGAAAGCTGCGGCGGGACGTGATGAAGAAGCAGCGGTACACCCTCGACGATCTGATGCTGCAGCTCCGGGAGCATCAGATCGCGTCGGTCGAAGATGTCGAGTTCGCCGTGCTGGAACCGAACGGCAAGCTCTCGGTCATCAAGAAGCAGGACGCGGAGAGCGGCGGGACGAAAGGGGAGCAGCCCGGGAAGGAACGGGCGGACCAATCGGCCGGCACGGTGCCGTTTCCGCCGAAATACCGGTTTGAGGCGCTGCCGGTGCCGCTCATCATGGACGGGACCGTGCTCGAGGAAAACCTCGAGAAACTCGGGAAGAACAAGTTCTGGCTGCGCAGCGAGCTCCGCTCGCGCGGCATCACGGACGTGAAGGACGTCTTCCTGTGCACGATCGACCACCGCGGCCGGCTGTTCGTCGACGCCGCCCGCAAGCCGCAGCCGTGACGGGCTTGTCCGGCGGTTTGCGGGCTTGTGCCGTTTCCATGCGGGGCAGGGACCGTCAGCGGAACAGGCGGCCGATGAACGGAAGGCGCATCGCATCGTGCCGGTCGATCATCCGCATCAGCACCATGAGCAGCAGGTAGACGGCGGTTCCGGCGGCGAGCGCCAGCAGCAGGTTCATCCATTCGGCGGGCAGCAGCCCGCGCTTCATGACGAACAGGGACGCGGCACCCATGACGGTCATCGCGGCGCCGACCTTCACGATGTCGGGCAGCTTCATCGTGAAGCCGACGGCCCGGGCGACGCCGACGGCATGGAGCGCGGTGACGAGCACGATGTTGACCATGATCGCGATGAGCGCGCCGTAGATGCCGAGTTCCGGCCGCGAGGCGAGGAGCGCGATCAGCGTCAGTTTCACCGCCGCGCCGACGAAGGAGTTCATCAGCGCCACGCCCGGCCGGTCGAGCGACTGGAGCGCGGCCTGCAGCGGCGCCTGCAGATAGATGAACAGCGCCGCGGGCGCGAGCATCCGGAGCATCGGCGCGATCTCCGCGTGGTCGTACAGGAGGCGGCAGATCGGCTCGGCGAACAGATACATCGCGACGGCGAACGGCGCACCGGCGACGAGGGCGATCCGCGTCGACTGGTGGAGCCGCTTGTGAATGAGCGCCCGGTCGCTGCCGGCCGCGGCTTCGGACAGCGACGGCACGAGCGAGACGGCCAGCGAATAGGTAAGCGCCGTCGGCAGCAGCGCGACCGGCATGATCATCCCCTGCAGCGCGCCGTACTGGGCGGTCGCGACGCCGGTCGCCACCCCGGCGGCCGCGAGGCTCCGCGCGGTGAAAATCGATTCGAGCAGATACGAAAGCGAGCCGACGAGCCGGCTGCCCGTGACCGGCACGGCCGGGCCGAGCAGGAGGCGCAGCGCCGGGAACGGACCGCCGCCGGCGGCCATGCGGGCCGCCGGGGGCTGCTCCGCCCGCCTGATCCGCGCATAGTGGACAAGCAACACGGCGAGACCGAACCCTTCGCCGGCCAGGACGCCCATCATCGCGCCGGCGGCGGCCCACTCGAGCCCGCGCTCGAGCAGCGCGGCGGCGAGAAGCAGCACGAGCGCGATGCGGACGATCGTCTCGGCCACCGTCGACACCGCCGTCGGCAGCATGTTGTGCCGTCCCTGAAAATAGCCGCGCAGCACGGCCGACGCGGCCGTGATCGGAAGCACCGGCAACATCCACATGAACGTGGTGTAGACGCGCGGATCGGTGAGCACCCGGGTCGTCACCCAGGGCGCCGAAAGGCCCGAAAGCACGGCAAGCAGCGAAGCCAGCCCAACCGCGAGCGCCATCGCGGTGCGGAAGATGCTCCGTTCGGCGTCCGGGTCGCCGGAAGCGCGCGCTTCCGCGACCCGTTTCGCGACGGCGAGCGGAATGCCGCCGGTGACGAGCGTGACGAGCACGGTCAGGAACGGATAGCCGAGCTGGTACAGGCCGACCCCTTCCGCGCCGATGATGCGCGGCAGGACGATGCGGGGTATGAAGCCGAGCAGCCGGTTGACGATGCCGGCGGCGAGCAGGATCATGGCGCCCTGGATGAACGTTTGCCTGGTCACGCGTGTTTTCCCCCTCCGCATGGAGCCGCGCGTCCGCGGACTTGCTCACTCCATGTCTATGCGGCCTGTCCGTCCGCATGACTGGAGGCGTCGCGAACGGCGCCGGCAGGAATTTGCGGCCGGGGAAACGAATAAATTCGGTAGACCGCATCGAGTGCCAGGGAGGTGCGCCGGATGACCGAAGAGGAACTGAACGCGGCGATCGAGGAATTGTGCGAAAGCAAGGCGGAAGAGTTCCGCATGCTCGGTTACGAGGGCGTGACGGGCCGGGACATCTGGGAATGCGTGAGCGAAAATTACCACAAGACGGGTCAGCCGCCCCTGCATCGGGTGGTCAACGACATCCTGTCGCTGAAGGTGACGCAGTTCATGAACTACGTCACGCTGGGCGCATACCGCGGAAACCGGCTCTGAGGGGCGAATCCCGCGCACTTGACCGGTGCTCCCGCCGCTTCGGCGGGAGTTTGCTGCTTGGAGGCGTATTTTTGACTTACCAAAATCGGCATCGCTATAATGGGGATGTCGATACGCGAGTATGATCGCTCCGAATACGGAAGGGTGACGTGGTGTGGGTAAGCCGGTATTCGGCAGACGCGGCGCATGCTGGGCCGCATCCGCGGCGGCGCTGCTGGCGGCGGCGGGCGGGTTTGCGGCCGGAAGCCATGCGCTGCTCGCCGAAAGCCTGCGGCAGGCGGCCGGATCGGCGGCCGGTGCGCTCCGGTTCGGGATGAGTCCCGCGCGGTCGGGCGAGCCGGAGACGAGGCGAGGCGCCGCGGAGGCGCTGCTGCCGGTCGCGATGGCGGTAGCCGGCATCGAGCTGGCGATTGCGGCATTCCGCATCGTGCGGGAGGACGCCGCGACCGCCCCGCATTGGTCGGTCCTGATCGCCGTTCCGGTACTGTGGGCGATTCGGGCGGCGCTGGATGCGCCGGGCCGGGGCAGGGCGTATGACGCGTACATGTCCGCCGTCGCGCTGCTCGGGGCTGCCGCGGCGGCGATCGGCGGCCGGCAGGACGAACCGCTGCTCATGGTCATGGACGAAGCGGCGGGATGCGCGATCGGCCTGGCGATGGCGCTGCAGGGATGCCGCAGCGTGATTCGCATGCTCGACGGCGAAGCGCGGTCCGGGGTGGGCGAAGCCCAACTGGCCGCGATGCGGGCCGCCGTTCGCAGCGTGGATGGCGTGATCGAAGTGGAATCGTGCCAGACGCGGGCGCACGGGCATTATGTGGTGGTCAACCTGACGATCCGGGTGAACCCGTTCATCACGGTCTACGAAGGTCAGGAGATCGGCCGCCGCGCGCGGGAACGGCTGCTCGCCACATTCCCGTACGTGCTCGACGTCCGCGTCAAGGTGGAGCCGTACGACCGCGGCTATCCCCACAAGATATACGGCGACGCGCGGCAGGACAACGTGCCGACGCTGCTGCAATGACAAAGACGGATGAAGCGGCCGCGCGGAGGGCCGCGTCGCGGAAAGCGGGAATCGACGAATGCTCAAATCGGACACTCGATGGATGGTGAAGCGCCCGGGGCCGGAGGAGGAACGGGACGCGGAGCGGATCGCGCGCGCCCTCGGCCTGAAACCGCTTGCGGCGCGGCTTCTGGTCCGGCGCGGGTTCCGGGACCCGGAATCGGCGCGGACGTTTCTCGAAGGCGGACCGGAGACGCTCCACGATCCGCTCTTGATGAAGGGGATGCGCGGGGCGGCGGAGCGGATCCGCCTCGCGAAGGAGCGCGGCGAGCGGATCCGGATCTTCGGCGATTACGACGCGGACGGCGTGTCGGCCACCGCACTCGCCTCGCTTGCGCTGCGGGAATTGGGCGCGGTGTTCGACCACGCGGTGCCGCATCGGACGCTGGAAGGCTACGGGCTGAGCGTGCAGGCGGTCGAAGCGGCCGCGGCGGCCGGCGTGCGGCTGATCCTGACGGTCGACAACGGCATCGCCGCGGTCGAAGCGGTCGCCCGCGCGGGCGAGCTCGGCATCGACGTCGTCGTGACGGACCATCACGAGCCGCCGCCCAGGCTTCCGGAGGCGTGTGCGATCGTCAATCCGAAGCAGCCGGGATGCCCCTATCCGTTCAAGGGGCTGGCGGGCGTGGGCGTCGCGTTCAAGCTGGCGCATGCGCTGCTCGGCCGCCTGCCGCTGGAATGGACGGAGCTCGCGGCGCTCGGCACGATAGCGGACCTGATGCCGCTCATCGATGAGAACCGGTTTCTCGTTCGCCACGGGCTCGGGCGGATGCGGCGGACGGATCGACCGGGTCTGCGCGCGCTTCTTGCGGCATGCGGCGTCGATCCGGAGAAGCTGAACGCGGATGCGGTCGCATTCGGCCTGGCGCCGCGCATCAACGCCGCGGGAAGGCTCGGGAGCGCGGATCCGGCGATCCGCCTGCTGCTGACCCGCGACGAGGCGGAGGCCGCCGCCTGTGCGGCGGAGCTCGACGCGCTGAACCGGGAGCGGCAGAAGCTCGTCGAGGCGATGGTCCGCGAGGCCGATGCGCTCTGGACGGACAAGGTCCGGGCGGCGGAGGCGGCTGGGAAGACGGCGCCCCGCGTGCTGGTCGCCGCGTCCGAAGGCTGGAGCGTAGGAGTCGCCGGCATCGTCGCCTCGAAGCTGATCGAACGATATTACCGGCCGGCGTTCGTGTTCGCCGTCGATCCGGAGACGGGCGCGGCCAAGGGGTCGGCGCGTTCGATCCCCGGCTTCGATCTCCACGCCGCGCTGACGGCCTGCGCGGATCTGCTGGACCATTACGGCGGCCACCAGGCGGCCGCCGGCATGACGCTTCCGGCGGACCGCCTGCCCGAACTCGAGGCGCGGCTCGAGGGCCTCGCGGCCGCATGGCTTACGGAGGAAGATTACATACGCCGGCTGGAAATCGATCTCGTCTGCGACGCCTCGGAGGCCACCCTCGAGGCGGCCGAGCAGCTCCGGCTGCTCGAACCGTACGGCTGCGGCAATCCGCGGCCGGTGCTGCTCGTTGCGGATGTGCCGGTCCGCAGCGCGCGGGCGATCGGCAAGGACGGCCGGCATCTGCAGATCGCGCCGCAGGGGCCGTACGACGGGTTCGAAGCCGTCGGCTTCGGCCTCGGAGACTGGGCGGCGCGTCTTACGGAGACGGCCCGGGTCGATCTCGTCGGCGAGCTGGGAGTGAACGAGTGGAACGGCCGCCGCAAGGCGCAGCTCGTCCTGCGCGATCTGCGCGTGAACAACGTGCAGCTGTTCGACGGCCGGGTCCGGCGGGCCGGTCCGGGCGGCGCGGACGGCCGGCTCGAACGGCTGCGGGGGCTCTTCGCGCGGGGCGTCGCGGCTGAGCCGGCGGTGGTGTTCACCGCCGATCCGGCGCTGCGGGAGGCGGCCGCGGCGGGCGCGACGGGATCGTCCGGCGCCTGGATCATCCGTGGTTATGACGACGGCGTCGCGGATGTGGGCGACTGCCGTTCGATCGTGTTGATCGATCCGCCGCCGAGCGAGGCGAAGCTGGCCGCCATCCTGGCCGCCTGCCGGGAGCCGGCGGCGGTCTACGCGCTGTATGACATGCCGGAGCGGCTCGAACCGGATCGGAGCGTCTTCACGTCGGCCTACCGGCTGCTGCGCGATGCGATGGCCGGGCCGGTGCTGCCCGGGGAGGCGCTTGCCCTGCTCGGGCGGCTGGACATGCCCCGGGATCTGGCGGAACTCGTGCTTGACGTGTTCCGCGAGCTCGGATTTCTCGAAACCGACGGCGACCGGATCCGGATGGCGGCGAATCCGGCGAAGCGCCGTCTGGAAGAATCCGCGGCCTACCGGGAAGCGGTGCGCGCCGCCGAAGCGAGGCGGCTCTGGTCCGCGCCGGCCCCGGAACTTGCGGCGTGGATCGAGCGCCGGACCCCGGCATGCCGGGAACCCGAAGAAGCGCCTTGCCGCCGGCCGCAGCCGGCGGGGGCCGCAATCGTTCAAGGAGGACAGGAACCATGAATTTCAAGGATTACATTCGCATCATTCCCGATTTCCCGCAGCCGGGCATCCGGTTCAAGGACATCACGACGCTGCTGAAGGACGCGGAAGCTTACCGGAAGGCCGTCGAGGCGCTTGCGGACCTGGTCCGGCCCCTGAACGTCGATCTGATCGCCGGTCCCGAGGCGCGCGGCTTCGTCGTCGGCGCGCCGCTCGCGCTCATGCTCGGCGTCGGCTTCGTGCCGATCCGGAAAAGCGGCAAGCTGCCCGCCGAGACGGTCGAGGCGTCGTACGACCTCGAGTACGGCAGCGATCGGCTGGCGATCCACAAGGACGCGGTGAAGCCCGGACAGCGCGTGCTCGTGGCGGACGACCTGCTCGCGACCGGCGGGACCATCTCGACCTGCATCCGATTGGTCGAATCACTCGGCGGGGAAGTCGCCGGCGCGGCGTTCCTGATCGAGCTGGCCTACCTGAACGGCCGGGACCGGCTCGGCGGGAAGCAGGTGTTCAGCCTGGTGACCTACGGCGACGAATGAACGGCCATCACGGATCCGGTCATCCGTCCAGCGGACGATTTGAATTTTTTCCGGACAGGAGCGCGATGCCGCCCGGGACCCGTCGGGCGGCATCTTCGTTTGCGCCACGGTTGACGGGGCAAGCCTCCGGGGTCATAATGTAAACTAACGTACCTTGCGGAACTTCCGCGGCGCACGGAAGAAAGGGACGGTCAATGGGCATCGAGTCTCTGATCGAGAAAGCTTCGACCTACATGAAAGAATCGGATATCGCCAAGATCCGGGAAGCGTACGAGTTTGCCGCCGAAGCCCACAAGGGCCAGGTGCGCAAATCGGGCGAACCGTACATCGAGCATCCGGTGGCCGTGGCCGAGATCCTCGTCAACATGCAGATGGACGTGACGACGGCCGTGGCCGCGCTTCTTCACGACGTCGTCGAAGATACGAACGTGACGCTGGACGACGTGCGCGCCAGGTTCGGCGAGACGTGCGCGATGCTGGTTGACGGCGTGACAAAACTCGAGCGCATCCAGTTCCGGTCGAAGGAAGAGCAGCAGAACGAGAACTACCGCAAAATGTTCGTCGCGATGGCGCAGGACATCCGCGTCATCCTGATCAAGCTGGCGGACCGGCTGCACAACATGCGCACGCTCAAGTTCCAGTCGGAGGAGGCGCAGCGCCGGATTTCCCACGAGACGCTCGAGATTTACTGTCCGATCGCGCACCGCCTCGGGATGTCGGCCTTCAAGTGGGAAATGGAGGACATCGCGCTCCGCTATCTGAATCCGCAGCAATATTACCGGATCGCCAATCTCATGAAGAAGAAGCGGGCCGAGCGCGAGCAGTACATCGCCGAGGTGATCGAGAAAATCCGCGAGAAGCTCGTGGAGATGGGCATCCAGGGCGACATTTCCGGGCGGCCGAAGCACATTTACAGCATCTACAAGAAAATGACCGAGAAGAACAAGCAGTTCAACGAAATCTACGACCTGCTCGCGATTCGCATCATCGTCGACAACGTGAAGGACTGCTATGCGACGCTCGGCATCATCCATACGTTGTGGCGCCCGATGCCCGGCCGGTTCAAGGACTATATCGCGATGCCCAAGGCGAACATGTACCAGTCGCTTCATACGACCGTCATCGGCCCGAACGGTGAGCCGCTGGAGGTGCAGATCCGCACCTGGGAGATGCACCGGACGAGCGAATACGGCATTGCGGCGCACTGGGCGTACAAGGAAGGACAGACGAACCCGGACCCCGCTTTCGGAGAGAAGGTGAAGTGGTTCCGCGAGATTCTGGAACTGCAGAACGAGGCGCGCGACGCCGCGGAGTTCATGGAATCGCTGAAGATGGACTTCTTCTCCGATCTCGTCTTCGTCTTTTCCCCGAAGGGCGAGGTGTTTGAGCTTCCGGCCGGCTCGGTGCCGCTGGATTTCGCCTACCGCGTGCATACCGAGGTCGGCAACCGGACGATCGGCGCGAAGGTGAACGGCCGGATCGTGCCGCTCGATTACAAGCTCAAGACGGGCGACATCGTCGAGATCCTGACGTCGAAGCATTCGTACGGACCGAGCCGGGACTGGCTCAAGATCGCCCAATCGTCCCACGCGCGCAACAAGATCAAGCAGTGGTTCAAGAAGGAGAAGCGCGAGGAGAACATCCAGCGCGGCCGAGAGGCGATCGAACGCGAACTGAAGCGGCTCGGGCTCGAGCCCTCCGAATGGATGCAGGAGACCAAGCTGCAGCCCGTCGCGGAGAAGTTCGCGTTCAACGACGTGGAGGACATGCTGTCCGCCGTCGGCTTCGGCGGCATCACGGCGGCGCAGGTCGTCACGCGGCTGACGGAGAAGCTGCGCCGCGAGGCGGAAGAGGCGGAAAAAATCGAGCTGTCCGAGGGCGAGGTCAGGGAAGTGAAGCCGCCCGCCTCCTCTTCCGGGGCGGCCGTGCAGCGGAAGCGCTCGGCCCAGGGCATCCGGGTGAAGGGCGTCGAGAATCTGCTCGTCCGGTTCGCGCGCTGCTGCAACCCGGTCCCGGGGGACGAGATCGTCGGCTACATCACGCGCGGCCGCGGCGTCTCGGTCCACCGGGCCGACTGCAACAATCTGCCGCAGGCGCAGGACGGCGAGGAAGCGGAGCGCGTCATCGAGGTGGAATGGGAGGAGTCGGTCGACGCGAACTACGCGGTCGACATCGAGATCCGCGGCCTCGACCGGAAGGGATTCCTGAACGAAGTGTTGTCCGCCGTGTCCGAGAGCAAGACGAACATCGCAGCCGTGTCGGGACGTTCGGACAAGAACAAGATCGCCCAGATTCACATGACGATCCTGATTCGCAACGTCGAGCATCTGCAGGCTGTGGTGGACAAAATCAAGCGCGTGCATGACGTTTTTTCCGTGCAGCGGATCATGCAGTGATGCAAGCGAAAGGCTGGAATGCGGAACATGAGAATCGTGGTGCAGCGCGTCGCTTCGGCGTCGGTCACGGTCGGCGGCGAAACCGTCGGCGCGATCGGCCGCGGACTGCTGCTGCTCGTCGGCGTGACGCATGACGATACGGAAGCGGACGCGAAATGGATGGCGGACAAGATCGCGGGGCTCCGGATTTTCGAGGATGACGAGGGGAAGATGAACCTGTCCGTCCTCGAAGTCGGGGGCAGCGTCTTGTCCGTCTCGCAGTTTACGTTGTACGGCGATTGCCGCAAGGGCCGGCGGCCGAACTTCATGGCGG
>Ga0207871_100621_pt1 | contig 10141 bp, 7 predicted proteins | sample Passage260A_FD_187371 | JGI IMG/M metagenome (GOLD analysis project Ga0207871, IMG submission 187371) | Cellulose adapted compost microbial communities from Newby Island Compost Facility, Milpitas, CA, USA - Passage2 60A (SPAdes) (version 2) ...
GAGCCGATCGGACGGGTCTGGGGAAAGCACAAGGCGCGGATCAACGACGTGATTCAATACCGCAACCTGAGCTGGCTCGCCCACGGTTATCGCCCGGTTACGCGGCAGGATTACGAGCGGTTCCGCGCCGCCCTGACGGATTTCATCGGCGAGTGCGATGAAGCCGATCCGCACTTCAGCAAGAACAAAGTTCGGCTGAACACCTATCCGGATCTGCCGAACACCGTCTGTTTCATGGATTGATATGCGCGGGAGGGACCCGGATTGAGCGAGAGATGGCTGGTCATGTACGAAGTGTCGCAGAAGCAGCGGTACATTTTCCGCTCGAACCGGCTCAGGGAAAACATCGGAGCCTCCACGATCATTCGCTGGCTCACGGAAGCGCCTGAACGCTTCTTCGAAGAGTGGCGTGTGCCCATGCCGAAGCCCCTGCACAAATCCGTCGGCGGCGGCAGCGCCCTTTGCTTGTTTAAGACGCGCGGAGAAGCGGAGGCTTTCGCGAACGAGCTGTCCCTCGGCGTGCTGAAGCATCTGCCGGGCCTCGAGCTGTTCCTCGTGACGGAGCCGATGGATTGGGAGAAGGATCTGCTGTTCGCGGCGGACGACGCGCCTGCGGGCGGACGCACGAACGTGATCGGCATCCTGCGGGACCGGCTGGCCGCCAAAAAGAACCGCCGCGAGCACGCCGTCCGCCAATACACGTGGGGCATCCACCGCCAATGCCCGGACAGCGGCATGCCCGCAAACGCGTATGTCGATGCGCCGGATGCGGATGAGCCCGCCGCCCGCGCGATGGAGCTGATCGTGAAGGAGGCGTTCGGCCGGAAATCCCAGGAGGATTTCGATGATCGGTTCCTCAAGGGGCTGGAGATTCAGCCGGTCAATGGCAGGAAATGGGAGTTCATGACCCAGGATTACCTGGAGCAGGTGCTGGGCGGGGAGAAGTCCGCGAAAAACTATGTCGCCATCGTGCACATCGACGGGAACGCGATGGGCAGCAAGGTCGGGGCGTTTCTGGAGACGCCTTTCGCGTCCAACGAGGATTACCTGGAACAATATGCGCGGTTCACGGAGGATATCGACCGGGCATATCGGACCGCGATGCGGCGGATGATCGAGCACGTCATGCGCGAATATGACCGCTGGGCCGGTCCGATCTACGGCTGCAGCGAAGCGGTGCTGGAAACGTACGCTCACGTCGTGCCGCTGAGGCCCGTCGTGCAGTCCGGCGACGACGTCAGCTTCATCGCGCTCGGGCAGCTCGGGATTGAGATGGCGCGCGTATTTCTCCAATACCTGCAGCAGCAGTCCATGGAGATCAACGGCATGCCCTTCCGGTTCGACGCCTGCGCCGGCGTGGCCGTCGTCCGCCGGAAATTCCCGTTCTGGCTCGCCTATGAGCTGGCGGAGCAGCTGTGCGCCAACGCGAAGAAGCGCCTGAAGCGGGAGTCTGGGCTGTGGCGGCCGGACGGCGAGGAAGACGGCGGGCAGCCGTTCGAGGCGTCGCTCATCGACTGGGAAATCGCCTCGTCCGGCGATGTCGATCCGGATGTGGAAGCGCGCCGGGCGCGCCTTTTCCATACTGACGAAGGCCCGCTGCTGAACCGTCCCTACTATCTGTTCCGCGAGGGAGGGGAAGGCCGGTACCGTCACCCGTCCAATTACCTGACGGCGTTCCTCCCCGCGCTGGACAGCATCTCGAATTCCGGCATGGCGCGCGGCAAATGGAAGGCGCTTCGCTCCGTGTATCACCAGGGCCGGACGGCGGTGGCGCAGTGGGCGGTGCAGAACCGGTTCGAGATCGGCCAGAGCCTCCATGTGGAGCTGCCGGACCGGCCGGGACAAGCCTCGGCGTACTTCTACGATGCCATCGAGGCGATGGACCACATGATTCGGCTGGGCGAGGTGAGCGCTCAATGAGCTTGAGGGCGGTCATCGAGATCGAGCTCCTGTCGGAGACGGTGTTCGGAGGAGACGGCTCCGTGCACGGCACCGCCGATATCGAGATCCAGGCGGACGGGCACGGGCTTCCCTACCTGGCCGGGCGCACGCTGAAGGGGCTTATCCGGGAACAGGCGGAATGGTACAACCATTTCCTTCCGGAGGACGAGAAGATGGACCGCGAGATCCTCCGGCTGTTCGGAAAACCTTGGGAGGACAACCACGAGGGGCTGCGGATCGGCGATGCCCGGTTGAGCGACGCGATCTACGATTTTGTCCGGACGCACGGGATCGGCCCCGGCGAGGCGCTGGAAGCCGTCACGACCGTGCGCTCGATGACGAGCATTGACGAGTCGGGACAGGCGGCCAGGGGATCGCTGCGGCAGGTCCGCGTGATGAAGCCGGGCTTCAGGCTCTACGCGCCGGTGTTCGCGTCCGCGGATCTCGCGGACCGGGAGCGGCAGCTGTTCGAGAAGGCCGTGAAGCTCGTCCGGCATGTCGGAATCATGCGTAACCGGGGCAAGGGCGAGGTCCGCTGCCGGATCCGGTGGACAGGCGTGCAGGCCGGATCCCGGGAAGCGGCCGGCGAAGGCCCGTATTACGAGCTGACGATATACGCCCACGAGCCGCTGAAGATCAGCCAGGTGACTGGAACGAGCGACGCTTCCCGCGCGCTGGACCATATCCCCGGCAGCGTGCTGCGTGGCGCCTTCGTGCAGGCCTATCTGCAATCCACGGGACGGGCGCCCGCGGATCTCGAGACGGAAGACGTGTTCGACCCCCGCAAGGTGCAATTCTGGAACGGATACCCGTCGCTGGACGGCAGGCGCGCCCTCCCGTTCGCGCAGCACCTGTTCGAGAGGAAGCAGGATGCGAAGGAGGCGGTCAAGCGGCGCCCGATCTATTCTTCGCTGGACGAACGGCGCTTCGACGGGATTCGCCGCGAGTCGCCCGTTCGGATCGCTCGGGATTTCATGGCGGCGGGTGAAGGCGTACTCCTCGCGGCGAAAGTCGGGAAGACGTCATCCCTGCATCTGAGCCTCGTCGAAGATGCACGGCGCCGGGGCCGCATGGGCGAATACCGCTCGCGGATCTACCGCTACGAGGCGCTGGCGGCCGGGCAGGTGTTCAAGGCCGTGGTATATGCGCCGGTCCGGACCGCCTTCTCGGAGTGGCTGTCCCGGCAGAAGACGCTGACGCTGTGGCTCGGCGGCGCCCGGAACAGCGGGTACGGGCGGACGACGGTCCGGATCGAGGCGCGGCCGGATTCGCCGGAGCGGTTCGGCGGCGCGTCGCTCAAGGCCGCCGGCGAGTTGTACGTGCTTGCCGCCTCCGACTGGATCCTCCGCGACCGGAATGGGAGGCTCGCGAGCGCGCCGGACGCCGGATGGCTGGGCGAACAGCTCGGCGTCGAGCTTGAACTCGCGGACCAGGCGGTCGGCACGCGGCTCAGCGGGGGGTTCGTGTCCCAATGGCAGGCCTGGCAGCCGGCGATCTCGGCCGTTCGGGCGGGCTCCGTCTACAAATATCGGATATTGTCCGGCGAGCTGGATGAGGAACGCGTGCGGCGGCTGATGGATAGCGGCATCGGAGAACGGGTGAACGAGGGGTTCGGGCGGCCGGTCTTTTTCACCGAATGGCCGTATGACGAGATGGAGGACCGGGAACCGGACCGTGCCGAATCCGACGAAGGACGGGTGCTCCGCGGCGATGCGGCGTCGGACGCGGCGCAAATCGGACGGATCCGCAGGAGCCTGGCTGACATGCGGATGCTCGCCGCCACGCGGGAGCGGGTGGCCGGCTGGATCGGGGAAGTGCGCGAAAGCGATTCGATCAACCCTTCGAAGTGGGGCATGTTGTGGCAGGTGGCTTCGGAGGTGCTGACGGATGTCGAAGCCGGCCGTTCCGGTCCCGAGAAGGCGGCGAAGCGTTGGGCCCGCTTCTGGCAGGACGTGCAGGAGCGGACGGAGAACAAGCGGGACCCCGGATTCATGAAGGTGAAGGTCGGCCTGTGGTCGCTGCAGGAGTTCATTTTCCGCCAGCTGGAGTACACCTACGCGCCGGATGACCGGCTGACGGCGGAGGATCGCAGCCTGTACTGGAACGTGCGCGCGCTGGAGCTGTTCTTCCGGCAGATGGTGCGTAGCAAAGCGGGCAGGAAGGTGGCGGAGCGATGAATCAACTGCATGAATGGTCGTTCGTGCTCGTTTCGAAGTCTCCGCTCCGGATCGGCACGGATGACGGAGACCTGCTGCTGGATGAGGACGGGAGGCCCTTTCTTCCGGGGACTTCCTGGGCGGGGGCCTGCCGGGCCTATATGCTGGCCCTCGACAAGTCAAACGAAGCGCTGTTCGGCAGTCAGGGATCGGGCGGCGTCCAGCGCGGCAGCCGGCTGATTTTCAGTGACGGGATCTGCATCACGCCGCAGCCGTTCGAGGTGCGGCCGCGCGTGAAGCTGGACCGGGCGACCCGGACCGTCGGCAGGGAAAAATTCGAGCAGATGATGGTCGCCGCAGGGGCGCGGTTCCGGGTGAAGCTGACGCTCCGCACCGACGATGAAGCGGACCGTGAGCGGGTGGAGCGCATGCTGGACGCGCTGCACCGCGGATTCATCCGCCTCGGGGCGTACAAATCCACCGGCGGCGGGAAGATGGCGATCGAGGATGGGCGGTACGTGTGCTACGACTTCCGCAATCGCGGGGATCTGGAGGCGTATGTGGAGGAGTCGAAGCCCGCGTTCCCGTGGGAGCCGCAGGCCGCGGCCCGGTACGACGTGCTGTGGATCGAGATCGCGGGCGAACTGGCAGGCCCGCTGCTCATCGCGGGTCCGTATCCGCATGACAGCAGCAAGCCGGACCGCTCGCCGATCCAGTCCCGATATGACGGGGAAATGCGCTGTATCATTCCCGCGACGAGCCTGAAGGGAGCACTGCGCCACCAGACCGCGCGCATCATCCGGGCGATCGGGGCCGACGCCTCGCTGGAGGAGCATATTTTCGACGGGCGGATCGCGCTCGAGGACATCCTCCTCGAGGAGCCGAGGACCAAGATTTACCATCGCGTGGCCATCAATCCGCTCAAGGGCGGTTACAAGGATGCGGCGCTGGTGGAAGAAGAGACGGTCACGGGGAAGTTCACCGCCGGCCTGCATCTCCGGTATGACGACGGCTCCGTGAGGGACCGCGCCGCCGCGGCGCTCGTGCTGCTCGCGCTGCGGGATCTCGCGGCGGGCCGCCAGACGCTCGGCAGCGGACAGGGCATCGGGCGGGGGAACGTGCGCCTGTCCTCGCTCCGGATGCGCTGCGGCGACCGGCAGGTCATGATCGATTTCGGCCGGAGGTCCGTTCACGACCCGTGCGGCTGGATGGCCGAACTGCAGAAGGCCCTGGATGCCTGCGTGAAGAAGGAAGGTGAGGCCGGATGAGGACGGAACCGGTCGAAGTGCGCGGCGGGTTGCTGGCCTGGCCGTCCGACGTGCCGGAAGACGCGTGGTTGCTGGCTTACACGCACAGCGAACTCTTGCTCGGGAAGGGGCCGAAGCCGCTCCATCCCACCAAACTGTATGACGCTTGGGCCTTTGACGGGAAGGCTTCCTGGCACCTGTGGCGGCGGGACGACGAATGGGTCTGCACGAGGGTGGACGCGCAGGCGGCGGACAGGCGGCTCGCCGGGGAGCAGCGGCAGCTGCTGTCCGACGCGGCTGTCAAAAAGCTCAAGGCCCAGGGGATCGACGTCCGATATCTGGTGATCCACGAGCGATATGCATTTGACAGGGACGGCCAGGCATACGTCGCCTATTCCTGCCCGATCAATCTGGAGTGAAGGGGAATCGGACGATGGTTGGTGAACGAAGCGGCACGGGAACCGTTGTGGCGCATGCGCCTTACAACTTTGTACCTTTTCCGGAGAAGCGGAAGGTCCGGTACGAGACGTTCGAAGAACTGCCGAAGCATGATTTGCCGGGTTCCGGAGCGGACGGACTGCTGAGCGGCGAGCTGACGTTCAACATTGTCGCCCGAACGCCGATTCTCGTGGCCGAGGGAAGCAGGAACCCGAATGAAGTGGAGACGGATCGGGAAAAACGCGATCGCCGGTTCAACCGGGATGCGCATGGCCGGTACGAGATTCCGGGCTCGACCCTGCGCGGGCTGATCCGCAGCGCCGTCGGCATCATCGGACATGGCGACCTGCGGGACGGCGTGGACAACCAGAAGCACACCCTGATGTACCGCGGGCTGGCGGACGCCGACAACAGAGGCCTGAAGCGGAGAAAAAAAGTTTACGGCAACGTCATCCGGAAGGACGCGGTCCAGGCCGGCTATATCCGGCGGGTCGGCGACAACGGCTACGAGATCATCCCGGCAGAAGAGATCAACGGGAAGACGTTCACGTTCGTGCGGGAGCAGCAGCTCCACCGGGAGGGCGTCATCCCGGGCAAGGGGATCCGGGCCATGTACACCCGCGAACTGCTGGAGATCGAGGAGATCGGGCGGCCCCGGTCTCCCCGGCCAAGGATGGCCCCCCCCAGCGTCGGAAGGCCCGATCACATCGAGGACAAGAAGACCTACTTGCACCGGTACAAGGAGCGGCTGGACGCCTACCACGACCGTTTGCGGCGGTATGTGGCGCAGTCCGGCGACCAGGAGGAGCTGAAACGGCTGGAGCGGGAGTACAACGAACTGTACGGCATGTTCTACAGCTTCCTGAAGACGTGCCAGACCCGCGACTACCGGCCGTACGTCGCCCGCAGGAGCGTGTACATTACGGGCAACGGCGAGTATTCGTTCAGACCCGGGCGCGGCAAGCGGTACGAGTGCCATCTGATGTCGTCCGGCTTCATGCAGAAGAAGCAGTCGCACTACCTGATCCATCCGCCGAACCGGAAGGCCGCTCCGATCCAGCTCCGGCCGGAAGAGGTGCATTCGTACCGCTACGACCTGAAGGTGAAGGGGAACCGGGTGCGGTTCAGGGAATTCTACGAGCTGCCCGAAAACCGGGACGAGCTCAAGCCGTGCTTCTACGTGACGGACGGCGGATTCACCTATTTCGGGTTTACGCCGAACCTGCGCATTTATTACTGGAAACCGATCGGCGCGGGGCTGCCGGATTATCCGGCGGGCGGATACGATTACGTGCAGGCGCTGTTCGGCTTTGCCGGATCCGGCGGCAGTCCGGGTTATGCGGGCCGGCTCTCCTTCCGCTCGGCGATCTTGGAAGGGGACTCCGACGCCGTAGAGGTGCGGAAGGAGGAGGTCGTGCCCGGCCAGCCTTCCCTGTCCGCGGTCGCCATGTACGTCAAGCAGGACAGCGCGGCCGATCTGAAGACGTTGAACGACGATTACGAATGGCGCGGGATCAAGCAGTATTGGCTGAAGCCGGATTTCGAGCGGCCGGATAAGAACCTGAAGAACGCGCAGAAGGACAATGACAAAGTGAAGGCGTACCTGCACCTTTTGCCGAAGGGCACGGTCTTCCGCGCGTCCATCCGCTTCGAGCGGCTGCATGATGATGAGCTGGGCCTGCTCCTCGCCGCCCTGACCTGGCCGAAGCACCAGACGATCGGCATGGGCAAACCGTACGGTGCAGGGTGCGTGACGTTCGAGGATCTGCGGTTGTTCCTCGACAACGTGACGTATCGGGTGGACGACTTTTTCGCGGATGAGCCGACGGAGGTGCCGCGGGAGCAATTTGAGCGTTACATCGAGGCATTCTGCGGGGAGATGCGGCCGTTCTGCGGAGATGTGCGGGAGACGGCTCCAGTCCGGACCTATCTCGCGATGCGGGAGCGGGTGTACGACCATATCGAGAAGCGGTACATGCCGCTGTCGGAGTGGGACGGCTATCCCGCCTACCAGTCCCTGCTGCCGCTTCCGACGGTGGACCAGCTCCTGGGGAGGGAACCGATGGACACCATCGCGGCTCTCGCGCAGCAGCAGCGGGATGACCGCTCTTCCCGGCGGCAGCCTTATTCAGGCGCCGGCGGGTTGGGCGGCGCCGCATCCGGCGGCCGCAGCGGCGGCGGGAAGCCGGGCAAGCCGCCGAAGCAGCCGTTCAAGCCCCGGCCCTCGGATGCGGAGCAGGCGGGCTGGAAGGTCGATCTGCTCAAGTTGAAGGATCAGTTGTGGAACAAGTGAAGATGTGGACTTGCCGGCCGCACCCCCCGGCGGCAGGAACGCCCCGGGGGTTGGGCGGCTGTGTGCCGGCGCGCGTGATGGGACAAGGGCTTTGTGATAGGCCCGGTGAGAAGATTGGATCGTACTTGTGAGGAATTAAAACTCTTTCGGGATGCCCGGTTCATCCGGAATGGTTTGACAGTTTTGATCGCACCTGTATTGAAATGGACTCGATGAGATCGGTTTCGGTTTCCTCGTTGGATGGTACCTTCCAAGGATTGCAGCAGATCTGCAATTCTTTCCTGGCTGCAATCTCCGGCGAACCGGCCATCGAACGGCTCCGGACATGCTCCGGGGCTTATTCGCTTCTTTGAACTTCTCACAATTTCATAGTCCTGAGGCGATATATATTTGGATAAGCTGATGAGGTGTTCGAGACCGGAATGATGCATGTGATGCGGCGTTCGGGATTTCTTTTCCTCGGAGGGATGATGCTTCTGGCGGCGGCTCTGGCGCTCGGTGCGGCGTGGTTTGCCCGTCCGGAGGCTGCTTTAGCGGCAAACGGGAATGAACCGAGTGCCTGGGCAAAGGATGTGGTTCACAAAGCGTACATTGAGGGGGCTCGTGCCCTCGCTCTTGAGCGATTACCGGAAACCCATTACGAGGGTGAAAATGAGCCGTGTGATCGTGCTGCTCTATGAGAAACTGGCCGCCGAGGAAGCACCGAAGCCGTCTTCCAATCCGTTCCAGGACACGAAAGACGACAGCGTGCTCAGGGCTTACGCGCTTGGAATCGTCCAAGGGACAAGCGCGAACACTTTCTCCCTGAATGCACCGATCACACGGGAACAAATTGCCGTCATGCTGGCAAACACGCTCGAGAAGGCGGGATACGGAGACAAGCTGACGTGAGAAGGGACGCCTGTTTTCGCGGATGAGGCCGATATTGCGGGTTATGCCAGGAGTGCCGTCAAAAAGCTTTCCGCCTCCGGCATCCTGCAGGGGTCCGAAACGAAGGACGGAGTGCTGTTCCAACCGAAGGCGACGACCTCGCGGGAGCAGATGATTGTACTCGCTTACCGCATCGCGGACCGATACGCCCCGATGGTCGTCCGGAACGAATACGAATTGCTGGAGGCCGTCACCCGCCCGGACAAAACGCTGATCATTCGGGACACGCGTGCCAAGCGAATCTACGATCGCACGGTCAAGATCGTGAGGGAGCTCATCAAGCCGGGCATGAGCGAATTCGAGCGGGAAAAGGCGATCCATGACTATATCATGCTGAACACCCGGTACGACTATGAGAATTGGCTGAACGGCACTATACCTGACGATTCCTATAGCGCTTATGGGGTGTTTTTCAAGGGGACCGCGGTCTGCCAGGGGTACACGTATGCGGCCCACCTGATGCTTTGGCTGGCCGGGATTGAATCGCACATCGTGTCGGGAAAGGCGGGCGGCAATGACCACGTGTGGAACAAGGTGAAAATCGGCAGCGAGTATTACAATCTGGATGTCACCTGGGACGATCCGGTGCCGGACGAGCCGGGACGGGTGATGTACGGCTATTTCAACATCACGGACGAGGAGCTGGCGCGGGACCACGCATGGGACCGTTCGAAATGGCCGGCCGCCACGGCGAAGGAATATGACTACTTCGAGTACATGGGGCTGGCCGTCCACAGTCGGGAGGAACTGCGGGAAAGGATTGCGAACGCGATCGCCTCGCGCGATACCTCTGGCATTGTGTTCAAGGCAGTCTACACGGATGATTACCGCAAGGTCATGGAAGATATCCACTCTTCCATTGCGTCGGCCAGCGGGGTAATCAGCTATGAGTATCGTTACGTGACAGGTCAGTGTGTGTTTGAACTGTATTTAACCTGAATTTCGAAAGTAAAACTCTTTTAAAAACATAAAAAGGGCTCCTGTTCTTTGGTAGAATGGTGTTTGACGAAAAAAACTCCAGCCAAAGAAAGGAGCACCTTTAAGGTGAAGTCTACCACACCCGTCAGCAAAATCAAGACAGAATTTTCCCTGCGACATGCGACCAGTTTCGGAGGCGCCAAAATCTTTCTGGAATA
>Ga0207871_100626_pt1 | contig 10043 bp, 7 predicted proteins | sample Passage260A_FD_187371 | JGI IMG/M metagenome (GOLD analysis project Ga0207871, IMG submission 187371) | Cellulose adapted compost microbial communities from Newby Island Compost Facility, Milpitas, CA, USA - Passage2 60A (SPAdes) (version 2) ...
CCCCTTGTAGATGTTCAGCGGGTCGACGTTCGGATTCGCCGCCATCAGCTTGTCCAGCGGTACGCCGTATGCCTTCGACAGCTTCCAGAACGTGTCGCCTTCGGCCGCCACATGGACGGACGCGGCATCAGCGGCGCCCGGCATCCCGGCCAACAGCAATCCCGCCGTGAGCAATGCGGCCCTGAATTTCCTGTTCATCGAAAAACCTCCTTCCATCAGGAGGTTAGCACGACGGCAAGGAACCGTTGTACCGGCAAATGTTGCCGCATGTCCGCAAACCCGCGTCGGGAAGCGATTATGAGAATTTTTTCATCCGCACCCCGCTCGAACCAGGCGTTGAGCGGTCCCGCGGACCGTTATCGCGCCCCTGCGTCATGTGAAACCGGACGATAACGGGCCCGTGGACCGCTATCCGGCCGATCCGGTGGAATCAAACCGCAATGTATGCCCGTTTAACGGTTCCACAGACCGTTATGCCGCCTTCGCGCCCCGTCCGACCGGTTGTTAACGGTCCCGCAGACCGCTTCCGGTCGATCCGGTAGAATCAAACCCCAATGTGCGCCCGCTTAACGGTTCCACAGACCGTTATGCCGCCTTCGCGCCCCGTCCGACCGGTTGTTAACGGTCCCGCAGACCGCTATTCGCCCTTGCCGAATGGATCGGGCCGCAATGTATGCCGATTTTTCGGTCCCGCGGACCGTTATCCCGCCTCCGCACCGTGTCCAAACGGACGTTAACGGTCCCTCGGACCGTTAGCACTTCTCCGCCGGGCAGATCCCTTTCGACAGTAAACCGAATTCCGCCGCTTCCGGATCCGTCATTCCAAACCGATCCAGTCCTTGCCCGCGCGTTCGCGCCACACGCGGCGTATTGCCTCGATTTGCCCGGCGGGCAGCGGTCCCGCTTCGAGCAGTTTCGCGTTCTGCTCCCACCGGCCCGGATTCGACGTTCCCACGATCGCGGTATGCACGCCGGGGATCGACAAGGCGAACCGGAGCGCGATGCCGACCGACGTCTCGAAATCTCCCTTCAGGAAATCGTAGTCCAGCACCTGAAGCCGCTCCCAGTACGGAACCGCGTACGGATCCTCGGGCCGCCGGCCCGTCCGCCACGCGACGTTCGCCACCGGCCGCTTCACGGTCACGCCCATTCCGCGTGCCATCGCCTCGGGAAGCGTCAGGTCGATCGCCTCCTGGTCCGCGATGTTGACCGAGGTCATGAGCGAGTCGAACACGCCGGTCTGCACGGCATACAGTGCCGCCTCGGAATCGCCGCTGTATCCGATGTAGCGGGTCTTCCCTTTTTCCTTCGCCTTGAGGAGCACTTCGATCACATCGCCCCGCTTCAGCACGTCAAGGCTGCAGCTGTGCAGATGGATCACATCGACGTAATAGGTCCGAAGCCGTTTCAGGCTGCGGTCGATGCTCGCCTCGAGCACCTCCGGCTGCCAGTCCGTTCCGGGCAGTCCGGCGGCATGGCCGCATTTAGTGAACAGATAGTACTCGCTCCGACGGTGCGAGACGGCCTGTCCGATCAGCTCCTCGCTCGTCCGGTAGCACTCGGCCGTGTCGATGACATTGAGGCCGGCGTCCAGGGCGGTTCCGAGCAGCCGCTCGACTTCGGCCGTCGAAGCGCCCCGAAAGCCGATCTCCGCACCGCCGAACCCCAGCACGCTCACCGTCATGTCGGTCTTGCCGTAACGCCGCATTTCCATTCCGTCTCATCCTTCCTTTCGATCCGATTCGCTCTTCATTCGCCAATTATACCGCGAACGGACGCGAAGACGACAGGCCTGTGCTTCCCGCGATAGTGCAATTTTCCTGCCGAAGAAGGATTCGCCGCGTCGGTGTCGAATGTAAATCAGGGTTTGAGCCATTCCCGGAGGTGCAACATGATACGTCTTCCAGGTTGGCTTCGCAGACGGTATACGCTGCTCATCATTCCCGAACATTCCGGCACAAGCAGCAGGCTGAGCCTGACGATCGTGCCGTTCCTGCTCGCGGGCGCCTTATTCGGCCTGTCCGTGGCCAGCGCCGTCATCCTGCTGGTGCTCCGCTCCGAGGATGCGCTCCGCATCCGGACGCTGCACGAGGAACTGGCGGCGGCCGCCGACGAGTACGAGGCATCGCTCGCGGATCGCGAGCAGTCGATCGCGCTGCTCCAGTCCGAGGTCCGTCGGCTGACCGAGGAAGCCGGCGCCGTAAAGCGGAAGCTCGAAGAGCTCGACCGGCTGGAGGCCGAGATCGAAGCCATCGTGGAGCTTACGCTCCCGGGCGAAAAGAACGGACTGATCTCCGATGCGAAATCCGGCGTCAAACCGCTGTCATACGGGGGAGTGGGGGGCGAGAATCATCCCGTCGAGGAAGCCGAAACGACGGAGGCGGCCAGCCAAGACAGCGTCCAACTGATGATATCGCTCCGGCATGAAGCGGAATCGATGCGCACCCGGCTCGCCGCGAAGAAGGAGGAAGCGGCCCGCGTGCTCGAGAAGCTGCGGATGCTGCCGATCGCGTGGCCGACGGATTCGGTCCGCATCACCTCCAAGTTCGGCCTCCGCTCCGATCCGTTCACGCGGAAGTTGGCAAGGCACAGCGGCATCGACATCGGGGGCGACTACGGCGATCCGGTCTACGCCGCCGGCGGCGGCACCGTGATCGAATCGGCGTACAACCGTTCGCGCGGCCATTACATCGTCATCGAGCATGACTCCGGATACAAAAGCGTATACATGCATTTGCGCACACGGCTCGTGAACGAGGGCCAGAAGGTCGCGCAGGGCGATCGGATCGGATTGCTCGGATCCTCGGGACGAAGCACCGGCCCGCACCTGCATTTCGAAATATGGAAAAATGACCAGGCCGTCGATCCGCTGCCATATCTGCATTTGTTCAAGGAGGAGAATTCGTGATGTTCAAATCCGGCAAATCCAGGTCCGATTCCCCTTCGACGGACACTTATATCGGGCCGGGCAGCGCATTCGAAGGCCGCCTCGCATCGAACGGCAGCATCCGCATCGAGGGACGCGTGTCCGGCAGCGTCCACAGCAAGGGGGATGTCACGATCGGCGAGCAGGGCGTCGTCGAAGCGGACATCAAAGCGCACAACGTCATCATCGCCGGCTCCGTGTCCGGGAACGTGCATGCCACCGGCAAGCTGACGATCAAGCCGAAGGGGTCCCTGACCGGTGACATTCTGACCGCGCTGCTCGAGATCAACGAGGGCGCCCGGTATGAAGGCACCAGCCGGATGATACCCGCATCCGGAGCATCACAGGCAAGGGACGGAGACAAGCCTGCGGATCGGAAGAAGGAAGGAGAAAAACGGGAAGAGCCCCCCCGTCGGGAGGAGCAGCAGCGCCAGGACAAGCGCACCGGCTGATCCGGCCGTTCGCCCGGCTGCAATGCGAAGGCTTGGGGCCGGCCGAAACGGCGGCCGCATCGGCAACCGCGCCGGCCATCCCGCTTGGGCATCCGCATGCCGCGGCCGATCGGAAGCCGCAGGAAGAAGCCGCTCCTGAAGCCGTATATCGTCCGCGCTTCGGGCCGATACTATTTCGGGTAGCGGTTTTGCGCAAGAACGGCGGCAAACCGATCGTTCAGCCGGAGGCGATGATGCATGCGGCAGGCGGAAGAACGGCGCCCGTCCGATCCCGAACGCGAATGGCGCGACATGTTCGAGGACGCCGGGATCGCCGATCTTCTCGACATGTTCGGCGATCCGGACGGAGAATTCGCGGAAGAACCGGGCGCAAGCGCATCCCGGAACGGATCGGCCGCAGTTGAACGGGCCCCGACGAACGACGGTCCGTTCCCCGACGTGCCCGACGCCGATAAGCTGGCGTCCGGAAGCTCCGTCGATCCGGCCGCGCCGGCCGACGGATGCCACGGCACCGATCTGCTGAACGGAGCCGGATAATACAATACAGAGGACGAAAATCGAACGGGACCGGCCTGCGCCTCCGCGCCTGCCGGTCCCGCGTCATATTCACACGCTCTTCTTCGTGAATCGGTTCGCATACGACGATGCCGCATAGGATTCGGGCTTCACCCGCGCCGCGTAGACTCCCATCGCCTCGATGCGCTCGATCATTTCCTTCACGTAGCGCGACGTTTTGTTGATCGTCGGATGCGTCCCCGCATCGATGTCGATGAAATGCTCCAGCGCGGCTCCCTTGTAAATGTAGGGGAGCACGATTTCTTCCATCTTCCTCAGCGCATCCCCCATGAAATAGCTCGCCACTTCCTGCGACAACGCCGTCTCGTAAGAAAGCTTCTCCTTCAGCGAACGAAGTTCGCGCGGCACGACCGTCTGGCGATAACACGCCCACGCTCCGCGGCCGACCCGGCGAATGATGATGCCGGTCACGAATTTCGTGCAGCCGCGGTAGACCTGGCTGTCCGTGCCGACGATGAAATGGTACACCGCCTTCGGATCCTGCGCCATGAAAGACAGAATGCGCGCCTGCACATCGTCGAGGGACAAGCCGCGCTCGGATACGTTCTGGAAAACAAGCTCCTGCTTTTCTGGCAGCGGCTTGTGCATGGCTTTTTTCATCAGTCTCCACCGCCTTGCGAGTCTCGAAAACGCTGGTGCGGAGCAGCTGCGGTGATTGCTGCGGATCCTGGCGGGATCAGGATGGCCCCGTCATGGTACCAGTATACCCCATTTCGGCGCATGCTGCCTTGCATGAACGGCCGTCCGGGCGGCGTGACGGCATCAGGATCGGCCCGGCAGCTTGCGTTCGGCAAAGGCCGGAAGGGGATGCCGGATCAATCGCTTGAGGGAGCGAAGCAACCGCCTGCGTCTGCTGGAACGGGACGACGTATAGGGCCGATCCTGCGGCTTCGCGGCAAGTGTCGGGCTCGCGTTCAAGCTCAGCACCTCCTTCGATCCTGCGCTCCTGAACTCGCTCTGTCATTTTTATTATCCTCCAGAAACGCCGGTGGAACAAGACTTTTTGTACATGCGAAAATGCCAGAATTCCGCAACATTTCCGGTTTTCGTTCCGTCAGTAGGGACGAACGGCGCATGATGGTCGGGGGAATCATTTTTTGGCGGAAAGGACGGATTGCACATGCGATGGAGACGGAGTCTCACGCTGATGGCCGCGGCAGCGCTGGTCTTGAGCCTGGTCACGGCGCCGCGGGCCATCGGCCGCTCCGCCGGCGGGCAGGATGAGGAACCGCCGCGCGTCATGGCGGGCGGCGCGCCGCTCAGGCTGGATCCCGCGCCGATCGTCTCGGACGGGGCGCTCCTGGTGCCGGTCCGGCCGCTCGCGGAATGGCTCGGCGCCTCCGTCACGTTCCGGACGGATCTGGAAGGAAAGCGCGCGATCATCCTCGCGAAGGACGGCAGGGTAGCGGAACTGGCCATCCGATCGAAGACGATGATCGTGGACGGAAATGCGCGGATGCTGCCCGCGGCCCCGGTGCTCCGGAACGGTTCCGCGATGGTGCCGCTGCGTGCCGTCGCCGCGGCGTTCGGGGAGACCGTCGTGTGGGAGCCCGGGGCATCCACCGCATATATCGGAAGCGCTCCCGAGCTGCCGGTCATCGGCACGGTGGAGAAACTGCGCGAAATTCTGAAAAGCGTCCGGGAAAGCGACAAGCGCACCGGCATGCTGTTCACCGCAACGGCGACGTCCGGAGCGGCCGCACCGGAGGAACTGGCCGCCGGTTCCGCCGCGTCCCGGAGTGACACCGATTATTCGCGGACGAACGTGCAGGTCGAGGGCGTCGACGAGGCGGACTGGGCGAAGACGGACGGCCGATTCATTTACCAGATCAGCGGCCGCCGCGTGCTGGTGACCGACATCCGGCAGCCCGAATCGCCCCGGCTGGCCGCCGTGCTCGATTACGCGGATGACGGAGACCGGTTCGTGCCGAAGGAACTGTACGTGTCGAACGGCCGTCTGGTCGTCATCGGCACGGCTTACCGTCCGGCGGACCCGCAGTCGGCCGAAGAAAGCGAAACTCCGCGGAACGGCGCCTTCGGCGCGCGCGACATCCTGATCTGGCCGCCGATCCGGGATCTGTCGCTCACCGCGGCCAAAGTGTATGCGTTGAACGAGGACGGCGCGGCCAGCCTCGTCCGGGAGCTTGAGATGGAGGGACAGTACGTCACGTCGCGAATGGTCGGTGGCGCACTGTACATGGTGGCAAGCAAATATCATTACGTATTCTATCCGATGGAAGGCGACGAACCGGAGATTCACCTGCAGGATTTCGAGCCGTCCTGGCGCGATACCGCCGTCTCGGACGAGGTGCAGCGGGTCCCGCTGGCCCGGATCCGCTACTTCCCGGATTCGCCGGAGGAAGGCACGCTGCTCATCGGCGCGGTCGACCTGGACGACGCCGATGCCCCCTTCAAGGTCGAGGCCTACCTCGGTTCCGCCGGCACGGTCTACGCGTCGGCGGAGAGCCTGTATATCGCGGTGCCGAAATACTTGTGGCCGGAGAACGGTTCCAGGCGGGACCGGTACGTCGAACCGGAACTGCGGACGGACGTGTACAAATTCCGGCTGGACGGCGGCTCCGCCGTCTACGCGGCTCAAGGCAGCGTGCCCGGACACGTGCTGAACCAGTTCTCGATGGACGAATACGACGGGCATTTCCGGATCGCGACGACGTCGGGCAACATGTGGGCGGCAGGCGACGCGATTTCGAAGAACAATCTGTACATCCTCGACAAGTGGTTGCGGCCGGTCGGCAACCTCGAGGGGCTCGCTCCGGGCGAGCGCATCTATTCCGTTCGCTTCATGGGCAGCCGGGCCTACATGGTCACGTTCCGCAACGTCGACCCGCTGTTCGCGATCGACCTGTCCGATCCGAAGCGGCCCTCCGTGCTCGGCCAGCTCAAGATACCGGGTTACAGCGACTATCTCCATCCGTACGACGAGCACCATCTGATCGGCTTCGGCAAGGAGACGATCGTGACCTCGTCCCCGGACGGGCCGAACGATCCGATGGCGTACTATCTCGGCATGAAGATCTCGCTGTTCGACGTAACCGACGTGACGCAGCCGAAGGAGATGTTCAAGGAAGTGATCGGCGACCGCGGCACCCATTCGGGGCTGCTGAACAACCACAAGGCGCTGCTCTTCGACCGCTCCAGGGGGCTCCTGGCGTTCCCGGTCGAGCTTGCGGAAGTGACCCCGGAAGCCCGGGCGCAATGGGACGGCTACGGCCCGCCGCCGTACGGCGAATTCAAATATCAGGGGGCCTATGTCTATCAGATCGATCTGGAGCGCGGATTTACGCTCAAGGGAAGGATCACGCATCTTACGGAAGAGGATCTGGCGAAATCCGGCACGTACGGGTACGATCCGATGCGGGCGGTGCGCCGGATCCTGTACGCGGGCGACACGCTGTACACGCTGTCCGACTCGATGCTGAAGGCGAACGCGCTCGATACGCTGGCCGAACGCGGATCGCTCCGCTATCCCGAGCCGGAGAACGGATACAAGGGCTTCGTCCGGCCAAGCGGACCGGTGATCTTCGCGGAGTGACGAACGCTCTTCGCGCCGGCAATCGCCCCGGAACGATCTTCCATCTCCGCTTCGCGGCGCAAATGGACTTGCGCCGCCATGATCGTGATCTTCTCGCCGAAATGACCGGCGGCGAACGACCGGCGACGAAGGCGCGGACAGACACAACCAAACGGGCTGCGCATCCGGAGCGCGGACGAACCGCGGCGCCGGACGGCAGCCCGTTTTTCTTCGGTCCCTAAAGACTTCCGTTCGCGATGAGCAGCAGGATGTCCTCCCATGGCGGCCCGATGCGCCGGAACCGCTCCAGATAACGCAGCATTTCGCAGCGCGGCTTCAAGCTCCATCTCCCGACGAGGCGAAATAATCTTCGAGTCCGAGCACGATCGCCCGCGCCGCAGCCGACTGGTAAGCTTCCGTCCGCGCCAGCTCCTCGTCATGCGGATTCGTCAGGAAACCGAGTTCAAGCAGCACGGCCGGCAGGCTGTTTTCGCGGAGGACGTGAAAATTGCCGAACGAGAGGCCCTGGCTTTCGAGGCCGAGATCGGCTTCGGCGAGCCGGCGCTCGATCGCGGCGGCCAGCGGCTTGTCCTTCGCGCCGCTGTAGTAGAAGGTCAGGATGCCCGACGCCGGACCGGCGGCCGAATTGTGGTGAAGGCTGACGAACGCGTCCCCGCCGGAACGCTCCGCGATTGCGACCCGGTCCTTGAGAGACGGCTTCTCCTCATCCGTCACCCGCGTCATGACGACGATGGCGCCGCGGAGCTCGAGCTCCCGTTTCAGGTGAACCGCCGTGGACAGGTTCAGCGTCTTCTCCCAGGTGCCGTGCGTGGTGCCGATCGCGCCGGAATCGTTCCCGCCGTGTCCGGGGTCGACGACGATGGTCTTGCCGAGCAGCGGACTTTCGGCGGTGCCTTCCTCCCCCGCCTTGCGCAATACGATGTAGGCTGCCGCAACCCAGCCGGCCCGGCCGTCCTCCGTCACGATGCTGTACCATTCGCCCGTGCTCCCGGTGACCGTCACCCGGTCTCCCCGGTTCAGGCGGCCTTCGATCGAATAATCGAGCCCGGGGCCCGAACGGATGCGCACCGCATCGCCCAGCACATGACCGGTGCGGGCGGCGTCTTCCGCCTCCCCGGCGTCCGCTTCCCGCGGCCCGGGAGCGACGCGGATGCCCCGGCCGATCACCCTCGGCTTCGGCTGTGCGGAATCCGCCGGCTGCGCGGCATCCGTCGACCCGCCGCCCGCTGCTCCGTCCTCCTTCGCTCCGCGGCCCGCCGATCCGGCGTCATCCGCCGGTCCGCCCGCGTCCGTTCGTCCGGCTCCCGCAGGCCGTGTGCCGGCGTTTGCATCCGGCTTCTCGCCGCCGTCCGTGTCCGCCTCCGCGCCCTCCTCCGCCGCACCGCCGGCGTCGCCTGAACCGGAGGCGCTTTCATCCCCCGATGCGCCGGAGCCGCCGTGCACCGGCGCCAGATAGTCCGAATGCACCCATCCGGTCAAACGGCCCAGACGGATCCGGTACCAGACGTCCTCCTCTCCCAGCTTTTCCACAACCGCGCCCTGCTTCAGCCGGCCGATCACCGGCGCTTCCAGCGAAGGGGCGGCGCGCACGTTGAGGATGTCGGCCGTTACCTTGAAGCGGGCTTCGCCCGCGTTCACGATGACCTCCGCTTCCGCGGTGATCTCCGCGGGCGCGGAGGTCTGCGGCGTCGGCGAACCGGCAGCCGCCGCGGTCCAGGGAAGCGCAAGCGCGGCCGCAAGGCACCAACCGGCCGCAGTGAACCGCACCCACGCAAACCGCGTCGACACCAACCGCGGCGAAGCGAACCGAATGTTCCCCATCGTCATCCCGCCACCCGTCGACAAAAAATGATAAATCTATTATAGCTGTCGATTAACGGCGATTGAAGAAATAGGTTACGACGAGCGCGCCGGCCCCGGCCAGCGCCAGCATGCCTCCGATGGCGTACACGGTGCCCGCGCCGAGCATCTGGATCGCGTAGCCGCCCGCGGCGTTGCCGACGAGCCCCCCGATGCCGGCAAAGGTCACCGCGAACACCGATTGCCCCGTCGCCCGAAGCTCGGAGGGCACGATCGACGTCATGTGATGGATCGCCGCGAGGAAGAACAGCGGGAACGTGGCGCCGTGCAGCAACTGGGCGGCGACCAGGACGGCCGCGCTGTCCGTCGACCCGTAGATGAACCAGCGGACCGCGTAGACGACCGCGGCGATCGTCATCACGCCGATCGCATTCATCTTGCCAAGGAGCCTTCCCCCGAACATCATGGCCGGCACGGTGCTCATCGTGCCGGCGAACCAGGCGATCCCGATCACCGATTCGGGGGACCCGAGTTCCTTCAGATGAAGCGACAGCATCGAATCATTCATCCGATGCGGGATGCCGATGATCAGCACGATGAACAGCAGCCAGAGCAGACGGGGACGCGAGAACAGCCTGCCGAGCGCCTTCAGGTCGACCGGCTTCGGCGTCACCTTCGATTCGCGGAGCTGAAGCGCCGCCAGGATGGCCAGAACGCCGATCGCCAGGAAAAGGAT
>Ga0207871_100628_pt1 | contig 10029 bp, 4 predicted proteins | sample Passage260A_FD_187371 | JGI IMG/M metagenome (GOLD analysis project Ga0207871, IMG submission 187371) | Cellulose adapted compost microbial communities from Newby Island Compost Facility, Milpitas, CA, USA - Passage2 60A (SPAdes) (version 2) ...
GTTATGTCAGCGAGACGCGGTTTGTCGTCATTCCGACGAATCTGCCGGAAATTCCGGCCAGGGGTTCGGACGGGATCTTCCCGTACAGCCTGAACCGGGAGCCGAGCAAAAACGATCCGAACTTTGAGCTGCGGGGCACGGTCTACACGACGCGCGAAGCCTGGATGAACATTTACGGAACGTTCGACTTCATTGATCTGGGCGACGATCCCGAAGAAGTCGAAGAGATGCTCAAGCAGCTGTCCGAAAGCGACCTTTTGGCCAATTACATTCTGCATATCCGGACCGGCGATACCGAATACGAGTGGAATCTGGGCAATGAATTCAGGGATTCGGAAGGCAACGTGTACAACGAAGGATCGCTTCCGATCGTCACGGGTCCCACCGGAACCGCGACCGGCATTCCGCTGCGCGTCGTATACAATCTGAAAACGCAGTACTTCGAATTCTATCTGGAAAGACAGCAGCTGCCGGTGGACGGAAGCCCGATCGTCTATACGTTCACGGTGTTCAACACCGGCAAGAACGGGCCGCGCGCTTCGTACCGCCTGGAAGTGGATCCGACGACCGTCCCGTACACGATCCTTTCGCCGATTCCCGAGAAGCGGACGGTCAATCAGAACTTCGTCGAAGTGATCATTTACTCCGAGGGCGCGGAGTCGGTGGTGATCGACGGACAACCGGCCCGGAAGATCCGGTACATCAACCATGCGGCGACTTCGGCGGAGGAAGCGGAACTGGATGCCTTCTATGCCCTGGTCACGGGGCTCAGGGCCAACCGGCCGACCGACATCAAGTTTGTCATTACAAGCGGCGAGGAAAAAATTCAGGACAGCATCACCGTGACCTATACGCCGGAGAACATTCCCGGCGCGAAGGTCATCCAAAAGATGAGCAACAAGCATACGCCGTTCGGCAACGCCCTGACGCTGTCGTTCGAGCGGGGCACCAACCTGATCCGCCGGGATTACAACGTGCCGCAGGAGTACAAGACCCAGGTTTACAGCGGGAACAACATCCTGTTCGCGATCGCCAATCCGACGGACGGCGTGGTGGACCGCCACGAATTCGAGAGCGTGCCGGCGGGCTACGACCTGCAAGTGGAGACGGGCTCGGTCTATTTCTCCGCGAGCTTCCCGTCCCGGTTCGTGAAGGTCAGCCCGGTGTTCTGGATTGACGCGGGCGATGCGGACGACATTTCGACCAAAGAATACGATCCGATCACGTCGGGCTACGATCCGATGCCGCTCAACGTGATCAAGGGAGAAGATCGGAAGTTCTATTACAATCGCGCTTCCGATCGGGAGCTGATTCCGTCGAAGCGCGGCACGCTGACGCTGGCTTACGATCCGTCGGCGCGCCAAAGCGCGGGCGTGTCGGTCACGGTGTTCCGGTTCGATCCGTATACCCGTCGATGGGAAAACATCGGCGGCAAGGTCGATGAGCGGAAGCACACGATCACGGTGCCGTTCGACCGGTTCGGCTATTACGTCGTCGCCAAGCTGGCCGCCAGCTTCAACGACATCATCGATCACCCGTACGGGCGCAACGCGATGGAGGCAGTGTTCGCGAAAGGCATCATGAACGCCGTGGATCCGAGCGGGGCGTTCGGCACGGATCTGTACATTACCCGCGGCGAGTTCACGCGCATGATCGTCAAGGCCCTGGAGCTGCCGCTGAACTATGACGGACCGAAGCATTTCATGGACCTCGGCGACACCAGCGGCATCTTCAGCCCGGACGCGCTCTGGGATTTCCGTTATATCGAGACGGCGGCGCGGGCCGGCATCGTCAGGGGCACGCGGCCGAACACGTTCTCGCCGAACGATTACATCACCCGCCAGGATGCGGCCGTCATGCTGGCGAACGCGCTGAACCTGAAGCAGGACACGAAGCTGGATTCCGTGCGCAAGCAGCTGCAAAAGGCGTTCAAGGACGAGGCGAGCATCAATATCTACGCGAAGCCGGCCGTCGCGGCGATCCAGAAGAAGGGGTATATCGCCGGATCGCCGGTGGATTCCACCGACCTGTCGAAGGGTTATGTGTTCGAGCCTACGGCCCGCCTGCTGAGATCGGATGCCGCCATCATCATCGCGCGCGTGATGGCGGATCAGAAGAAGCTGCCCGCGATCTTCGCGCCGAAGCAGCCGTGAGCACGCGCTGAAGCAAGCGCCCGGACAAGGGAAAGCCGGATCCCGAGCGATCCGGTTTTTCCCGTCCGGGCATGCAAATTTCGCGCGGAATGGAAGATAGTTGGGCTCGACGGTCCGGGCGCACGCAGGCTATACTCATAACCGTAAGTCTTGAAGTCATGGAATTTTCGCGTACGACGCGAAAAATATTTTTCGGATACAGCGCCGATCATCGCAACTTTTTCGTGAAGCCTGCGTCTAATTACATGACTTCGGGAACGGCGGAATTCGCGGCGTGCCGCGGTTCGCAAGTCCTGAAGTTCCTCTTTACGGCAGTTGTCCGGGCATTGTATAATGTGGTAGTGCCGTGCATGACTTTGCCAGTATTTTCTTGCAAGATTCAGCGACATAATCCTACATTTCGATATATGCCCTGACGCAGACATCATTATTCATTGAAAAACAGTGCTCACTCTGGGAAGGGGGTGAATCGGCAGATGAGGGAAAAGAGCCAACTACATCATTCTCAACATCCGAAGCAGTTCAGAGGAGGAGAAAAAAAGGTTATGAAGAGAAGTTTGTCTCTGCTCGTAGCCATCGCTATGGTCTTCTCGATGTTCGCGACCGTAGTGGCGGCTGAAGAGCTCGACACTCAGGCAAAATTCGATATTCTCAAGAAAGCGGGAATTTTCGAAGGCATGCCTGATGGTTCGGCCGGGCTCGACCAAGAGATGACCCGTGCCCAATTCGCAGTCGTCATCTATCGTATCTTTGAAGCGATCGGCCAACCGCTGGCGGATGCTCCGGCGTCGTTCAACGACGTGGCGGACACGCACTGGGCGGTCAAGGAAATCGGCGCGGTCCAAAACGCCGGTTACATGGAAGGCCGCGGCAAGGGCAAGTTCGACCCGTCGGCTCCTGTGAAGAAGCAAGAGCTCGTCAAGGTTGTCTCGGTCATTCTGGGTCTTGAGCTGGATCCGAGCGCGTCGGTCTCCGGCAAAGCCTCGCCGTGGGCGCAACCGTATCTTGCGGCTGCCGAAAAGGCCGGTCTGATCCAACCGCAAGACGACTATACGGTGAACGCGCCGCGCGGCTACCTCGTGGACGTCACGTACAGCGCTTATCAACAACTCCAAAGCGCCATCAAGGTGACCGCTACGGCGAAGCAAACCGGCGCGAAGAAGGTCGAAGTCAAGTTCAGCAAGCCGATCGACGACTCGAAGGCTACCTTCGTGGTCAAGAACGGTCTGGCTGAACGCACGGTCGACAAGTACACGGTTTCCGACGACAAGAAGACCGTCGTTCTCGAACTGACGACGAAGCTGCAATCCGCCGACTCGACGGTGACGATCAAGGGCGTGGAGTCCGAAGACATCGTTGCCAATTTCACGGCGGAACAAGAGCGGGTCGCTCAAGTGAAATTCAAGAGCGACAAGCTGGCGCTCTCCGTCGGTGCGAACAACCTGCCGAACTACACCGAGGCGAAAGTCGGCTATCAAATTCTGAACCAATTCGGTGAAGAAGTATCGAACGTCGGCGGCAACCTGGTGTTCCAAGCCGCAAAAGCGACGGCCCAAGCTACGGCGAACAACGGCGTTCTGACGATCAAGACGAGTGAGACGGCTCCGTTCTACGTCGGTGAAACGGTCGTCATCAACGGCTACCTGCATCTCGGCACGTATGCCGTGACGGTCAATGAAACGCTGACGGTCGGTCAACCGGCTACGGTGGACAGCGTCGAGATCAAGGGGCTGTACCATCCGGAGAACAAGGAAATCAACACGAATTCGACGTTCTCGGATTACGTCCTGCTGATCGAAGTCAAGGACCAATACGGCAACAAGCTGGACGCGAAGCAATTCAACGCCGGTGCGTTCGTGACGGTCTCGAACCCGGGCATCTTCCAAGTTCCGGCCAAAGATCCGGCGGTCGACAACCAAGGTCCTGAAAAAGACCAAGTCGGCATTCCGCTTGCGGATCCGGTCATCACGCCTGGTTTCGAAGGCACGAACATCATCCGGATCACGACGCTCAGCGGCAAGCAGTACACCTACAATGTGGAAGTGAAGAAAGCCGCGACGGTGCAAAAGATCACGCTGCTGCCGCCGTCGGAAGTCATCGCCGCGAATGACGGCACGGTGAAGATTCCGTTCGTCGCGGAAGACCAATTCGGCAATGAAGTCAAGAAGTACAGCGATCTGGTCGGCAAGATCACGCTGTCGCCGGACAAGAAGCAAAAAGGTACTGATGGTCTGGAACTGAAGCAAGACTATGTGACGAAGGAAGCCTATATCGAACTGACGCTTCCGAAGTTTGACCCGAACCAACAAATTGCCGTTCCGTACCCGATCATGGCTTGGGTCAACGGCACGTCGAGTTCTTCGCAGCTGACGCTCAGCATTGAAAAGCCGTGGTATCCGGAGTCGATCGTAGGCCTGACGTCCGACGTGTCCGCAACGCTCGCCGTGAACGCCACGACGGAGATCAAAGCGGACTATGTCAAGGTCAAGGACAACTACGGCCGCGACAAGAAGCTGTCGGATCTGTTTAAGGATGATTACAAGGTCGTCGTTTCGGTCGCAGACGGCAAGGATGACGTTATCGGACTCTCCGCTGACGAACTGTCGAGCACTAACGACACCATCAAGGTGACGGCGAAGCAAAAGGGCAGCGTTCGCATCAAGGTTCAGCTGTTGCACAAGGGCGAGCTTGTCTACACGTACGAAAGATTCGTCTTCACGGTTGTCGACAGCGATGGCATCGTCGAATACGCTGTTGAAGACGTGCCGAAGATGAGCAACAAGGCAAACCGTGAAGTGGAGCTGAAGGTCGTCGGCAAGCGTTCGAACGGCACGACGGTCGCGTTGCCGGTGAGCGCGTATACGGTGACGACGACGAACGGCCTGACGTTCAGCAACGGCAAGCTGAGTGCAAATGGAATCGAAAAAGGTTTTGACAACGGCGAACTGAAAGCCAAGGTCGTTGTCACGATCCTCGCAACCGGCGACAGGATCGAGAAGGAAGTCGTCGTTTCGAACGCTACGCTGGTGCCGGCCACGATCGAGCTGAAGGATGCGAACGGCCTCAAAGCCTCGAACGGCGTCGTGAAGGGCTCGGTGAAAAACCTGCTCCAAGGCAATGCTGTCATCCAGAACGTCTTTGGTACGCTGAAGATCAAGGACCAATTCGGGTTCGAGATGAACGCTGCCAACAAGGACGAAGGAGCAGCCGCAATCGAACAGTTCACCGCTACGGTTGTCAACATTGACGACGTCGACAAGGCGACGAAGCTCACTGTCAACGGCAACGGTGGCGATGCGAACACGGTTACGGTGACCGGTCTCGAAACGGGTGACTCCTTCACGGTCATCTTCACGTCCAAGGCAAGCGGCGTGAGCATCAGCGTGCGGGTTGTCGCCGAGGAGTAATCGGCACACCGGGAAACCCCGATTCTTCGGAATCGGGGTTTCTTTTTTGTTTGTTCCATCATCCTGCAACTTTTTGCTTGTTTCTTCGTCTAAATTAGTAGCAATGCAGCAGGCAAAAGGAGAAGGTTTTATGAAAAAATTAACAAAATATACCGGGACGGCCCTGATGGCGGGAAGCTTGCTTCTTTTCCCGCTTCCGCCGACCGCCTGGACGGTGTCCGCCGATTCGGCGGCAGCGGCCGCCACACAGCAAACGCTGAAGCCGTTTGCCGGCACGAAGTTGAAAACGTTCATGATTTCAAACAAAAGCTATGTTCAGGTGAAGGACATTTTCTTCCAGCATGACAGCAACAGCAAGAAAGTGTTCTTCACGCTTCTCGTTTACAACGGTGACAAACAGGCGATTGATTTCACCTATTATTTCCCCGAATTGTATGCGGCATCCGGCGGAAAGTTTACGGTGCAGGAACACCCCGGGAACAAGAAATCCGGCATCGTGGAGCCGGGGACGACGGAAGAGTTCATCTTTTATGCCAACGTCAATCCGGCTTTGAACTATGCCGACCTGGTGTTCAAAATCCAAAAGATCGATTTCAGCGTGCCCGGTTACTTGCGGCTGATCGGTCAGGCGGCCGTTACGTCATCCTATCAAAATTCGGTCCCTTCGAAGCATTATTACATCATTCGCAAAGGCAACAACCAGTTGAAGACCTATCTGCATCCGGGGAACAGGCTTGCCATAAGCGGATCCCAACAGCTCCGGCTCCAATTTGAAATGGAGAACGTCGGCAACCTGTCCTATACGGTGCCGGATCTGCAGTTCTACATTTTGACGAAGGCCGGTCAGATGTTGAAGCTGAAACCGGATGTTTCAAGCCGGCTGCAGCTCCAGCCGGGAGAGAACGTCGTGATCACGCTGCTGGGATCGGTCAAATCGGGCATCGATTTGTCCGGAGCCAAGCTGCTGGTTCAGACGGGCCCGACGGGCGAACAGGGCATCGAGACGCCCGTCGCCATGTACAATCTAGTATGGGACAATGCGTCCGGGTTTATAACCGGCGAAAATCAGACAGCGCAGCTCAAAGTGTCGGACATTGAGATGGAGGCCGGCATCGAGACGCTCTATCTCGACCAAACGGATACGCAAAACGAGTGGACGATTACGCTCAAGTGGACGAACAAGGGCAGCTCGGCCGTGACGCTGCCGAACTACAAATATGAGCTGATGGACAGCCGGGGCGTCCGTTATCCGGTGGATTTCGGGGAGAACGACGTTCAGGTCATTCCCGGTATCGACAAGGACATGACCGGATCGGCCGTCACGCCCCCGAACGTCAACGGACCCTTCACGCTGCTGGTTCGGTATCCGAAGGATGACGCGAATCCCGAGGAATATGTGACGGCGGCGTTCAGGCTGACCCCCGAACAGGCCGTTGGACCGGTCGAAGGGAAACGGTACCGGAACGAATATGGTCTGTACAATATCAGCGTTTCGAAGGTCGAGCGTCTCCCGTGGGGCGATCAGGACATGATCAACGCCCATGTCAACATCCAGAATCTCGGCTCTTCTTCGCAGATCATCCCCGAGATCGAAGCGGCCTTGAAGCTGAACGGCATCAGCGTGGGCGATCAAGATATTACGGTTATGAAACTGGAAGACAAAATCATGCTCGGGGCCGGGGAGAAGACGAGCTACGTCGTCTCGACCAAAGTGCCGTACACCTATACCTTCGATGAACTGACGCTGAACCTGACGGAGACGACCGGCGGTTCGAAATCGACGATCGGCCTGTTCAAGGCAAGCAGGATCACACCGGTTCCCTCCGTCTCGATCAACGGCAAACATACGATCGATTCGCTGGGCAGACGCGCTTCGCTCGAATTCCTGAACACCTATGTCTTCGAAGGCAAAGACAATGACCTGCTGTACGTCGAGTTCAAGTATACGAACGAGGAGAGCCGTTCGAAGACGCTGCCCGCGCTGGCCGCTTATTTCAAATCAAGCGACGGCACGTACATCGAAGCCGATATTGTGAACGTCAAGTCGCAGGTGAAATCGAAGGGCAAAGCGCATCTCGCGGCTACCGCGGTCGTGCCGAAGACGTTCGTCAGCGACGGCAACGTGGAACTGATCGTCGGCGAGGCCGTTCTGAACGGAAAATATGCGAAACCGGACGAAACCCCGGACGGGTTCATCCGTGCCGTATCGATCAAACTGCCGAAGAACCAGAACGAGGTCAAAGAGGAGTTTGTCGATCTTGCGTTCAGACCGTACAACCTGACGATTCACAGTGCGTTCGCCGTGTTGTCCGATTCGTCGAATGTCCGGCTGGATATCAACTATACCTTGCGCAAGTCCGCCGAGTTCGACGTGATGGAGACCGGGCGCAAGCTGTACGTGGAACTTTCCGGAAACAACCTGAAATACGGCACCACCGTCGCAGTCGAGCCGGAACAGGGAGAGGCTGGCTTCGAGCTCGGAACGGAGCAGGAAATCCGGGTCGACATTCAAGGACAGAACATCGCCAGCCTGATTTACAACGGATATACGGTCAACATTTACGAAGAAATCGACGGTTACAAGCGGCACCTTGCGAGCAAGCGCTATTACAGCTTCCAGGGTCCGACACCGTGACGGGAAAGGTGGTAGTCTCCGTTGAGAAAGATCGGGCTGACGGCATTGCTCATCATCGCGGCTGCCGCCGGGACGATGGTCTATGCCAATACGGATTCAAGGGCCGACAGCCATGTGCCGGGTTCGATTGATGATCCGCTTGTAACCAAGAGCTACGTCGACAGCCTGCTGGCGGGAGGAGGAACCGGCGGGCAGGGAGGCGCAGCAGGCGTCAGGACCGAGGTCGTCACGGTCAATCCGGGAGAAGTGCTGCTCGGCAAGCAGGGCGCGCAGTTCGTGGTGCGCGCCGGCAAGGGCGTTGCGTACAGCGCGGACCCGAACGGCATATCCGATGTGACGGACGGGAAAGATATCCAAAATGGTGAGCCGGTGGCGAACAACCACCTGCTCATCTTTCCCAGGGAAGGACGCGGCGTCATGCCGGACCCCAAATCCAATACCCGGCTGACCGTGTTCGTCATCGGCGGCTACGAGATTGCAACGGCACCCAGCACGGGCGGATCCTGAGTCGAGTGACATCATCTTATACGCTTCGTCCCGGCCGCCTTGTCCCATACTAAAGGCACCACCGAGGGAGGTGCCGAAGATGGCGGGAAGAAATTCGAACGTCAAGGTCGTGCCGGAATGCCGGGCGGCGCTCGAGCGCATGAAGTATGAAATTGCGGCCGAGCTCGGGCTGACCATGCCCGCGCATGATTTTTCGGCCGAGGCTTCCGGCGAACTGGGCGAGTCGGGCGCGCGTCCCGGGTCCGTTTACGGCCGCGTGCAATGGGATGCGGTCACGACGCGGGACGCCGGAACGGTCGGCGGCCTGATCACGCAAAGGCTGGTCCGGCAGGCGGAGCAGATTCTTGGCGGAATTTGAATGAATTTCGAACAGCGTAAGTTTGACAGAGTTCAACTTTTATTATATTATTGATAGATGGAAAGTTGTTTAACAACCTTTTCCAATTGGAAAAGGTTGATTTTTTGCTGAAAATCATGACTTAGAGGAGACACGGATGCGCCTGCCTGCAAGAGGACGGCGCAAGCCGGTTGATCCGCCCCGGGTGGGCTCACAATCCGAATTGCAGGAGGTCGATCCGCGTTGACGAAAAATGGGCGTCATCTGTTCACATCGGAATCCGTAACGGAAGGACATCCGGACAAAATCTGCGACCAGATCTCGGACGCCGTGCTGGACGCGTTCCTTGAAGTGGATCCTTACGCGAGGGTGGCGTGCGAGACGGCCGTCACCACCGGTCTCGTGCTCGTCATCGGCGAGATCAGCACGAGGGCGGACTATGTCGACATCCCGGCGATCGTCCGCCGCACGATTCGCGAGATCGGGTATACGCGTGCGAAGTACGGCTTCGATGCCGAAACCTGCGCCGTCCTGACATCGCTGAACGAGCAATCCGCCGACATCGCGCAGGGCGTCAACGCGGCGCTCGAAATCCGTGAAGGGAAAGAGCAGATCGATCTCGGTCAGGAGAGCGAAGAAATCGGGGCGGGCGACCAGGGGCTGATGTTCGGCTTCGCAACGAACGAGACGCCGGAATTCATGCCGCTCCCGATCGCGCTGGCGCACCGGATTTCGCGCCGGCTGGCGGAGGTGCGCAAGGACGGCACGCTTCCTTATCTGAGGCCGGACGGCAAGACGCAGGTGACGATCGAATACGAAGGCGACCGGCCGGTGCGCGTCGACACGATCGTCGTGTCGGCCCAGCACTCGGAAGACGTGACGCAGGAGCAAATCCGCCGGGATATCCTGGAGCGGGTCGTGCGGCCGGTGGTGCCGGAAGAGTGGCTTGACGGCCGGACGAAATACTTCATCAATCCGACGGGCCGATTC
>Ga0207871_100634_pt1 | contig 9902 bp, 9 predicted proteins | sample Passage260A_FD_187371 | JGI IMG/M metagenome (GOLD analysis project Ga0207871, IMG submission 187371) | Cellulose adapted compost microbial communities from Newby Island Compost Facility, Milpitas, CA, USA - Passage2 60A (SPAdes) (version 2) ...
CAAACGGCCCGCCGATGCATTCTGAAGGAATCCCCCGCAAATGCCGTCCGGCCCGATGTTTCCGAACCCGCTCTCGGCAGGTGGGTGACCGCAGGAACGTTTTTGAAATCCCCTTTCGGGGGCATTTCAGCCGCGCTCCGATGTAGGTCTCCCTTGTTGTGGGTGTTGGTTCGAAACAACGACGAAGGCCGTAACGCACACCGCAGGATGTACTCGTATTATATCCCCGCTCCGGCAAAAAAGCAAACCGGGCCGGGCTCACTTCTTCGCTTCTTCCGCCTTCTCTTCCGCCCCGCCGGCCGTTTCCGGCTCCGTCCGTTCCGGTCCGGGCTGTTCCGCCGGTTCCGGCCGATCCTCTCCGTCGTGCCGTTTCTCACCGGCCCCGGGTTCCTGCTGTTCCCGCCGCTCCTCTTCCTGCCTCTCCAGTTCCTGCCGCTCGTGCTGCTCCTTCAGCTTCAGATAGATTTGATAAAAATTCAGGAAGGACAGATACGCGATGATCACGAAGGTGAAGAACGGGAACAGGAACGTGAACTTCGTGCTGATCCAGAAGACGCCGCCGGCGGCGATGGCCGAAGACAGCGAACGGATCGGCCGGCCGATCGTGATGAAGACGGCGTTCTTCAGCAGATCGATCGTCTTCATGTGGTAATGGACGATCATGGAAAAGAAATTGAAGAGCGAGACGAAGAGCAGAGCCGCAATCCCCATGAAAATGTAGGAAATCAGTTCGATTCCGGGCGCGCCCCGCAGGTAGAAGCGGATGTCGAGGATGATGATCACGAACATGAGCGTATACAGGAGGCCGCCGAACATCGCGGACTTGTAGTTTTCCCGATAGCCGCGGAAAAACGTCTTGATCAGCGGCACGTCGACGTCGCCCATCACCCATTTGCGAACCGTCGTGAACATCGCGGCCGTCGCAGGAAACACCACGAACGGCAGCAGCGCGGCGCAGACGACGAGGCCGAAATACAACTGGCTCATCAATTGTTCGGTGTCCTCGACATTCGCGGACGGCACGAGGAAAAAGGTATAGAACAGGAACCAGAACGGCAGCGTCATGAGCACCCACAGCAGGTTTGTGACCGACAGCCGCATGATCCATTCCGACAGTTTGTAGAAGCCGCCCATCATGCCCCGCATTTCCATCGGTGAATCCCCTCCGTTGATCCGACTCCCGTTCGCGATCCCGCCGCGGACGGACATCTCCGCCCGCCCCCAGTCAACCCATGCGGGCGCGCGGATTGTCTTCGCCGCGCCGGTGCACGGCCGGAGCCCGAAGAAGGCGCAGCAATCGCGCCCTTCCGGTGCTCCGGTGCATGCGCTGACCCGCTATTCCTTCGACCAGCCGCGCGACCCGCGGACTCCGGCGTAGCCGCCCCGGCCGGCGCGCACCCGGCCGCCTTCCTGCCGGCCGCCGTCCGCGTCGCCGTAGCCGCTCCTGGCGCCGTAGCCTCCGCGGGAGTTCCGGCCGCCGTAGACTCCCGGCGCTCCGCCGTTCCGTCGGCCGCCCGAACGGACATCCGTCCTGCGCTTCTTCACGCGGATCGGATCCTCGGGCGTCAGCACGATCTCGACGTCCTTCTTCTCGCCGGCCAGCAGCTTCATCGCCGCCGCGACGAGATGCACGGAGTCGTATTGCTCGAGCAGTTGGATCGCGATTCCCTTGAATTCCTGGAAATCTTCCCGCTGGATGATCTCGATCAGCTTCTCGGCCGTCACCCGCTGCTTGCCTTCGATCGCTTCGGCGAGGCTCGGCAGCGGCCGGCGCACGATGCGCTGGCGCGTCACCCGCTCGATGAAATGCAGATGGTCGATCTCGCGCGGCGTGACGAACGTGCAGGCAACGCCTGCCTTGCCTGCGCGGCCGGTGCGGCCGATCCGGTGCACATAGCTTTCCGGATCCTGCGGCAGGTCGAAGTTGATGACGTGCGTGACGCCGGAGACGTCCAGGCCGCGCGCCGCGACGTCCGTCGCGACGAGGACGTCGATGCTGCCTTCACGGAACTTGCGCATGACGGCGTCGCGCTGGGCCTGCGACAGGTCGCCGTGCAGGCCGTCCGCCGAATAGCCGCGCTTCTGCAGCGCATCGCTCAGCTCGTCGACGCGCCGCTTCGTGCGGCCGAATACGATCGCGAGCTCCGGCGATTCCATGTCGAGCAGCCGGCTGAGCGCCTCGAACTTTTCGCGCTCGTTCACTTCGATGTACGTCTGCTCGATGCGCGGTGCCGTAATGTTCTTCGGAACGACCGACACGTGCACGGGATCGCGCAGGAACCGCTCCGCGAGCTTCCGGATGTTGGGCGGCATCGTCGCCGAGAACAGCATCGTCTGGCGATCTTTCGGCACGAGGCCGAGGATCGTCACAATATCGTCCATGAAGCCCATGTCCAGCATCTCGTCGGCTTCATCGAGCACGACCGTCCGGACGTCGTCCAGCCGGATCGTCTTCCGGTTGATATGATCGAGCAGTCGGCCGGGCGTGCCGATGATGATCTGGGGCTTCTGCCTGAGCGCCCGGATCTGACGGCCGATGTCCTGTCCCCCGTAGATCGGCAGCGTGCGGATGCCTTTGTAACGGGCGAGCTTGCCGAGCTCGTCGGCCACCTGAATCGCGAGCTCGCGGGTCGGCGTCAGGACGAGGGCGACGATCCGCTCTTCGCTCGCCGGAATCTTCTGGATGAGCGGAATCCCGAAGGCGGCCGTCTTCCCGGTGCCCGTCTGCGCCTGCCCGATCAGATCGGACCCGTTCATCGCGACCGGAATGGCCTTTTCCTGAATCGGCGTTGCTTCCTCGAAACCCATCTCGGTAACGGCCTTCAGCACTTCGGGCTCCAGGCCGAATTCTGCGAAAGTTTTCAAACGTGCTCAATCTCCTTTGTTCTCTTTGCCTTTTTGAAAGAATATCCTGTTCATTATAGCACAGCCCGCCATGCGAATACCAGCGAACGGAAGCCGGCGATACTAGGCGGTGTTCACTTCCCTTCACCGGAACGGGAAAGGAGCGATCGCCTTGGGGTCCGGACGGCTTTCGTCATGACCTGCGCCGCAGCCCTGATCGCCTTCGGCTTCAATTTTCTCCTCATCCCGCACCGGCTGCTCAGCGGCGGCGTGTCCGGCGTGTCGATGCTGCTCAGCTACGCGACGGGGCTCGACGCCGGCATCCTGTATTTTGCGCTGAATTTGCCGATCCTCATATGGGGCTGGTACGCGCTCGGCCACGCCTTCATTTACCGGAGCATCTACAACGTCGCGGCCACCTCGCTGCTGCTCCGGTTCGCCCCGGTCCACTCCCTGGCGGCCGATCCGATCCTGGCGGCCGTCTTCGGCGGCGTCGCCGTCGGACTCGGCACCGGTCTCGCCCTTCGCTGGGGCGGCTCTTCGGGCGGCCTCGACATCGTCGCCTCGATCGTGACGAGGCGCCGGGAAGTGCCGATCGGCATGCTGATCCTGGCGATGAACATGGCGATCGTCCTGCTCCAGGCGATCGGGTCCGGGAACTGGCAAGGCGCCATGTACTCGATGCTGTCGATGTATGTGAGCGGCAAGGTAATCGACACGGTCCACATTCGGCAGCTCAAGGTGACCGCGTTCATCATCAGCAGCAAGCCGCAGGAACTGCTGGCCAGGCTCCGCCGCCTGCCGCGCGGCGTTTCGGTCGTGCCGATCCGGGGCGGATACACCGGCGAAGACAAGGTGATGCTCATGACCGTCACGACCCGTTACGAGCTGTCAGCCCTGCGCGCGTTGATCCGCGAGACGGATCCGAAGGCGTTCGTCAACATCGTGGAAACCGTCAGCGTCATGGGCGATTTCCGCAAGGTGTGACGCCGCGCGGACGTGCCTGAAGCGGAGGGGATGGAAACGTCCGGGCGGACCCGGAGGCGGGAACGGCGCGCCGTTCCCGTTTTTTTGTTTCGACGGGATACGGCGGCATTCCGCAAAATCCTGCAAAATTCCTCTGTCTGCGAATCATGGCCTCAAGTATAATATGTATTGATTCGTTGAGAGAGCTTGCGGGGAGCGGAGAAACCATGGACATCCTACTTGTGATCCTGCTGCTTCTGCACGGGATGCTGTCCGGTGCGGACCCATACGACGGCTTGACGGACGCGTCGCCGCGGGGAGGCGGCGGGAATGCGGTCGCGGATGCTCCCGGCACGTCTGCGCCGGGTTCCGGCCCGGAGGCCCCGGAAGCCGGAGCGGGCTCGTCAGACCCCGCTGCGGATCCGCGCGGCGGCACGACCCGCGTCAAGATCGATCCGCAGCCCGACGCGCCGAAGGTCAAGGGCATCTATGTCACCGCCCACAGCGCCGGCGGCTCGCGCATGGAGGAACTGCTCGAGCTCGTCCGCAGCACCGATCTGAACGCGATGGTCATCGACGTGAAGGACGACTGGGGATACATCACCTGGCCGGCGGACAACCCGGAACTCGCCGAACTCGGCACGACGAAGAAGATCATCCGGGACATGGAAGCGTTGCTGAACCGGCTCAGGGAAGAAAACGTCTATCCGATCGCGCGGATCGTCGTGTTCAAGGACTCCGTCCTCGCCGGCAAGCGCCCCGACCTGTCGTTCCGGAAAGCCGACGGCACCGTATGGAAGAACGGTCGCGGCGAAAGCTTCGTCAACCCGTACCGCCGCGAAGTGTGGGAATACAACGTCGCGGTCGCCAGAGAGGCGGCGAAGCTCGGATTCAAGGAAATCCAGTTCGACTACGTGCGCTTCCCCGAAGGGTTCGAGAAGCGGGCCGACGAGCTGCTGTATGACCGGACCGAAGAGAGCCGGATCGACGTCGTGAGCGGCTTTGTGGAATACGCGAAGAAGGAGCTCGAGCCGCTGGGCGTCCGGGTGTCGGTGGACATTTTCGGCTACGCCGCGTCGGTTCCCGCGGCGGAGGGCATCGGGCAGGATTTCGTCCGGATATCGGAGCACGTGGACGTCATCAGCCCGATGGTCTATCCGAGCCACTACAGCACCGGCTGGTTCGGACTGAAGGATCCGGACAAGGAGCCGTACGCCACGATTCGGGGAGCCATGGAGGACACGCACGAAAAGCTGGAACAGCTCGGCGACCTCAAGCCGATCATCCGTCCGTGGATCCAGGATTTCACGGCGACCTGGCTCGGCAAGGGGCACTACATCCCCTACGGCAAGGCCGAAGTCGAGGCGCAAATTCAGGCGCTCGCCGATACCGGCATCAAGGAGTTCATGATCTGGAACGCGGGCAACAAGTATACCGCGGGCGTGCGTTACGATCTGCTGGATTGAACGGGCAACGGGCTGCGTCCCGGGTGGGGACGCAGCCCGTTCTTCGTTCCAGGGGCCGCGTGCGGTCACGGCCCGTATTTCTTTGACTTCGTCCCGTCGGGAACCGTCATTGCGACAGACGCAGCGCCAGGTTGTACAGTTCCAGGTCGAACGGTTTCTTCGTGTTGACGATGGTCTCGATATCGGTCGCGACCAGTTCGCCGTTGATGATGCCGCAGCCTTTGCCCGAGTCGCCTTCCATCAGTCTGCGGACCGCGAAGTCGCCGAGCCGGCTGGCGAGGATGCGGTCATTGTGCGTCGGCGAGCCGCCGCGCTGGATATGGCCGAGCACCGTAACCCGCGGCTCGATGCCGGTGCGGCTGGTAATCTGCTCCGCTATCTCGTTGCCGCTCGCCGCGCCCTCCGCCACGATGACGATGCTGTGCCGCTTTCCGGCCTTGAAGTTGTCGGACATCCGCTGGGCGATCGCGTCGATGTCGTGCGGTACTTCGGGAACGATGATCGTCTCCGCGCCGCTCGCGAGGCCCGCATAGAGCGCGATATAGCCGCAATGGCGGCCCATCACCTCGACGACCGATGCCCGCTCGTGCGACGTCATCGTGTCGCGCAGCTTGTTCACGGCATCGACGACGATGCTGACCGCGGTATCAAAGCCGATCGTAAAGTCGGTGAACGGAATGTCGTTGTCGATCGTGCCCGGAAGTCCCATCGTCCGGATGCCGAGCTTGCTCAGCTTGTACGCACCCTGATAGGAACCGTCGCCGCCGATGACGACGAGGCCGTCAATACCGCGATTGCGCAGCACTTCCGCGCCGCGCTGCTGCCCTTCGGGCGTCATGAATTCCTTGCATCTCGCGGTCTGCAGGATCGTGCCCCCGCGCTGGATGATGTCGCCCACGCTGCGCAGATCCATCGGGAACAGATCGTCCTTCAGCAGGCCCTGAAAGCCGCGCTGCACGCCGTAAACCTCGATCCCGTGGTACAGCGCGCTGCGGACCACCGCGCGGACCGCTGCGTTCATCCCCTGCGAGTCTCCCCCGCTCGTCAATACCGCAATGCGTTTGACTGCCGACATCGTATTCCTCCCGTCGTTCGATTGGTGTGACTTCCCGCCCGCGGGCGGCCGCTTCAGCGCTTCGGCGCCCCGCGCCGCCGGATCCACAGCGCGTTCAGCCAGAAGAAGAGCCGCGTCATCGGGCTGTCCCGCATCAGCTCGCGCGCGACGCGGTGCACGACGGGCTGCCGCGCTGTCTTCGGGTCGGACAAATAGACCGCCAGCAGCCCCTCGATGACCATCCGGTGGAACTTCGCGCACGGAAGCCGGTTCGCCGCCCGGCGCGCCTCGTCCGCGATCCAACGGATCCGCCCGAGCATTTCCGCGTCGCTTGCGTAATAGCTGCAGAAATTCAGGTCGCCGCCGATCCGGTCCTCTTCCTGGTCGATCAGATAGTCGAGCAGGATGTGCAGGCCGCACAGATACGGAAAATAGGCCTTCACCGTGCGCTCCGCATCCCGCTCCGTCGCGTCCGGCCGGCACGCCACGACGAACAGCGCGAATAGGCCGAGCGTCGAACCGGCCGCGGCGGCGAACTCGTTCCACATGAGTTCGGGGTGGTCCGCACGATGGTGGGCCCACCATCGCTGAAGACTCTCCAGCCGCTCTTCCCGCCGGATATGCTTGTACACCTGAAGATCGGCGTACAGCCCGGCGAGCCGGGCGACATGCGGCCGCACGACGGCATATCCGGGCAGCCGGCGGACGACCGACTGGCAAGCGGCGACAAGCGCCGCGAGATAGCCACCGTCCTCCCGTTCGGCGCGATGCGCGTAATAATCGGTCGTCTCCGCTTCCGGATCGACCGCGTCAAGCATCGCGCGATGCAACAGCCGGAAATCGTCCGGGTCGAGCGAAGTGCTGCGGTCGCACAGGTTGTCCAGATAGTCGCTGATCGTCTGCAGCGCGACGATCAGCGCCACGAGATCGCCGCGGCGGTCTCCGGCCGCCGCCGCGAAGACCGCCCCTCCCTCGCAATGAAACTGCTTGCTCGACATGCTGGCGAGCGCCTGCAAGCGGAGTTCGGGGTCCGGAATCGCCTCCGCCCGCGCGCGCCAGCGACCCAGTTCCTCGTATACCGCAGGCAGCACATGCCGGTACATCCGGTACATGAGCCTGAGCGGCCCGGCCGGCATGCTGCTGCGCTTCCATCCGATCCCGTTCAACGGCGGCGCCTCCATCCCTCAGCTCAGGCGCCGCGATCAATCGTCTGATTGATGCGGTACCAGATGTTCAAATCGTTGATCCGGCTCGCCTGCTCGGCGATGTCCGCGTTGAGGCGGCAGGATGTCTCGAAATCCTCTTCCTCGTCCAGCTTCCGCTGCAGTTCGAGGATTTGCTGCTCCAGTTCCCGGATCCGGTCGGGGATGCGGCCGCGGATCGTCTCCCACTTGTCGAGAATTGCGCTTCTCACTTCGACGGGATACGATTCCCAGTCCCGCTCCAGCTCGGGAACCTCGATTCCGAGACGTTCATCGTAGACGAACCAGTGATCCCCCATGGTGAACCTCCATCCAATAATGTACCATGCCGACAGGCATAATTCCAGCGTGCGAATGGAGACCGTTGGCGCGGAGGACCGTATCGCCTATAATAGGTAAACGGATAAAGAAAGGATGGATCAGCCCAATGGACTACGCGACCTTCAAGGAAATCCTGCTGAGCCGGCGCAGCGTGCGCAAGTTCGAGGACCGTCCCCTGGAGACGGAGCAGATCCGCGAGTTGATCGACTGCGCCCGCCACGCGCCAAGCGACACGAACTCGCAGACGTGGGAATTTATCGTCATCACAAACCGCGAGAAAATCCGCGCCATCGAGGAGATGACCTGGGAGCAGCTTCACGCGCGGGCGCGGGAAGCCGAGGCGCGGGGTCTCGCGAGGGAAGCCCGGCTGCTCGTGAAATCGTTCGGCCCGTACGCGACCGCCTTCGCGGATGCGCCGGCGCTCGTCGTCGTGCTCGCCACGCCGTATCAATCGAAGTTTCGCGAGCGCATTTTCGATCCCATCGGACTGGTGCCGGATGAGGTGTGGCGCGAAGAGGGCATCAAGAGCAGCTGCCTCGCCGCGATGAACCTGATGCTCGCCGCCCACGCCATGGGGCTCGCCACCTGCCCGATGACCGGGCCGGTGCTGCTCGCGGAACCGCAGCTCAAGGCATTCCTGAACATCGACGACTCGCGGCAGATCAACATGGTCATCGCCCTCGGCCACCCGGCCGAATCGCCGGGCCGGCTGCCGCGCAAGGAGATTGACGAGATTCTGACGATCATCTCCTGACCGGCGATCCGGGCGCGCCGCGCATCGCGTTCCGGCCGCCCGGAACCGCACAGGCTGTCCCCCGGAGGACGGGTGGGCAGCCTGTCGTGTTTCGGGCCTCCGCCGCTTCCGCGGGCCATGCGCCGATCCACCCGAACTCCGGCATTTGCGGTCATGCGCCGATTCGCCTTGATCCCTGCCGCCTCCATGGTCATGCGCCGATATGACGGGCCTCTTCCGCCTCCATGGTCATGGCGATTCCCCCGGACTCCACGTCCTGCCTCGGGCCTGCCGCCCGGTCATCCGCCCAGCCTGGCCAGCTCCTCGTCGTCGATTTCGTAGTTGGCGTACACGTCCTGCACGTCGTCGTTTTCCTCGAAGGCGTCGAGCATTTTCATCAGTTTCTCGGCGTTCTCGCCTTCGACCTTGACCGTCGTCTTGGGCAGCCAGCGGACACCGGCGCTTTCGAACGTGAGGCCCCGGTCTTCGAGCGCCTGCTTCACCTTGTGGAAGTCGGCGGGAGCCGTCAGGATCTCGTACACGTCCTCGTTCACGATCACATCCTCCGCCCCGGCCTCGAGCGCCGCTTCGAGCATCGCGTCCTCCCCGATGTCGTGCTTTTCCCTGCTCACGACGATCAATCCCTTCTCGTCGAACAGGTACGAGACGCAGCCCGACTCGCCCATGTTGCCGCCGCGCTTGTTGAAGATGGCCCGCACGTCGGCCGCCGTCCGGTTCCGGTTGTCGGTCAGGCATTTGACCATGATCGCGACGCCGCCCGGACCGTATCCTTCATAGATGATTTCCTCGTAATCTTCCCCGCCCGTGGTCTGCGTCGCGCGCCGGATCGCCCGCTCGATGTTCTCGATCGGCATCTGCTCCGCGCGGGCGTTTGCGATCGCGTTTTTGAGCGCGAGGTTCGCTTCGGGATTCGGACCGCCCTTGCGGGCATGCATATAGATTTCCCGCGCCAGCTTGATGTATTTGTTGCTGCGCGCCTGGTCAGCTTTGCCTTTGCGTTCCTTGAACAGTTTGAACTTCGGCATGCTTCATGATCCTCCCGGGCTTGATTCCAATACAGCAGTTTACCACCGGCGCCGCTCTCCGGTCAAAAGACCAGATCACAGCCGACATGTCACAACAGAAGCTCCATCGTGCTGCCCTTTCCCTCGCTTTTTGATCCTATCCCCCTCGCTCAGCAGGACGGCTCTTCCCGTCCCTTTCGGATCCTATCCCCTTCGCTCAGCAACCCCCGCTTCCTGTGCCGGATGCCGGGTCACCGGACTCCGGGACCGATCCGGTCGAACAAGCGGCGC
>Ga0207871_100642_pt1 | contig 9699 bp, 12 predicted proteins | sample Passage260A_FD_187371 | JGI IMG/M metagenome (GOLD analysis project Ga0207871, IMG submission 187371) | Cellulose adapted compost microbial communities from Newby Island Compost Facility, Milpitas, CA, USA - Passage2 60A (SPAdes) (version 2) ...
TTCCCACGGCGCAAAGCCGGTAAGACCCCTGGAAGATGACCAGGTCGATAGGTTCGGGGTGGAAGCGCGGCAACGCGTGAAGCTGACGAATACTAATCGGTCGAGGGCTTATCCTGATCCATCTCCGGCATCTCGCCCACATTCGCATCCGGTTTTCAGGGTGCAAAACCCTACATAATCAATATCTTTTTGAGGGAACCAGGCTTGCATTGCTTCGGGCAGTGTGGGCTTGGTTTTTTCTTGGCCCGTCAGCTGTAATAGACGGAGCACTCCGAAGGATGCAGCTTCAGTTTGCCGTCCCGCCGGACGTCGCGCATTTTGCGCAGCAGGATCGAACGGGGAACCAGCGTCCACAGATGCCAGCAGACGAGGCTGACCATGTACGCCCCATGCACCCAGGGATAGGCGACGGCGATGACGCAGAGTCCGAACCAGAGGAGATGACGCTGCAGCCGGCGGAACAATCCGAGCTCGATGTGCCGGACCGGCACGTAGCCGATCCACGGCACGTCCACGCTCCACCGGAAGCGGCGGAACTCCGGTTCGTTGACGCGGATCAGCGTCAATCGGATGATGAGGTAATGGATGAGCTGCACGCCGGGAAGACCGACCATCCAGGCGAGCACGCCGGTCGTGCCGTACAGGGCGCCGAGCAGCGCGCCGAACAGCGCGGCGGCCGCCGCGTGGCCGATCCTGACCGCCCTGGTGACCGGGACCCGCCGCACAAGCCGATAATGATAGATCGTTGCATCCTCTTGCAATGGTTGACGGCGCGGCGTCATGGATGATCCTCCAATTGAACAGGCTATATCAACTATATCGGATGCCGGCCGGACCGGATGAACGGCGCTTCCGCCGGCCAAACCGGCATGGAACCAAATATGATGGGCGGTCATATATTGAAACAAACCATTTGATGCGCGCCGGGATCAAGTATATGGATCCGGACGCTGTGGCATAATAGAAGTTGGAAGAAAGACGGGAAGGATGAGTCGCCATGGAGGAAAGCGTCAGGCACTGCTGCATCATTTGCGGCCAGGAGAAGGAATCCGGCATCACGATCATCTCCGAATTTATCTGCGAGTCCTGTGAAGCGGAGATGGTTCGAACCGACGTGAAGGACGAGAAATATCCGTTCTTCATCAACCAATTGAAGAGGATCTGGGTGCAAAAAGACGTCTGAGCGGCCGAATCCGTAAGGGTAGGCCGCTTTTTGTATGCTGTACGCCGGACGGGAACGATTTGGTGTCGCGGCGTTTCTTCTATTATTATAGAAGAAACGGAACAGGAGGGACGGGGACGGATGCCGGATTTCGAGGCGCCCCTCTATGAGCGGCTTGTGCGCAGGCTGGAGCGCGGTCCGTCCAGCTTCCACGTGCCCGGCCACCAGTACGGGCGCGCGTTGCCGGACAAGCCTTACGCGCTGTTCAAGGACATCATGGGCATCGACGTCACGGAGCTGGACGACACGGACGACCTCCATGACCCGACCGGTGTCATCCGGGATGCGCAGCGGCTCGCGGCGCGCTGCTTCGGCGCGGACGAGACGTTCTTCCTCGTCGGCGGCAGCACGGCCGGAAATCTCGCCCTGCTGCTCGCCGTTCTCGATCCGGGCGACATGATCATCGTGCAGCGAAACGTGCACAAGTCCGTGCTGAACGGCATCGCTCTGGCGAAGGCGCGGGCGATATTCGTGGCACCGCAGCTGGAACCGGTCACGGGACTCCCGACCGTTCCGGCGCCGTCGGACATCGAGGCGGCGTTGGAGCGATATCCGGAAGCGAAGGCGGTGTTCCTGTGCACGCCGAACTATTACGGCATGCACGTCCATCTGGCGCCGTATGCGGAGATGGCCCACCGGCGCAAGGTGCCGCTGTTGGTGGACGAAGCGCACGGCGCACACTTCGGTCTTCATCCGGACTGTCCGCCGTCCGCCATGCAATCGGGCGCGGATGCGGCCGTCCAGTCGACGCACAAGACGCTCACCGCCCTGACGATGGGCGCCATGCTCCATGTGCGCCGGGGCAGGGTGCCGATGGAGCGGCTGCGACGTGCCCTGTCGGCGGTGCAAAGCTCCAGCCCGTCCTTCCCGGTTCTCGCGTCGCTCGATATTGCCCGAGCAATGATCGAGGCGTACGGCCCGGCGTGGCTGGAACCCGGCCTGAAGGCGGCACGCCTGGTCCGGGAAAGGCTGGCCCGGAGGGGCGGCCCGTTCGCCGTCGTCGAACCGGCCGTCTGCGAAGCCTGCGCGGCGGTCGATCCGATGCGCATCGTGCTGAAGGACGGGACGGGAACGCTGGGCGGCGTCCGCCTGCAGCAATTGCTCAACGCGCGGGGCCTGTGGGCTGAAATGGCCGATGACCGGCACGTGGTGTTCGTGTTCGGACCGCGTGCGGCCGAGGCGGATGCGGAGAAGCTCGCGGACGCGCTGGACCGGATCGCGGAGGAGGCCGGGCTGGCGGCGGCCCCGGAGGCCGGCCGGGAGGGGGAAGCGGCCACGCATGCCGCGGCCGGACGGCCCGGAGCGGAAGCCTGGTCCGCCGCGTTCCGGGAGGAACGCATCGGCGAACCGATCACGGTTCCGCTCATGCCGCCCGCTGAAGATGCGACGGAGATCATTCCGCTGGAAGATGCGGCGGGCAGAACGGCGGCCGAGGCGATCGTACCCTATCCGCCGGGCATCCCGCTGATTCTCGCGGGCGAGCGGATCAGCGGGCCGCGGATTGCGGCGATCCGCAGGCTGGCCGCTGCTGGCGTGCGCTTTCAGGGCGCGGCGGATCCGGAAGTAAGGCGGATCCGCGTCATGCGCATCCACCAAGGTTGAAGGAGACGGAGCGGTGAAGAAGGGGATTTTCATTACGATCGAAGGCGGCGAAGGTGCGGGCAAGACGACGATCCTGCGGGGGATTGCGGAATGGCTGGAGGCGCAGGGGTGGGAGGTCGTCGCCACGCGCGAGCCGGGCGGCATTCCGATCGCCGAGAAGATTCGGGAAGTGATTCTCGACCGCCGGCACGCCGACATGGATGCGAGGACGGAGGCGCTGCTCTACGCGGCGGCCCGCCGGCAGCATCTCGTGCAGAAGGTGGAGCCGGCGCTTGCGGCCGGCAAGGCGGTGCTGTGCGACCGGTTCGTCGACAGCAGCCTGGCCTATCAGGGATACGCGCGCGGACTCGGCATCGGGGAAGTCTGGGAGATCAACCGGTTCGCGATGGGCGATCTGCTGCCGGATCTGACGCTGTATCTGGATGTGAGGCCGGAGATCGGCCTCGGGCGCATCCGGTCGGCCGGCGGGCGGGAGATCAACCGGCTCGATCTGGAAGATCTCGAATTCCATCGGAAGGTGCGCGAAGGCTATCGGTTGCTGGCGGAACGCCATCCCGAACGGATCGTGACGATCGACGCGGAGCAGCCTCCGGAACGGGTGCTGGAACTTGCGATCAGGGAAACGGCCAGCCGCATAAAGGGTTTTCACGCTCCGGCGTCTAATAATATAAAATAGGTACACATTCATCCCAGGGAGGGATGCGCATGAAGCTTGTCATTGCCGTCGTGCAGGACAAGGACAGCAACCGCTTGTCCACGGCCCTCATCCAGGAAGGCTTTCGCGCTACGAAGCTGGCGAGCACCGGAGGATTTCTTCGTGCAGGCAATACGACATTCATGATCGGCATCGAAGACGAACGGGTGGAGGATGTGCTGCGCGTCATCCGGAACAACTGCAAGGTCCGCGACCAGATCGTGACGCCGGTCTCCCCGATGAGCGGATCAACCGATTCGTACATGCCGTTCCCCGTCGAAGTGCAGGTCGGGGGCGCGGCGGTATGGGTGCTGCCCGTCGAGCGTTTCGAGCATTACTGAACGGCTTTCAGGCCGAATCCGTCCCGCCGGTCCGACGGCCGGCGGAGTTTTGCGTATCGGCGGCGGACTTCGGCGTACTGACTGAACCTGCAGATGGGAAGGATACGCGATGAAAATCAACCCCGGATACCGCACAATCGGATCGGAACGGACACGGATGGAAAGCGTCCAGCGCCAGGTTGCGTCGAAATCGTTCGCCGATCTGATGCAGGAGCAGGAGACGGCCCGGACGCAGGAAGCGCTGCAGCGCATGCTGGAGGACATCCATCGGCAAGGGGAGCGGCTCGCCCGCAGCATGACGGTGCGGGATCTGATGCTGTACCGCCAGATGGTGAAGCGGTTCCTCGAAGACACGGTCCGGCGCGGCGTCGGCCTGAAGGAGACCCGCGGCTGGGACCGGAGGGGCCGGATCAAGCGGTACAAGCTGGTCGAAGAGATCGACGCCATCCTCGTGAGCATGGGAGAAGAGCTGCTCAAGACCGAGGAAGGGCGGCTTGAGCTGCTCGCGAAAATCGGCGAAATCCGCGGATTGCTGATGAATCTGGTGTTCTAGACGTGTTCATGGATGCGGAAAGGACGGATGACCCGATGCGGCTCAGCGACATCACCGGCCAGCCGAAGGCGGTCAAGCTGCTCAAGGCGGCCCTGAAAACCGGAAGCATCCACCACGCCTGGCTGTTCGGCGGCCCGGCGGGTACGGGGCGGAAGCAGGCCGCGCTCGCCTTCGCGCAGGCGCTGTTCTGCACGGCGGGCGGAGATGACGCATGCGGCGAATGCCCGGCCTGTCGGAAGGTCGAGCACGGCAACGAACCGGATCTGCGGATCGTGGAGCCGGACGGCGCGGCGATCAAGATCGACCAGATCCGCGAACTGCAGCGTGACATGTCCTTCCGCGCGCCGGGATCGAAGCGCAAGGTCACCATCATCGAACGCGCCGAGACGATGACGCCCCAGGCGGCGAACAGCATGCTCAAGTTTCTCGAAGAACCGTCTTCGCCCGTCGTCGTCATCCTGTTGACCGAAAATCCGCAGGCGATTCTCCCGACCATCCGCTCGCGCGTCCGGTTTGTTCCGTTTCTTCCCCTGCCTCCCCAGGTCATGCTCGAGAAGCTCCTCGCCGAAGGACAGCCGCCGCTGCTTGCCCGGGCCGCGGTGCACCTCGCCGCCGGAATCGACGCCTGCCGCGCGATTATCCAGCAAGAGGGGTTTGCCGAAACGAGAAAACTGGTGATACAATTGGGGAAAGACAGTCTGGGCAGATTGTCTGCCGCAATGGTCGGCATCGGACAAGCTTTCAAGAACGGCCTGTCGTCCGACCGGATCGAGACCGCGCTTGCGCTGCTCGTGCTCTGGTACCGGGATCTGCTGAACGTCCGGATCGGCAGGCGCGATCAGGTGGTGTTCACGGACGAGATCGGCTGGATGGACAGGCACGCGTTCATGCGGGAGCCGCATGAATGGGTCGCATGCATGGAGCATACGCTTGAAGCAGGAAAACGCATCCGCGCCCATGTATCGCCGCAGCTTGCCCTCGAGCAGCACCTGGTGAGGATACAAGGGGGCTGATTTCTTGTACAATGTCGTCGGTGTCCGCTTCAAGAAAGCGGGCAAAATCTATTACTTCGACCCGTCGGACCTGCCCGTGGAGACGAACCAGCACGTCATTGTCGAGACGGCGCGGGGAATCGAGTACGGCAAGGTCGTCATCGGCCGGAGACAGGTGTCCGAGTCGGACGTCGTCCTTCCGCTGAAGCGGGTCATCCGCATCGCCGACGAGAACGACGCCAAGGTCGTGAAGGAGAACGAGGCGGCGGCGAAGAAGGCTTTCGCCATCTGTCTCGAGAAGATCAAGCAGCACGGGCTGGGCATGAAGCTCGTGGATGTGGAATATACGTTTGACCGGAACAAGATCATCTTCTATTTCACCGCCGAAGGCCGCGTCGATTTCCGCGAGCTGGTCAAGGATCTGGCCAGCGTCTTCCGGACCCGGATCGAGCTCAGGCAGATCGGCGTGCGCGACGAGGCGAAGATACTCGGCGGCATCGGGCCTTGCGGGCGGATTCTCTGCTGCGCATCCTGGCTCGGCGATTTCGAGCCGGTCTCGATCAAGATGGCGAAGGACCAGAGCCTGTCGCTCAATCCGACGAAGATCTCGGGGTTGTGCGGCCGGCTGATGTGCTGCCTCAAGTTCGAGCACGACCATTACGAGAGCGTGCGCGGGGAGATGCCGGCCGTCGGCAAGGTCGTCATCACGTCGTACGGCGAAGGCAAGGTGACGGCCATCAACGCGGCGTCGCGCACGCTGCTCGTGCAGCTCTTCGAGGCGGGAGGCAAACCGAAGGAAATACCGCTGGACGACTGCATTGTGAAAGGATAACGCGAGCCGCGGGTGCCGAGGTGGGACAGTGACGAGAGATCTGTTCGATCAAGTCGAACGCATGGAAGCCGCGCTCGAGCAAATGCTGCGGGAGGCGGCCGACATGAAGCGCGCCATCAAGTCGCTGCTTGAAGAGAACAAGAGGCTCAGCATCGAGAACCAGCAGCTCCGAAGGCTCCTGAAGGCCGGCGTGTCGGCCAGGGCGGAACTGGCGGCCGCGGGACCGGCGCATGCGGCATCCGCCGAACGGCGTGAGGAATCGCATTCGTACGTCGGCGAAGGATACGACAATCTGGCCCGTCTGTATAACGAAGGCTTTCATATCTGCAACGTCTATTACGGTCACCTCCGTACGGAGGGAGATTGTCTGTTCTGTCTGGCTTTTCTCCATAAATGACGGTTTTTGCGGACGGCTGCTTTCAGCGGCGCATGAGCGCTCCGGGGGCGGCCGTTTCCGCTTGGCGGCCGCCTCCGTCCGGCGTCGCAGTCCCATCCGTCGAACGGCATTTGCAGAAAGCCGGATTGTTCATTAAGCTTAAGGTGAGAACGCCATTTTCCATCGGAATGGCAGGCAGGGAGTCGACGTTCCGATCATGGACAGGCCCGACGCGCATCCGCCGCTTGAAGCCGGCGAACGGCTCGATGATCTGCTCACGCGGGATATGAAAATCATCCAGAATCCGGAGGTGTTCAGCTTCTCGCTGGACGCGGTGCTGCTCGCCCGCTGGGCGGCGGTGCCGCCGCGGGGACGCGTGCTCGATCTGTGCACGGGCAACGGCATTGTGCCGCTGCTGCTTGCGACGAGGACGGAGGCGTCGATCGACGGCGTCGAAATCCAGCCGCGGCTCGCGGACATGGCCCGCCGGAGCGTGGCGCTCAACGGCCTCGGGCACCGGATCGCGATCATCGAGGCCGATCTGCGCGAGTGGTCGAAACAGCCCGAATCGCGCGGCGTCTACGACGCGGTGACGATCAATCCTCCCTATCTGCCGCGCGGGTCGGGGGATTTCAAGGAAAATCCGTACAAGGCGGTGGCCCGCCACGAGATCGCCTGCACGCTTGAAGATGCCGTGTCGGCGTGTGCGGCGGCGGTGCGAAGCGGCGGCCGCGTCGCGATGGTGCACCGCCCGTCGCGGCTCGCGGACATCATGGGGACGCTGCGCCGCCACCGGCTTGAACCGAAGCGGATGCGGCTCGTCCACCCGAGGCGGGAAGCGGCGGCGAACATCGTGCTGATCGAGGCGCTCAAGGACGGCAGACCCGAGCTCCGGGTCGAGCCGCCGCTCGTCGTCTACGAACCGGACGGGCGCTACACGGATGAATTGCTGGATATATTTTATGGTAGAAAAACGGAATTGCGGTGTGCGGCCGCGGCGCCGGAGGAGGAGGGAACCTGATGGACGCCAAACCCGGGACAAGACCGAAGCGGGACGGCGCGACGGCCGGAAACCCGGACGACGTGCGGGGCGCCGGGCCGGGCGTAAGGGTCCAGCGGAGCTTCGAGGAGCGGGATCGGCCCGGCACGCTTTACCTCGTGGCGACGCCGATCGGCAATCTGGAGGACATGACGATGCGCGCGATCCGCACGCTCCGGGAGGCCGACCTGATCGCGGCCGAGGATACGCGCCAGGCGCGGAAGCTGCTCTCGCACTTCGGCATCCGGAACCGGCTCGTCAGCTATCACGAGCACAACAAGGATGCGAGCGGTCCGGAGCTGATCCGGCTGCTGGAGGAAGGCCGCAGCATCGCGCTGGTCACCGACGCGGGCACGCCCGCCGTCTCCGACCCCGGCGCGGAGCTGGCGGCCGAGGCGGCGGCGCGCGGCATTCCGGTCGTGCCGATTCCCGGCGCGAATGCGGCCTTGTCCGCGCTCATCATCTCGGGACTCGAGACGCGCCGGTTCCTGTTCGCCGGCTTCCCGCCCCGCGACCGGAAGGGGATGATCCGGTTTTTGGACAGCCTGGAGACGGAGCCGGGGACGATCATTCTGTACGAATCGCCGCATCGCGTGCTGAAGACGCTGGAGGCGCTGGCCGGCCGGTGGGGCGGCCGGCGCATGGCGCTCGTGCGCGAGCTGACGAAGCTTCACGAGGAAGCGGTGCGGGGCACGGTGGCCGACGTGCGGGATTATGCCGCGGCGCATCCGCCGGTCGGCGAATGCGTCCTCGTCATCGAGGGAGCGGCGGAGCGCCCGGCCGGCGGAGCGGAGGAAGGCGACTGGTGGAAACCTCTGACGCTTGCCGCGCATGTTGCCCATTACGAAGGACTGGGTTTGGACCGCAGGGAAGCGATGAAGCGGGCGGCGGCGGACCGCGGGTTGAAGAAGCGCGACCTGTACGCGGCCCTGCTGGCCGAAGCGGACGCCGGTCCGGACAAGCCCTGACGGGGCGAAAAAAAACCTTCCCGGCCGGCATCCGGCTCGGGAAGGCGCGAAAAGGAGTAAAAAAAGGTTAGAATGATCCAGGCAATGAAAAGTCCGTGCCGCTTCCGGACATCAGTTGCCGGCGGGCACGGGCAGCTCGGCAATGCACTCGTGGCAGACGATCTTGCCCTTGAAATATGTGACATTCTCGGCATTGCCGCAGAAGATGCAGGCCGGTTCATACTTCTTCAGCATGATGCGTTCCCCGTCGACATAGATTTCAAGGGCGTCCTTCTCGCCGATGCCGAGCGTGCGGCGCAATTCGATCGGAATGACGACACGACCCAGTTCGTCGACCTTGCGTACAATGCCAGTGGATTTCATCATGATGATTCGAGCCCCTCTCAAGCGATTCAACATGATTCGACATGGTTCAACTTTTTCTGCTAATTATAGTACCAACCATTCCCATAACAGTCAACAGAAAATAACAGGAAATTTTCGGCGACATTCGTTAGGAACGGCAAGCTAAAGCGTATTCTTCCTTTTTTCCGGGCATATGGAGGCGATCTTAAGAGATAATCAGGATTTCGACATAAATCGACATTTCTTCGACAATTCCGACATGAACCTGTCGAAAGAGGTGGGTGCCGCGTGCGTCACGAGCTGCCCGAAGAGAAGGTGTTCAAGGATCCCGTCCACAAGTACATCTATGTTCAGGACCGGATCATCTGGAACCTCATCAACGCGAGGGAATTCCAGCGCCTCCGGCGGATCCGCCAGCTCGGCACGTCGTATCTGACGTTCCACGGCGCCGAGCACAGCCGGTTCTCCCATTCCCTCGGCGTCTACGAGATCACGCGCCGGATCATCTCCCAGTTCGAACGGCTGGGTGATGCGGACTGGCCGAAGGAGGAACGGCTGACCGCGCTGTGCGCCGCCCTGCTGCACGACGTCGGGCACGGGCCGTTCTCGCATTCGATCGAGGCGGTGTTTGACACGCACCACGAGGAATGGACATGCCGCCTGCTGCTGGAGGACACGGAGCTGAACCGCGTCCTGCGGGAAGTGGCGGCCGACTTTCCGGAACGGATCGTGTCG
>Ga0207871_100643_pt1 | contig 9685 bp, 7 predicted proteins | sample Passage260A_FD_187371 | JGI IMG/M metagenome (GOLD analysis project Ga0207871, IMG submission 187371) | Cellulose adapted compost microbial communities from Newby Island Compost Facility, Milpitas, CA, USA - Passage2 60A (SPAdes) (version 2) ...
TGCCGCGCTTGCCGGCTGCCTGGCGCTCGTGCCGGCGATGGCGCTCCGCCTGCGCCGGAGCCTGGCGCGCGAGACGACGGGGGACTAGGCCGCGCGGCCGGCGTGTGCGCCGTCGTCGTTCCGGCGGCGCGTGCAACGGTTCGGCGTACCGTTGGCGGGATGGTTGGCGCGTCCGGGCGTGCAGTAGCGGTACGAAGTACCGTTCATGGCGCCGCTGACCGGCGGTTGCGCCGGCGATGCGAGGCCCATAACGGCACCTGGTGCCGTTAACGGGCCCGGCGACGGGGGGATTCGGGCAAAGAACGGCATGGGGTGCCGTTCATCCGCCGCTGCCAAGCCCGTAGCGGCCCTATCAGCCAATAACCGGCCATACCGGCCACCATACCCAATATACCTGCAACGAAAGGGAGGCGTTCCCATGCGTGATCCGCGAGTGGAACAGTTGGCGAAGGTGCTCGTCGGCCATTCGATCAAGGCGAAGCCCGGCGAGCGGGTGCTCATCATCGGCAACGCCGAGACGGCGCCGCTGATCAAGGAGACGTTCCGCGAGGTGCTGCGGGCGGGCGCCCATCCGATCCTGCAGGTCGGGCTGGCGGAACTCGACAAAATCTTCTTCGACGAGGCGAACGACGAGCAGCTTCGGGACATCGAAGTGATGGAGTGGCTGTATCACAAGGCGGACGCCGTCATCCGCATTCTCGGCGGCGCCAACAACAAGGAGCTGACCGGCGTCGATCCGAAGCGGCTCACCGAACGACGCCGCGCGACGGCAAAGCTGTCCGAGTACCTGATGAAGGGCGGCGCGCGCTGGGTGCTGACGCTGTTCCCGACGCAGGCGCAGGCGCAGGACGCCGAAATGTCGCTCGAGGAATACGAGGACTTCGTCTTCTCGGCGACGAACGTCGACTACGCGGAAATGGAGCGGTCCATGAAAGTCGTTGCCGAGCGGTTCGACCGCGCGAGCAAGGTGCGCATCGTCGGGAAGGAGACGGACCTGACCGTCGACATCGCAGGCCGCAAGGGCGTCATCTGCGCCGGAGAGCACAACGTGCCGGACGGCGAAATCTTCTACTCGCCGAACCATCTGCTCACCGAAGGCCGCATTTATTACGACTGGCCGACCGTCTACAACGGCCGCGAGATCAGCGGCATCCGGCTCGTGTTCGAAAAGGGCAGGGTCGTCCAGGCGTCCGCCGAGAAGGGCGAGGACGCGCTGCTCGCCGCCCTTGACACGGACGAGGGGGCGCGCTATCTCGGCGAACTCGGCATCGGCATGAACTTCGGCATCACGCGTCCGACGAAGGATATTCTGTTCGACGAGAAGATCGGCGGCTCCGTCCACCTCGCGCTCGGCCGCGCCTATGAGGAGGCGGGCGGCGGCAACGAGTCCGCGATCCACTGGGACATGGTGAAGAACCTGAAGGACGGCGGCGAGATCTACCTCGACGGCGAACTGGTGCAGAAGGACGGCAAATGGCTCTTCTGACCGCCGTGCGGGCGGGGGACAAAAGAAAACCGCGCAGGCAACGGTCAACGGCAACCACGGGAAGAACGCCGGGAACCGGAAAACAAAACCCGCAGCGAGCGAAGCGCCTTTACGGGCTGACATCCCGCGAATGCGCTCCGCCCTGCGGGTTTTTCGGTCTTCCGGTTATGGCAGGTTTCACGCCCGGCCTTCCTTCACGTCGAGCACGGCCTTGTGGATCGAGTCGAACAGCTCCTCCAGATGTTCCTCCTCGATGCACGAGAACGCGACGCGCAGATCCGTCTCGCCGAGCGCGATCGTGCCGACGCCGTAGGCATCGAGCAGCCGCTTCCGCACCTGTTCGGCGGAGACGCCGTTCAGCTTCAGGCACATGAAATAGCCGGAATTGAACGGGTAATATTCCCACGCGCCCGCGTACCGGCCGCTGTCGAGCAGCTCCTTCACGCGGTTCGCGCGCCGCTTCATGATGTTGAACTTTTCGAGCCTCTGCCCGTCGAATTCCGGAGATTGCAGGGCGCGCAGCACGAACGTCTGCGACGGATGCGGGCCGCTCGAGATCGTGGCGCGGATGATGCCGAGCGTCTTTTGCTCGAGCGCGGCGAGCAGCTCTTCGGACTCCGACGCGTACGTGATGAAGCCGACGCGGAAGCCCCAGACGTACTCCTCCTTCGTGGCGCCGTCGATCTTGACGGGAAGGACGCGCGGATGCAGGCCGGCCAGCTTGCCGAACAGCGACTCGCGCAGCGAGTCCTCGAAGAACAGCGCGAAATAGGCGTCGTCCGTCACGGCCACGACGTTCACGCCGGCCTCGGCCGCTTCCCGGATCGCGGCGACGATCTCGTCGCCTTCCGCGTTGCCCGGCGTGTAGCCGGTCGGATTGTTCGGGAAGTTCAGGATGACGATCGCCTTGCCGCTCCGGTCTTTGCGGGACAGGATCGCGTCGCGCAGCCCGGCGCTGTTGAACCGGTTCCGCGCGTCATACAGCGGATATTGCACAATCTCCGCGCCGCGGCGGACGCCGAAGGTCAGCTCGTAGTTCTCCCAGTTCTTGTCGGGCAGAATCACCGCGTCGCCGGGGTCCGCGAACAGGTCGGCGACGATGCTGAGGCCGTGCGTGAGCGCGTTCGTCGCGATCGGCAGGCCGAACGATTTGCCCCGAAGCGACGGGTTGTCCTTCAGCATCTTCTCGCGCCACGCCTTGCGCAGCTCGGGCTTGCCGGCCGGCGGGGCGTAGTCGTACAGGTCCTTCGGGTCGTATTCGGACAGCGTCCGCTGGATGACTTCGAGATGCATCGGCTGGCCGTTCTCGAGGGCGATGCCGATCGTCGCGTTGAAGCGTTTCGCCTTCGCGCGCGCTTCGGCCGACTGGCTCAGGATCCCCACCTTCGGAAAATAGATCGCCCGACCCAAATCGGACAGCATGGCGTAGACGTGGGGGTTCTCGCGTTCAATCGTCTCGTTCAGTTGTCTGGCCAACGGATGAATCGTCAATCGTTCCTCGCATCCTTTCCGTATAAGCTCATGTCCGGGCAGCCGGACGTCGTCCATTGCCCGAATATTATATCATCACGGGTTCACCATTGCCATGACAAACGTACTTGTGGCCGCGTGCCGCGCGCACCGGTCCGTGTTGCGCGATTTTTCGGCACTGATGTATGATGGGGGCAGAACGCTGCGGACATGAAGGAGGTGGCGACATGCTGAAACTGTCACCGAATTCGCTTGTGCTGCTGCCGTGGGTGGCCAAAATCAGCTGCGAACCCAACTGGCGCTGGGCGAAAAGGGAAAAGCCGCTGCCCAACTACGATCTGTTCTACGTCTGGAGCGGACAGGGATGGCTGGAGCTTCACGACAAGACGTACGAGATCGGCCCGGGAAGCTGCTTCCTGTTCCGTCCGGGCGACCACCCGACCGCGACGCACAATCCGCAGAAACCGCTCACCCTGACCTACATCCACTTTGACGTGACGGAACCGGTCGAACTCATTCCGCAATCGTACCGGGTGATCCGGGAGACGGTCGAGTTCGAGCATCTGTTGTCCCGGTACGTGCGCAGGTTTCTGTTCAAAACCTACGCGTACGAGGAAGAAGCGAGACTCCTCCTCAAGCTGCTGCTCATCCATTTGCTGCGCGAGGACTACGGCCAGCCGCAGGAGAAAAAGACGAGCAACCACCTGATCGAGACGATCCACGAGATCGCGAACTATATCCGCCAGCATCCGGGCATGCAGCACCGCGTCGAGGATCTGGCACGCCGCGCCAACCTGTCGCCGCGTTATTTCTCGATCAAGTTCAAGGAACTGATCGGCATGTCGGTGCAGCAGTACCTGATCCGTTCCCGGATCGAACGCGCGCAGCATCTTCTGATGCACACCGGCATGAACGTGACGGAAGTGGCGGACGCCCTCGGATATCGGGACATCTTTTTCTTCAGCCGCCAGTTCAAACAATACACGGGCAAGAGCCCGTCCGAAGTGCGTTAAGGCGAAGCCGTCCGCCGGGATCGACCGGCGGGCGGCTTCATTGCTGCGGCTCAAGCGGCCGGTACCGCTCCATCCATTCCGCGGTTTCCGCGTCGAGCGGCAGGCCGCGCTCCCTGAGCCGCCCGGCGATTTCCGCGCGCTTCTCGTCCGTCAGGTTCTGGCCGAATTTGAACTTGGCGGTGACGGATTCCGGCACCAGCTTCAGGACGGCGACGCCCTTCAGGCGCGGCGCGTACCGCGGATCGTCCGGGCGGATCGGGGCGTAGCCGCCCTCCGGCTGCAGCTTCCGCATCAGCGCGCCGAGGGCCGCGGCTTTCTCCGTTACATCTTCAACGACCTCGATGCGGCCCGAAATGACCACCGACTTGAAATAGGCGGACGCCGGACAGGCCAGCTCCGGATCGGTAAAATAGGACGGAATGATCGCGTACTCCCGCGCGACGGCGAAGGCGCCCCGCGGATTCTGGCGGATGCTGTCCATTTTCTCCCCGATCCGGCTGCCGTGGAAATAGACCGCTCCGTCCGTGTACACGAAGTTGAGCGGCGTGATGCCGGGCCGCCCGTCCGGGCGGATCACCGACAGGAAGCCGAAGCTCGCTTCCGCGAGGAACCGTTGGATTTCCCCGGGATCCGTGATATTGAATGCTTCCCTTCTCATTCCGGTTTTCCCCCTTTCGTGCGAATTCGATCATAATCTTGCAATTGACAGGTGAAAAGGTCCGATGCATAGTAAAATGACAGGTCCAATTTCGCCGGAACATCCGGAGGGATGCGGAATGAGCGGTTTCGAGATCGCGGTGCGGCCGCTGTACGAGAGGTTTCTGGCGGAAGGACGCGGCAAGCGGGATGCCCTTTACGAGGCGATCCGCGCCGCGATGCTGGCGGGGGCGGTGCCGGAGGGCTCGCGGCTGCCGGCGACGCGGCAGCTCGCCGAATCGTTCGGCGTATCCCGCGGCGTGGCCGCGGCGGCGTACGACATGCTGCACGCGGAGGGCTACGTGCGGACCGCCGTCGGATCGGGAACGTACGCGGCGTACCGCGCGCCGCAAGGAGGACGGATCGGGGGAGCGGACGGGCGGGACCGCGCGGCGGGCGAAGGACGGGAAGGGCCGGCCGGGGAGCTTCGGCTGTCCGCGCCGGGCAGCCGGATCGTTGCCGCGGCCGGACGCATGCGGCTTGCCCCGGAGCCCGGCGCCCCGTACGACCTTCGGATCGGGCAGCCGGTGATCGCGGATTTTCCCTATGACGACTGGAAGCGGGCCGTCTACGCGGAGATTCGGCGTTTCCCGGGCAGGCTGCGGGAGGATGCCTTCCGGGCCGAAGGCCACGGGCCGCTGCGCAGCGCGATCGCCCGGCATCTCGCGGCGACGCGGGGCATCCGGGCGGCTCCCGACCAGATCGTCGTGACGAACGGCTCGATGCAGGCGATCGCGCTGATCGCGATGATGCTGCTCGACCCCGGCGATCCGGCCGTCGTCGAGGATCCGGGTTATCCGGGCACCTGGGCGTCGGTGGAGGCGGCGGGAGGACGGTTGATTGCGGCGCGGGTGGACCAGTCGGGCATCGTGCCGGAGGACTGGCCGGCGCGGCTGCTGTTCGTCACGCCGAGCCGGCAGTTCCCGACCGGCGGCGTGCTGCCGATGGAGCGCCGCGCGGCGCTGCTGGACTGGGCGGTGCGGCGGGGCGCCGTCATCGTCGAGGACGACTACGACAGCGAGTTCCGCTGGGGCGGTCGGCCGGTGGAGCCGCTGAAGGCGATGGACCGGGACGGCCGCGTGATCTATATCGGCACGTTCTCGCGGACGATGCTTCAGGACGTCCGGATCGGCTTCGCGGTGCTGCCCGACGGGCTCGTGGAGCCGTTCCGCCGTTTGAAGGCGTGGATCGAGCCGCATCCGACGGATCTCATCTGGCAGCGGGCCCTGGCGCGGTTCATGGCTTCGGGCGCGTACGCCCGCCATCTGCGGCGCATGCAGCGCATCTGCGGGACGAGGCTGATCCGGTTCCGCAGGTTGCTGGAGGAGCTGCCGGGGGAACCGTTCGATTGGTATCCGGCCGCAAGCGGCCTGCACGTGTACGGCGAATGGCTCGGAGATCCGGATTCGTACGAGGCGTTCCGGGAAGCCTGCCGCGAGCAGGGCGTCGTCTGGACGGACGGGGATCGGTATCGGCTGGAGGCTTCCGATCGGCGCGGCGCGCTGTTCGGATTCGCCCATCTGGATGAACGGACGATGGACGCGGCCGTGGAGCGGATGGCGCGCGCGCTGCCGCGCCCGGGTGGCCTGCGGCGCCGGACCTGATGGGCGGGGGTGCATTTCCGCGTCCGGACGGAAGCGGCGCCGTGCCGTGAAGCGGACGGCCGGCATGCCACGGCACCTTTCCGGCGGCTTCGTCCATAAGGCGCGGAGCGTTCGCCGGATGCCGGAACGGACGGCGGGATGTCGGGCTGCCGCAGCAGCAGATGACGTTGGATCGTCCCGCGGAAAGCGGGGCCTTTTTGTCACGGATTAATCAGGATTTGGGTTTGAGCCGTCCAAGCGCCTCGCCCATGCGGACCTTGTCGCCGACGGCAAGATCGCCGCGCGGCTCGAACGTGCCGTCTTCCGCGAGCAGGACGACGGTCGAACCGAATTCGAACCAGGCGAGCTCGCCGCCGCGGGCAAGCCGCTCCGCCGCGGGGTCGGCGTAGCGGATGCCGCTGACGTTCAGCGCGCCGACCTTCACGAGCGCAATCTCGCCGTGTTCGTGGCGGATGAACGTGATGAGCCGTTCGTTCCGGCTGAGCACCCGCCGCAGGCGGGTCATGCCGAACTCGTTCACGGGATAGACGCGGCCCGGCAGATGGCGGCGCCCGACGACGACGCCGTCCACCGGCGAATGGATGCGGTGGTAGTCGGACGGGCTCAGGTACAGCACGATGCAGTAGCCGTTCCGGTACACGGAAGCGCGCGGACTGAAGCCGAGCAGCTCGTCGATCGGGTAGTCCTGGCCTTTGACGTTGCGGATCGTTCCGCCTTGGACCGGCCCCATGCCGGTGATCCGCGCGTCGACCGGGCTGACGAGGACGCCGGGCGCGTCGTCGACCGGGCGGGCTCCCGGTTTGAGCCGCCGGGTGAAAAATTCGTTCAACGTCGCGTATTCGCCGATCGGCTTCTCCGCTTCCTCGACCGCGATGCCGTAGGCGCGCGCAAACCGCGGGATGAGCGCCTTGCTGGCGGGGGAATGAGCGATGCGGCCGGCGAGGCGCGAGATCCATTTCCGCGAACCCAATTCCGTAAGCGTCCTCAGCAGCCATCGGCTCATGCTGCGCCAACTCCTTCCTTGCGGGGTTCGTGCGGCACCCCTGCGGGCTTCGCCGCTAGTGTGCCACAACGCCGCGGACAATTCAACCGAAAAACCGGCGCGGATCCGCCGCGGCAGGATGCGGACCGGCTCCCGGGACATCCGCCGCCCCGCCCGCATATGTTGCAGGCAGGGATTCCGGTTGGAGGAGGTCAGGCCGATGGCTCCGGTGAGGGTGGCCTTTGTCACGCCCGGTTCGTTCGTGTTTCCTTCGCCCGGCGCGAGCTCGGTCGAACGCGTCCTCGAATACCTCGTTCCCCGGCTGGACCGGACGCGGTTCGAGCCGCGCATCTACGGCCGGACGGGGCGCGGGGCGGGCCGCGTCGGATCGATCGGCGGCGTGCGCGTCGAGCGGTTTCCCGCCGCCGACAAGCGCGCGTATGTGCGGGCGGTCGGGAAGGCGATGCGGAAATTCCGCCCGCACCTCATCCAGGTGGAGAACCGTCCGCTCTACGTGCTCCGGCTGAGGCGGCGTTTTCCCCGCACGAAAATCTGGCTGAGCCTCCAGTCGAAGACGTTCATCGGGCGGCGGTACATCCGGAAAGCGGACCTGAAGCGGAGCCTCGCGGCGGCCGACCTGGTGCTCGTCAACAGCGACTGGCTGCGCCGGACGGTGGCCGGGCGGGTGCCGGAGGCGGCCGACAAGCTGCGCGTCATCCATCTGGGCGTGGATCTCGAGCGCTTCCGGCCGATCTGGGACGAGCGGTACGCCGAAAAAAGGCGTCAGCTCCGCGAGGACCGCGGCTGGACGAACCGGACCGTCGTGCTGTTCACCGGCCGGCTCATCCCGCGCAAGGGCGTGCATCATCTGCTGGCGATCCTGCCGAAGCTGGCCGAGAAGCATCCCGAAGTGCTGCTCGTCATCGTCGGCAGCCCGTTTTACGGTTCGCACCGGGAGACGGCGTATTCCCGCCGGCTGAAGCGGATGGCGCGCGCGATGAAGCGGCATGTGAAATTCGTGCCGTACGTGCCGTACACGAAGGTGCCCGACTGGTTCCTCGCGGCCGACATCGCCGTCGTTCCGTCGAAGCCGGGAGAGGCGTTCGGCCTCGTCAACGTCGAGGCGATGGCGAGCGGACTGCCGGTCGTCGCCTCGCGGGTCGGCGGCATCGTCGAGGTGGTGGCGGACGGCGAGACGGGGTATCTCGTCGATCCGGCGAACATGGAGGCGGAGCTGCTCACGCGGATCGGCGAGCTCGTCCGCGATCCGGATCTCCGCAGGCGGATGGGCGAGGCCGGCCGGAAGCGCGTCGAGGAGAAGTTCACATGGGACCGGACAGCCGAAGCGTGGATGGCGCTGTTCAAACGGGAAATCGGGGGGTGACGGGTTCAAGGCGCCGGGATTTCGCGCGGGTGGAATCCGGAGGAGATATTTTTGTCCAATCTCAAGATTGGTTGACAGATGAAGGGAACTCCCGTATAGTAAAAATCGAATCCACTAGGGGCGCCCTTGCGGGCTGAGATAAGGCGGAAACGCCTTTGTCCCTTTGAACCTGATCTGGGTAATGCCAGCGTAGGGAAGTGGGATTGGCTTCGGAATACGATGCATCATGGGCGTGCATCCGGCGCGCCGCAGGCCGCCGCATGCCCGTCGTGTACCTGTCGTGCACCCTGAAAGCCGCTTCCCCGCGAAGCGGCTTTTTGCGTATGCGGGGAAGGCGGAACGGGACGCGGCCCGCCGGCAGGCGGGCGGATGCGCCGCGCGGATGCGCCGCGCGCAAACCGGACGCGGTCATGCCGGCCGTGACGGATGCGGCGCGCGAACCGGACGCGGATGCATGACGGATGCGGCGCGCGCGAACCGGGACTGCGGGCCGGTTGAACGCGGGGTTGCCGCGGTGCGTGATGCATGCGCGGAAGACGGACCGTGCGGTCGCAGGCGAAGCGCGATATGCTCATGGATGCTGCGCGGGCAGCGGATGCGGCGGCAAAGGACCCGCTCCGGGCCGGTTGCCGCCACCGGTGCCGCGGACGCGGATCGTGGGGGTTCCGCGGCGCGATCCGGTCACGGACGTGCGGACCGCGGGGTCGCCGCGGTGCACGAACCGATTGGTGCGGTTCGCGGGGCCATCGCGGTGCCCGATTCGATCCGGGACGGACGGACCGCGAGGCCGCTGCGATGCACGATCCGATCGCGGATGCGCGGATCGTGCGGGACGCGCCGCTTGCGATCCGATCCGGGACGGACCGCGGGGCGATCGTTCCCGCGGCGTCCGCGCCGGGCACCCTCCGCCGATGCCGGACTACCGAAGCCGCTCGCCGGCCTCCTATGGATTCGCATCATCCAAACGGGAGGTCTTTTTTCATGCCCATCGAGATTTCCGCCACCCCGATCCCCGGCAGCCGGAAGGTCTACGTCACCGGCAGCCGCCCC
>Ga0207871_100645_pt1 | contig 9623 bp, 11 predicted proteins | sample Passage260A_FD_187371 | JGI IMG/M metagenome (GOLD analysis project Ga0207871, IMG submission 187371) | Cellulose adapted compost microbial communities from Newby Island Compost Facility, Milpitas, CA, USA - Passage2 60A (SPAdes) (version 2) ...
TCAGGGTCTTACCCTCAGGTCGACGGGCAACTCAAGCTCGTGTTCAGTTTTCAAAGAGCAATCTTCCTCAACCCGCCGCCCTTTCAGGCAGCGACTTTTTTATTATACCACAGTTCGACGGGGTTTTGCAACATGTTTTTTGTTTCCCCATGTTCCGTTGCCGTATTCCGCGAACTGCCGCCGGGTCGTTCGCCGCCATCCGCTGGCCGCTTAACCCGACCGGATAGTTAATTTACCACAGCCCCCGCGCGCCAGTCAAGAGGCTTTGTTTGCCGGATTTGCCGGACGATCGCGAGCCTGGAGATCGGCCGGGAAGCCTCGCGCCGACATCGACGGCACGGCCGCGGGGAGCACGAACATGCAGCCCCGCCCGGCCAAGAAACTTTTTTATTTAATGAAAAGAACTCCCTCCCGGGAGCCCGTTCCGCCGTTCGCCCCGGACCGGTTCCGGTATGCGCCCGGCCCGGACTCCCGGCCGTCTTGCGGGCGCGCATGTCCATGCCGGCACAGGCCGCGGACGCTCACGAATCCTTGCGGATGTTCAGGACATATCGGGACAATTCCTTCGGAGACGCGAACCGGGCGTACATGCGGAAGATGACGCGGTACCGCCGCACGATGGACTCCCGGACCTCGGGATCCAGGCGCGTGTCCTGCAGATCGAGCAGCATCTCGTCCAGCTCCTTGCGGAGCATGTAATCCAGTTCCTTGCATTCCTTGTCCGTCAGCAGCATGCCGAGCATGAACGTCCTCCTCCTGCAGAACGGCCGCCCTTCGGGCGCATGACCAGCCCCGGGCGGCGCCGTGTAAGCGGCGCCGATGCGCCGCTTGTAACTGTTATGCGCAGACTCGCATCAAAATATTACCGTTGCCGGAACGGATTTTCAGCCGGATGCCGCCGACGGACGTTCCTTCCGAGACCAATCGGAGACTACAGCGTGATGAGCCAGACCGTCAACGTGCTCTCGATGACGGCCGCCACCATCAGCGCAAGGACGATGACGAGCAGCGCCGGCACCGATCGGATGACGAACGCCTCGAATTCGTCGGCCAGTCCGCGCCGCCCCCTGAAGATCGAAGCGATCGATCGGAACACGAGGGAACCGAACTTCAGGCCGAAGGCTCCCGCTAGCAGCACGGCCGGAATCTCGATGATGCCGTGCGGCAGCACGCCCTTCAGGAAGAGGAGCGCGGCGTTCTCACCCTGCTCGCCGATGAATTGGTAGAGATAGCCGAGGATCATGCCGTTCACGACGAGGAAGAACACCGGGAAAATGCCGAGCAGCGCCCCCATGTAAATGACGAGCGCGGACTTGATCACATTGTTGAGAAAGATGATCAGGAAGAAGGCGAGTCCGGGATTCTCCGCCGACTGCGCCAGATCGCCGAATTCCGCAAGCGCGGCCAGCTGCCCGTGCAGGAACCGGTGCAGCGACTCGTTCGTGCCTCCGACGATGACGCCCGCGAAAAACAGCATGGCCGACATGATGAGATACGGCTTCATGCGGGCGAGGTAATCCAGATTCGCTCGCAGATTGAACATGGGTCCTCCCCTCCGCCCGTCCGTCGCATGCGGACGAATAACTTCGTCGGACGGGCATAGATTGTACCAACAGAGGCCAAGCCTGCTTTGTCCGGCTTGCAATCCGACCGCGGGAGGAGATGGAACGTGTTCTATGTGGTGAACGGACGCAAGCTCAAGCGATATCTGCTGGCCGCCGTGGGCCTGCTGCTGGCCGCCGGTGTCATTTACAACGAGAAGGAGCATATCACCGTCTTTGCGCCGCAGATGCCCGCCGCGGTCTACAGCGTGCCGACGGACGAGAAGATCGTCGCCCTCACGTTCGACATCAGCTGGGGGGACAAGCGCGCCGGCCCGATCATCGATATCCTGAAGGAGAAGGGCGTCAAGGAAGCGACCTTTTTCCTGTCCTCTCCCTGGGCGCAGTCCCATCCCGAGATCGTGAAGAAGATCATGGACGCCGGATACGAGATCGGCAGCCACGGACACAAGCACGACTTTTATACGAAAATGAGCGACGACGAGATCCGCAGCCAGATCCGGACCGCCGAATCGATCCTCGCCTCGCTCACCGGCAAACGGCCGACGCTGATCCGCCTCCCGAACGGCGATTTTGACAAGCGGGTGCTGCGGATCGCCAACGAGCTCGGCTACACGGTGATCCAGTGGGACACCGACTCGCTCGACTGGATGAACATCGGCACGGACAAAATCATCCGCCGCGTCGTCTCGCGCGCCCACCCCGGCGACATCATCCTGATGCACGCCAGCGATTCCAGCAAACAGACGCACGAAGCGCTGCCGGTCATCATCGACCAGCTCCGCGAGAAGGGATACGAATTCGTCTCCGTCTCCCGGCTGCTCTCCCGGGCCGAGGTGCAGGGAAAACCGGTGCGCGACCGGTCCGGCGCCGCCTCGTCCGAACTCCGTCTCCCGATGGAAATGTAGCGCGCGTCAGGAGGCCGGATTCGCGCTGTGCGCGGATCCGGTCCCTTCCGGCTTCACGAGCCGGTGCAGCATCAGGATCTGGTACGCGTTGCAGGCAAAGAGCGGAAGCAGCATGAAGATGACGGACGACGCCCCGCCGTTTTCGGCGTTCAGGCCCGGCCAGGCCTCGAGCACCGTGCCGGCGACCATCAGAAACAACGTCGGGATGAGCGCCGACCGGTTCGTCATCCTCACCTTGACGACGCCGACCGCCCAGGCGCCAGCCGCCAGGAGCAGCGGCAGCAGCCAGAACAGGACATTCCCGAGATCCGCCCGCCGCTCATACAGCAGGTAGCCGAACAGGAGGATCATGAACGCCGTCGTGTAGGCTTGCAGCGTATTCCACAGATAGGCCTTCCGGAAAATGCCGAGCGCGATGTAGTTGAGCGTGAGATACGCGAAGAACCCCATCTGACTGAACACACCGATGAGCAAGCCGCTCAGCAGCATCATCCAGGCGTTGAATCCGGATGCCCCGATCCCGAGAAAACCGAAGTCGGGATCCGTCCACTGCATGACCAGCCCCGCCGCCACGGCGACCGCACCTCCGACCGCCATGCAGCTCCAGAACAGGAAAAACCATTTTCTCAGTGTCATGCGCGAAAGCCTCCTCTGCTTCCATTCATTTTACCATGTCCGGAGCGAAATCGACAGGATAATGCCGCAGACGGCGTCACACAATATTCCCACAGAGACTGTACCCATGCGAAGGGAGTCGTGGCCTATGCGTACGCGGCTGCTGATGTCGGCCCTCGCGCTGTCCTGTCTGACGGCGGCCGTGGTCGGCTGCGGAGCGGAGCCTTCCGGCGGCGGTGGCCAGACCATTGAATACCGTGACATGAAACAGATGGTCCTTGACATCCTGAAAACGGAAGACGCCCAGAAGGCGCTGCAGGAACAGTCGCGCATCAGCGGCATCGGCGGGTTCCAGGCGCTCTCGGCGACCGACCGTGAAACGATCAAGCTGGCGATCAAGGAAGTGCTGCTGTCCGAGGATGCGAAGCCCCTGCTCGAGGAAATCATGACGGACGTCCGTTTCGCCGGCGAGTTCGCGAAGGCCGTCAACAAGGAGAACAAAAAGATCCACAAGGAACTGCTCAAGGATCCGTCCTATCAGCAGGACCTGGTCTCCGTGTTCAAGGGACCGGAGATGGAGCAGGTCATCCTCGAAGCCCTGAACAGCGCGAACTATCGCAAGCGGATCGTGACGATCATGCAGGAATCGTTCCAGAGCCCGATGATCAAGCTGCAGATCTACGAATTGCTTCGTCAGGCCGTGCGGGAAGAACTCAACCCCAACAACCATCGAAAAAAGCAGGACCAGGAGAAACAGGAACAGGAATATGAACAAGACGGCGAACAGGGCGGCGAGGAAAGCGGAATGGATGAGAGCGAATCGGAAGAAACGACGGAAAACGAAGGCGACGCGGAGGGCAGCTGACGAAGGCGCCCTCCGCTTTCTTTTGCCTGCGCGGTCTGCGGGATGATGCGTCCGGTTCCCTCACGGGCATACCGGATGCTTGTCCGGCCGCTTGTTTTTCCTTGCGGACATACGGAATGCGCATCGGGCTCCCGCTGCGGAACGCCGATCGGCAGACCGGCTTCGTCCGGCCGCGCCGCTCGTTCATTTGCCGCACTTCGCGATGATCGCGCGGGCGGCTTCCTCGTAGAGCCGGCCGGTCTCCGTGTCCGCCTTGTACACGGACGGCGAGAAATCCGGCTCGGACGGATGGTTGTCCGGCGCCCCGAGCGGAATCTGCGCGAGCAGGTCCGTATGCAGCGTCTCGGCCAGCCGGGCGCCTCCGCCCCGGCCGAACACGTACTGCCGGCCGCCGCACGACGGACAGACATAGTACGACATGTTCTCGATGACGCCGAGAATCTCGTGCCGGGTCTTGACGGCCATCGCGCCGGCGCGCGCCGCGACGAACGCGGCGGTGGCGTGCGGCGTCGTCACGAGGATCTCCTTGCTCTGCGGGATCATCTGGTGGACGTCGAGCGCGATGTCGCCGGTTCCCGGCGGCAGGTCGAGCAGCATGTAGTCGAGCTCGCCCCATTCGACGTCGGCGAAGAAGTTGCGCAGCATCCGGCCGAGCATCGGCCCGCGCCAGATGACCGGGCTGTTGTCCTCGACGAAGAAGCCCATCGACATGACCTTGACGCCGAACCGCTCGACCGGCAAAACGCGTTCATGCTCGATGACCGGCCGCTCCTCGATACCCATCATGTCCGGCACGCTGAAGCCGTAGATGTCGGCGTCGATGATGCCGACGCGCTTGCCGAGCCGCGCGAGGGCGACCGCCAGATTGACGGTCACCGTCGACTTGCCGACGCCGCCTTTGCCACTCGCGACGGCAATGAAGACCACGCCGCTGTCCGGACGGAGCAGCGGATGATGCTCCAAACCGGTGCCGTGGCCCCGCACCTGGCCCGCTCCGGCGGACGGCTGCGCGGCGCCGGGCGTCCCGCTCTGTCCGCCGCCTGCGCCTCCGCCGCTTTCGGCCGCGAACCGCACGTGCACGGACTCCGCGCCGATCGCGGCAAGCGCCTCGCGCAGCGCCGCTTCGAGCGAAGCGTCCTTCCCGCCGTCCGGCGTGAGGACCGTCAGCCACACCCGGCGATCCTTCACGACCACATCGCGGACCGCGACGCCCTTTCCTTCGCCGTCTCCCGGCCGCTTCACCCGACCGGCCGCTTCGATCACCTGTTCACGTGTCAACATGGAAGCCGTACCCCCGCAACCCGTACGAAAATCCGCATCGCACGGGATTTTGATCCAAACCGCACACCATTATACCACATCGCGCCCGGTGCTTCAGAATCCCGCTCCCGTCCGCCGTCCGATCCGCTCTCCGGAGACATAGCGCAGGATGCCCTGATAGATGCAGGCCGCCGCCGCCCGCTGATATTCGGGATCCGCGAGCCGGCCGGCCTCCTGCGGATTCGAGAGGAAGCCGACCTCGACGAGCACGCTCGGAATGTCTTCGATCGCCTTCAGCAGGAACACGTCGTTCACCTTGCCGGCAACCCGGTTCGTGTTCCCGAGATTGCGCCGGATCTCATCCTGGATCAGGGCGGCAAGCTCGGCGTTGTCGGGATGATTCGGATAATAGAACGTCTGCGCGCCCGACCATCGCGGCGACGGGATGCTGTTCATGTGGATGCTGACGACGAGGTCCGGCTTCTCCCGGCGGATCAGCTCGACCCGCCGCAGCAGATCCTCCGTCTTGCGCCGGCTGAACCCGCGCGTCCCCGCATCGGCCAGATCCCGGTCGTCCTCGCGCGTCATGATGACGAGCGCTCCCGCCTCCTGCAGATAGTCGCGCAGGTACAGCGCGATCGCCAGGTTGAGATCCTTCTCCACCGCGCCCTGCCTGCTGACCGCGCCGCCGTCCACGCCGCCGTGGCCCGCATCGACGACGATCGTCTTGCCCGAGAGCGGCAGCGTCCAATACGTCCACGTGTATGATGCGGGGATGTCCCGCAGGAGCAGGAGGAGGACGAGCAGCGCGCAGGCCGCGCCGGCCGCGAGGCGCAGCGCGCTCCGCCGGGTGATCCAGATGACGATCCGTCTTCTCGAGCGCCGCATCATAAAGAAAACCACCCCAGTCCCTGAGCAGCGCATGTCCGGCCGGACCCGCCGCGGGAACGGACCCGGCGTCCATACACTATATGGGACGGGGCGGTCTTTTATGAACAAGCCATGCCAAGTGGAGTCAGGACTGCGCCGCCTGCACGGCCATGCCCTCGATCAGAATGCGCGCGACTTCCGGACGCGAAAATTCCGGCGGCGGGCAGATGCCGTTCCGCAGCATCTCGCGCACCTTCGTGCCGGACAGCGCCACGTGATCCTCCCTGCCGTGCGGGCAGGTCTTCGGCGACGCCATGCCGGCGCACTTCCTGCAATAGAAGCTGTGTTCAAAATAGAGCGGCGTGATGCCCAGCTCCTCGGGCTTGAACGTCCTCAGCAGCTCCTGCGCCTCATACGTGCCGTAGTAATCGCCCACGCCGGCATGGTCGCGGCCGACGATGAAGTGGGTGCAGCCGTAATTCTTGCGCACGATCGCGTGGAAGACCGCTTCCCGCGGGCCGGCGTAGCGCATCGCGGCCGGGAAGACGCCGAGGAAAACGCGGTCCTTCGGATAATAATGCTCGAGCAGCGCGAGATAGCTCTTCATCCGCACCTCGGCCGGCACGTCGTCCGACTTCGTCTCGCCGACGAGCGGGTTGAGGAACAGCGCGTCGACGATCTCCATCGCGCATTTCTGGATATACTCGTGCGCGCGGTGTACCGGGTTGCGCGTCTGGAAGCCGACGACCGTCTTCCAGCCCCGCTCGGCGAAGATGCGCCGCGTCTCCGCCGGGTCGAAATAGTACTCCGCGAACCTCTCCGGCTTCGGCCGGTTCAGCACCTTGACCGGGCCGCCGACGTAAGTATTCGGCCGTTCGAACAGCTTCGCGACGCCCGGATGGGCCGTGTCGTCGGTCTTGAACACTTTCACGGCCTCACGCCGCTGATCGACGGTGTAGATGCTCTCGATATCAATGATGCCGTAGATCACGCCGTCTTCGCCCTTGAGCGCCGCGCGGACGCCCTTGCCGAGCTTCGCGGCGAGCCCGGGCTCCACCGCCAGCGTGATCGGAAGGCTCCAGACCAGGCCGTTCGAGAGGCGCATGTTCTCCACGACGCTCTCATAATCTTCCTGCGTCATGAAACCCGTGAGCGGCGAGAACGCGCCCACGCCGATCAGATCGAGATCGGAGATCGTCCAGGCGTTCACCGGTATGACCGGAAGCTTCTCCGCTTCGGCAAGCAGCGCTTCGCGCTCGCCTGCGTCCGCGATGCGGTTGATCAATGTGCCGCCATGTGGTTCGATGCTCACAATCGGTTCCTCCCTGCCTGCTTGTTGCCGGAGCGCTCCGGCCGTCCGGCTGCCGCTCCGGAGTGCGCTGTCGTCCCGCCCGGCCGGGCGATTGCCGGCTCTTGCACGCATCGGCTTTCGCACGTCTGCGGCGGAATCCTTGCGGCCTCATGGAATGCACCGGCCTCCTCATTGCATGTGCAGCCCGCATTCGATCTTGCCCGTGCCGGACCAGCGGCCTGCGCGCAGATCTTCGCCCGGCTTGACCGGACGCGTGCAGTGCTCGCAGCCGATGCTCGGATAGTTCCGGTCGTGCAGCGGATTGTAAATGACGTCGTTCGCACGGATGTAGTGCCAGACGTCGTCCCATGTCCAGCTCGCGAGCGGGTTGAACTTCACGAGGCCGAATTTCGCATCGTATTCGATCTTCTTCGCATTCGCGCGGGTCGGCGCCTGTTCGCGGCGGATGCCGGTGATCCAGGCGTCGTATTTCGCAAGGAATTTCGCAAGCGGCTCCACCTTGCGCAGGTTGCAGCACCGATTCGGGTCCGACTTCCACAGCGCTTCCCCGTATTGCGCCGCCTGCTCCTCCGGCGTGAGATCCGGCTTCACCTGAATGAACTTCTTGCCGTATTTCTGCTCCAGGCGGTCGCGCGTCTCATAGGTTTCCTTGAAGTGGAAATCCGTGTCCAGATAGAACACGTCGGTCTCCGGGCGGATCTTCTGCAACATATCGAGGATGACGACATCTTCCGCTCCGAAGCTGCACGCGAACGCGATGTTCGGGAACGTCTCGACGGCGAACTTCAGCACCGCCTCCGGCGATTCGCTCTCCAGGCTCACCGCCTTCTCGGCGATCAGCGCTTCCTTCTCCAGCAGATTCATGCGTCCGTTCTCCCCTCCACTCAGCATTCCTAGCTGTTTTCTATGTTTTCTAGTATACGACGCCGGGCCCAAAACCACAACACTTGCGTCGAACCCTTTTGCCGGCGGCAAAAAAACAAAGCCTCTCCGGGATGCCGGAAAGGCTTGCCTCGATCGGCGGACGGTCAGCGCTTCGAGAATTGCGGAGCGCGGCGTGCCGCCTTGAGTCCGTATTTCTTCCGTTCTTTCATTCTCGGGTCGCGCGTCAGGAAGCCTGCGCGCTTCAGCACCGGACGGAATTCCGGATCGACCTTCAGCAGCGCGCGGGCGATGCCGTGGCGGATGGCGCCGGCTTGTCCGGAGAATCCGCCGCCGTTCGCGATGACGATGACATCGTATTTGTTCAGCGTATCGGTCAGCACCAGCGGCTGCTTGACGATGAGCTTCAGCGTCTCGAGGCCAAAGTAATCATCGATGTCGCGCTTGTTGATGATGATGCGGCCTTCACCCGGGACGAGGCGGACCCGCGCTGTCGACGTCTTGCGGCGGCCGGTTCCGTAATATTGCACTTGAGCCATGAACCATGTCCTCCCTTAAGGATTAACCCTTCAGTTCGTAGACTTGCGGATTCTGCGCCTGATGCGGATGATCCGGGCCCGCATACACCTTCAGCTTCAGCTTGAGCCGCTCGCCCAGCCGGTTCTTCGGCAGCATGCCGTGAACGGCCAGTTCAACCATGCGGACCGGATTGTTCTTCAGCATGTCGCCCGCCGTCGTCACTTTCAGTCCGCCGGGATAACCCGAATGGCGATAATACTTCTTCTTCTGCAGCTTTTTGCCGGTCAGCTGCACCTTGTCCGCATTCACGATGATGACGAAGTCGCCCGTATCCACGTGCGGCGTGAATTGCGGCTTGTGCTTGCCGCGGAGCAGCGCGGCCGCTTGGCTCGCCAGACGGCCGAGCGTCTGGCCCGCCGCGTCGATGACGTACCATTTGCGTTCGACTTCGTTCGGCTTGGCCATGTACGTAGTACGCATTTCGTTGTCCTCCTCCGATTGCTTCGCGCCCCCGCGGGCGCCCGTTGCCGTCTATCCAATCAGGTCGCGTTGCAGTCGCGCTTTCGTCGGATCCCGTGCTTCGTGTCGGTTCGTGTCAACGCCGCGGGGCGTACCGATCAGGGGCGATCGGTCTTCGGGAACGCTCCCGCGGACACGGTGCGTGCGATTCTTGTACATTGCCTTGTCAAGAACATGCGAAAACAAACGTACTTTCCTGGCCGGGGCCGTGGGAAAGCCACCAAGAAAGCACAAGTTATATTCTACTACAGGATGTCTTGATCTGCAAGGCCTATCGTGCATCGGCGGGATCGACGGCCAGAATCGACTCG
>Ga0207871_100655_pt1 | contig 9422 bp, 10 predicted proteins | sample Passage260A_FD_187371 | JGI IMG/M metagenome (GOLD analysis project Ga0207871, IMG submission 187371) | Cellulose adapted compost microbial communities from Newby Island Compost Facility, Milpitas, CA, USA - Passage2 60A (SPAdes) (version 2) ...
CCGCCGGTTCGAGCAAGTCGACCAACGATTCGAACAGATCGATCGCCGGTTCGAGCAAGTCGACCAACGATTCGAACAGATCGACCGCCGGTTCGAGCAAGTCGACAAACGATTCGAACAGATCGACCGCCGGTTCGAGCAGATCGACCGCCGATTCGAGCAGCATTTCGACCGGGTGGACGAGCGTTTCGGCGAAATGGAGCGCCGGTTGGACCGCATGGACCAGCGGCACGATGCCGTGATGCTGGAGATGGGGCGCAACGCGCGCGAGCATGAATACATGGCTTCGCGAATTTTCCGGAACGAAATGGAACTGGATCAGCTGAGGAAGCAGATGGCCGTCCGCGAAAGCGAAGCGTGACCGCAGAGCCCGAATCCGGAGCGGACCGGGCGAAGCGGATCACATCAGCAGGATTGTGCGAAAACCGGACTGCGGCTTGACCGCGGATCCGGTTTTTTGTCCTTTCGGTCCAGTGGGGGATCAAAAAAATGGCATGACGGGTTGACAGGACACCAAAAGGTGTCCTATTATGGAGGTACGACATGAATAAGACACCAAAAGGTGTCCAATCATGCCGCGACAGGCTTGGGAGGGAGTCGGGGTGAGCGCGGTCATCCAGAAGCGCGACGTGTTCGACGCCATCGCGGACCCGACCAGGCGCCGGCTGATCCGGTTGCTGGCCGACGGGGAACGTCCGCTTCACGAGCTGACGCCGCAGTTTCCGATGGGACGCACTGCGGTGTCCAAACATCTGGCGATCTTGAAGGAAGCCGGTTTGGTCGAGGACCGGAAAGTCGGAAGGGAAACCCGGTTCCGGCTCAATCCCGCCCCGCTGCGGGAAGTGCAGGACTGGGTGTCGTTCTACAGCCGTTTCTGGAGCGAGAACCTGATGCGGCTGAACCGACTTCTGGAAGAAGAAAGGGAGGAATCGCCTTGAGTTTGACGCTGTCGATGGAATTTGCGTTCCGCACGACCGTCGATCGGCTGTGGAAGGCGCTGACCGATTCGGATCAGCTGGCCAGATGGGTGGCCAACATCCACACCAGCGAACCGATGGAAAACGACTTCAAGCCCGTCGTCGGCCACCGGTTCCGCTTCCGCACGACGCCGACGGCGTTCTGGAACGGCATCATCGAAGGGGAAGTGCTGGTCGTGGAGGAGCCGCACCGTCTGTCCTACACGTGGGAAAGCGGGGGAGAAGCACACCGTCACCTGGACGCTCAAGGATCTCGGCAACGGTTTGGTGAGCCTGCATCTCGAACAGACGGGCATCTCCGGCGAACCGGCGCTGAACGGTGCGAAGTACGGCTGGGGTACGTGGATCGGGCGGCTTGAGCGGCTGCTGGAACCATGATGAAATGACAAGCAATGGCAAGATGGGAGGCATGAAGCATGGCGCACGTCGTCGATTTCAAAAACGTGTCCACCGCCGGGCTCGAATCGTCCCCCGTGGCGGAAGCGCTGGCCGGCCTGCGCGCCAACGAAGCCCGTTACTGGAGCAAATACGGCCGCGTCTTCACGGTCGTGCCGGCCGATGAAAGCGGGGAGACGCTGGCATATGTGCACCGGATCCTGAAGGAGGAGCGTGGCATCGAAATTTCCGCCAAACCCCTCGAAACGTCGCGCTTTGCGGTGGACACCCTCCGCATGGCCTACGTGTTCTATGAAAACGGGCTGGCCGTCAACGTCATGTACGACGTCGAAAATCCGAAGAAACGGGCCGTCGGGTTCAAGCTCTCCGAAGGGATGGACGTGCCCCCGGAGCTGGGCCGGTTCAAATTCGCCCGGCAAAAATCGAAGCTGGCCGGCACCATCCGGGGTTCGTTCTTCATCATCAAAGGGGACTATTGAGGCGTTGACCATGCACAAATTGTTCGTTTACGGCACCCTTCGCAAAGGAGAACCGAACCACGGCCTGCTGGGGACGAGCCGCTGCCTCTTCCCGCAAGCGCGGGTGAAGGGCGTGCTCGTGGACACCGGCTGCGGCTTTCCGGCCATGCGGGAGGGCGACGGGGACGTGCTCGGGGAAATCTACGAGGTTGACGACGAAACGCTGGCCCGCACGGACGATCTGGAGGACTACTTCGGACCGGGCGATCCGCGCAACCTGTATGAGCGGGTTCTCCGGGCGGCCCGCACCGCAACGGGCGAGCTGGACGTGTGGGTGTACGTGTCGGAGCGGTTCGGATCGTCCCCCGTCATCCCGTCCGGCGACTGGGTGAAGCGCGGCGGGCAGCCGCGGGAAGGCGCCGGTCCGGCATGAAGCGTTTCATGACGGCATGAAAAAAGCTCCGGCCAACCCGGAGCTTTTCGCATGATCAGGTCAGCCAGAGATTCTGGTCGGCCTTTTTTTTCAGTCGATGGCCGCATCGTCCAGCCATGCCAGGACCAGATGGTCCGGCAGTTCCTTGCCGCCGTGCAAATCCTGGAGACGGTCCCGGTCGTCATCGGTCAGCCCGAAGGCGAGGACGCCGTCCTCCAGCTTCCCGGCGTGCACCGTCAGGCGGACCGATTGCGGCGAAAACACGGCTTCCACCATCAGGTTGAATGTGCCGTCCCCGGCTTCGTCGGACACGGAATGGCCCAGCGCGTAGAAAAGCGGCTTGCCGTCGATGACGGTGAAATCCTGGGCGCGGATCGGCCGGTTGCCGATGACGCAGTCCGCGCCCGCCTTGATGAGGGCGTTGCCGATCAGCCGCTGGGACGTGTTGGGGGCGCGGCCCGGCCGTTTGCCCCAATGGCTCATGCACCGATTCAGACTTTGATCGCTGGAATCATCGTGGTTCGGACATTTCCGTTCAACGCTTGGCGGTCCGGATTCCGGAGAAAGACTCTCCGGAAAAGACCGTCTTTTTGTATATCGGAACCTCCCGCCCGTTTTTTTACGGCTGTCACAGAATGTTGCCCGATCGTTCTTTCGCAGCTCCGCCGCTGCCGGTCATTCGCCCAAAAGCCGCATCAGGCCGATCCCGATGCCGTCCAGCGAGGCGCCGGCGGCCGGATGGCGCTCGACATTGGCAAGCAGCACGACGCCGGTCCCGTTCTCCTTGTTGAAACCGACAAAGCTGGAGTAGCCGCCGGTGCCGCCGTTGTGCCAGAACAGGTTCAGGCGCCGCTCCCAAAACCAGGCGATGCCGAGAGCCCGGCCGCCCGGCTCTTCGTGCCAGATGCGGTGGGTGTCGTGCAGCGCCTCCTCCAGCGGATGCCCGGTGCCCCCGATGTGGATCCGCAAATAGGCCAGCAAATCCCGCGCCGTGGAGCGCAACGCCCCCGCCCCTTCGAGGGCGCGGAAATCCCAGTTGGATGCCGGGCGGCCGCGGCTGTCGTATCCCGGCACGAGGCGGGCCCGCTGATCGCCGGACAGCCGGATGGCCGTATCGGCAAGGCCGAGGGGGCGGCAAACGGCGTCCAGCAGGACGGTTTCGTAGTCGCCGCCGTACACCCTCGCCAGAATGTGTCCCAGAAGACCCGCGCCCATGTTGGAGTAGCGAAACCGGCGCCTGGCCGGAAACCGGTATTTGGCGAGAAACCGGAGCATGGCGTCTTCGGAAAAATGGGCGTACGGATTGGCGCGGACGTTTGGGGACACCAGCAGTCTGGCCAGAAAGGAAGGCGGCAGGGACGGCAATCCCGACGTATGGGTGGCCAGCTGGCGCAGCGTGACCGGATGCCCGGCCATGGACTTGTTGCGCGCCAGGTCCGGGAGAAAGCGCGTGACCGGATCGTCCGGCCGGACGAGGCCGTCGCGGATCGCCCGGGCCAGCAGGGCGCCGGTGAACGTTTTGGTGACGGAGCCGATTTCGTACAGGGGTTCGCGGGGCAAGCCGGAACGAAGCGGCGGGATGCCCTGCTGCGGCGGGTTTGAAGACCGGGAAGGGGACGTCCCGGGAACGTGATGCAAGACGGCCGTTTCCCCGCCTTTGAGCAGGCCGATGGCCAGATGCAGCCGGGGATGCTTGCGGCAATAAGGATCGAGGAGGGCGCGGACGGCCGGTTCGAGGCGGCTGGCAAAACGGAACGTGGAACCCATCTGGACATGCCTCCGGAACTTGCTGGTCACAAATGGCATACGGAGCAAGGCTGCCGAAGGATTCAGAGCCGCCGGATGTCCGGGTCAGGCCGGATCCGGCGCGAACGCTTCGCGTCCGCGGCCGCTCCGCTTCACGTCATACAGCGCCTGGTCCGCATGGTGGAGCAGCGTGTCGCTGTCCTCGCCGTGTTTCGGGTGAAAGCTGACGCCGATGCTGATGTCCAGCGCCACGCGTTCTGCGCCGGCGTCAAGGGGATGCTCGGCCAGATGTTTCCGCAGCTCGCCGATTTTCGCGCGGACCGCGTCTTCCGTCGCGGCCGACCGGAAGCAGATGATGAACTCGTCCCCGCCGAAGCGCGCCGCAAAGTCGCCCGGCCCGAGGATGGCGCGGACGGCGTCGGCCGCCCGGATGAGCGCCCGGTCGCCGGTCCAGTGGCCGTACCGGTCGTTGACGTCCTTGAACAGATCCAGGTCGAACATCATGACCGCGAAGGGTTCGCCGGTTTCTCCGGCTTCCTCCAGCGCGCGGTTCAGCTCTTCGGAGAAAAATTTCCGGTTCGGCAGTTTCGTGAGCGCATCGTGATAGGCGAGGCGGGCCAGCTCCCGGCGGCTTTCCGCCTCGACGGTGACGTCCCGCACGATCAGGATCATGTGCGGCACATATTCAAGCGACAGGTAATCCCCGTCGATCAGCAGATCCATCCGTCCGGCGCCGGTGTCGATGTCGAGCGGCACTTCGCGGATCGACTCGCGGTTTCGGATCCGCCGCAACAGGTCCCCTTGCATGAGCGGTGCGATGGTCCGGCCATCGAGCTGCAGCGCCTCGAACAGCTTCTTCGCCACGGGATTCGCTTCCCGCACGTTGCCGTCCATGTCGGTCAGCAGGATGGCGACCGGGCTCACGTTGAACAGGTTTTCGAACCGGACGTCCACGTGGTGCAGGAATTCGTACTTTTTCATCGTCCGGCGAAGAATTTCGCACCAGAGCAGCGTGCCGTAGATGTAGGGATACGGGGGCAGGAGGCCGTTGAAGTCGATGGTGCCGATCACGAGGTTGAAAAAGACGGTGACGAGCACGCCGAAGATGAGCTGTTTGAAGATGCCGCGGATCTCGGGCTGGTCGGCGTCCCGGATGCCTTTTGCGAGGATCAGGAGGTAGAGGGCGTTGAACACGTTGCTGCCGAACATGGCGATGTAATAGGCCGTGTTGTAGACCGGCCATTTCCAGATGCCCGCTTCGCGGAACGAAGCGCCTGACGCCATCTCGTCGCCGAAGACCAGGTTCGCGAGCAGCAGGACCGTCGGGAGATAGAACAGGGACGGATGCACGAAATTCGGGAGTTTTCGTCCGGAGCGGGTGAGGGACAGGAACAGGTGCAAGCCGAACCCGACGATGGTGATGCCCGACAGGCCGAACCAGGACGCCGTGAGCACCGGGCTGTACTCGATGGGCAGATAGTGGCGGACGAACTCTTCCATGAACATGGACAGGCAGCAGGCGATGATGCCGGCCACGAGCAAATATTCCTTGCGGTTGCGGTCGCGGCGGAGCACGTCCGTGAGCAGGAGGACGAAATACATGATCGGCAGGAAATGGGTGAAAATCGGCGTGATCGCGGCGGTGGCGGACATGGGCGGGATCACCGTGCTTTCGGCCGGGACGTCGGGGGGCGGTGTCGGACGGCGTGGAATGGATCCCGGGTTTTTTTCATTGTACAACAAGCGCGGCATTATTGTCATTTTCTGTCGAAAAAAAGACAGCGGCGCGGGCGCCATTCTTCGGCACAAGCCCGCCGTCCGCCGCGTGGACCCGAAAAAAACGCAGCCCAAAAAAATCGTTGACATCTTCGGCCCCGAACGGTAATATGTTGTTCACAAAAACATATTAAAAAAATCGGAATAGTGTAAATTGAGGTCCGACCGGACCGCCGGAGGCCTCCTTTCCCCCATGGCGCAAATCCGAGGCGACGCTTGCCCGGAAGCGCGGGGAGAAGGAGGTCTTTTCTGTTTGCACGTTCCGATGGGGGAAGGAGATGGAGGGTTTGGCTTATGTGGTCATCGTGAACGGAAGTCCGAACGCGGCTTCCCGGCTGAACGGGATCGTGAACCACATCGAGCGGCATCTGTCGCAGGGCGGGCATGCCGCGGAGGAAATCCGGGTGGCGGACCTGCCCGCGCAGGATCTGGTGTTCGGCCGGTACGACAAGCCGGAGATCAAGGAAGCCGTCGGAAAGGTGGAGCGCGCGGACGCCGTCGTGTTTGCCAGCCCGGTCTACAAGGCCTCCTACACCGGGCTGCTGAAGCTGTTCCTCGACGTGCTGCCGCAGCACGTCCTGAACGACAAGTGGGTGGCCCCCGTGTTCATCGGCGGCACCATCGCCCATCTGCTGTCGGTGGAGTTCGCCTTCAAGCCGGTGGCCGCGGCGCTGGGGGCGCGACGGTTCGCGCCGGCGGTCTATGCCGTCGATCTGCAGGTGACGCGCGAGGAGCGGAACGGCGGCGCCGGGTTCGAACTGGATGCGGAGCTGAAGACGCGGCTCGAGGCCATGCTGTTCGAGCTGGAGAAGGAACTGGAGGTGCGGGACCATGCGCAGAGCCGGGCGTGAAAGGGTGCCGGCGGAACGGCCGGCGGCGGATCGCCCGGGCCATGCGGCCGGCCGCCTCGGGAACCGGCGGTCCGCGGGAACGGGAACCGGATGGGCTGCCGCGGCGGCCGCGGTCATCCTTGCGTTGTCCATGCTGCTGTCGGCCTGCGCGGCGGGCGGCGGCAAGGCGGGAGCGGCCGGGCCGGGAAACGCCGGCGGCGTGAACGCCGCCGGTCATGACGGTTCCGGCGCGGGTTCGGGCGGCAACGGGGCGGCTGCTTCCGGCCCATCGGACGGAAGCCGGACGGAAAGCGGCCGGGCGCCGGTGACGGTGCGGATCGGCTACCAGAAGTACGGCACGCTCAACATTCTCAAGGCGGACGGCCGTCTGGACCGCCGCCTGGAGGAGCTGGGCTACCGGGCGGAATGGACGGAATTCCCCGGCGGGCCGCAGCTGCTTGAAGCGCTCAACGTCGGCAGCATCGACATCGGGCACACCGGTGAAGCGCCGCCGATTTTCGCCCAGGCGGCGGGCGCGCCCCTCGTCTACCTGGCCCACGAACCGCCGAGCCCGAAAAGCGAAGCGCTGCTCGTTCCGAAGGATTCGGACATCCGGACGGCCGCCGATCTGAGGGGAAAGAAAGTGGCGCTCAACAAAGGGTCCAACGTGCACTACCTGCTGGTCAAACTGCTGGAGCAGGCCGGCGTCGGCTACGACGAGATCGAACCGGTCTACCTGCCGCCGGCGGACGGCCCCGGCCTCATGGGTGAAATGCAGCTGTGGATGCAGAAGTTCGGCGATGCGCCGGAGGACGTGCGGGACATTTTGCGCGATGCGCTCGTCGGGGAGAACAAATACGGCATCCGTTTTTCGCACAAAATGGTGGCCGGGGAGCTGGACCGGGAAAGCAAAAACGTGGTGGACACGGTGCTGGAGGAAGACCAGAAACGGGTGGACGAACTGCGGCGAAAGCTGGAGGAGACGGCGCCGGTTTGATGCCGCCTGCCGCGTATGTCCTCTTCTGCATCCGGGCAATCTGTTAAGGAAAAGGGACCCAAGGGGTCCCCATCTTTTGGTGCAGGAGGATCGACATGTCGCTCATCGGGAAACGGATTTTGCCCTTTCGCGCGCAGGCGTACCACAACGGGTCCTTCATCGAAGTGACGGACGAAGACCTGCTCGGAAAATGGAGCGTCGTCTGCTTCTACCCGGCGGACTTCTCCTTCGTGTGCCCGACGGAGCTGGAGGACTTGCAGTCCCGCTACCGCGAGCTGAAGCAGCTCGGCGCCGAAGTGTATTCCGTGTCCACGGACACCCATTTCGTCCACAAGGCGTGGCACGACCATTCCGAAAAGGTGCGCAAGGTGGAGTACGTCATGATCGGCGACCCGTCCGGCACCCTCTCGCGCAGCTTCGACGTGTACGATGAACAGACCGGGCTGGCCCAGCGCGGCACGTTCATCGTGGACCCGGACGGGGTCATCCAGGCGGTGGAAATCACGGCGGACGGCATCGGACGGGATGCGGACACGGTGGTCAAAAAGCTGAAGGCGGCCAAATACGTGCGGGAACACCCCGGCGAAGTGTGCCCGGCCAAGTGGGAGGAAACCGGCGAAACGCTGAAACCGAGCCTCGAACTCGTGGGCAGAATTTGAGGCGACGGCCATGCCATTGGACGCGGATCTCAAAGCGCAGCTGATGCACTATCTGGCGCTGATGGAAGGCGACGTGCTGCTGAAAGTGTCGGCCGGCGACGATCCGGTCTCCCGGCGCATGCTGGAGCTGGTGGAGGAGCTGGCCGGCCTTTCGCCGCGCATCAAATGGGAGCGAGCGGCGCTTTCCCGCACGCCGGGCTTCAGCGTGAACCGGCCCGGCGAAGACACCGGCATCGTGTTCGCCGGACTGCCGCTTGGCCACGAGTTTTCGTCGCTCGTGCTGGCCCTGTTGCAGGTGAGCGGCCGGCCGCCGAAGGTGGAGCCCGGCGTCCTCGAACGCATCCGGGCGCTGCCGGGCGAATACCGGTTCGAAACGTACGTCAGCCTCACGTGCAACAACTGCCCGGACGTGGTGCAGGCGCTCAACGTGATGAGCCTCGTGCATCCGAACATTTCCCACACGATGGTGGAAGGGTCGGCGTTCCGCGAGGAAGTGGAGCAAAAGGGCATCCGGGCGGTGCCGACGGTGTATCTGAACGGGGCCTTTTTCGAAAGCGGCCGGCTGTCGCTGGAGGACATCCTCGGGAAGCTGGGCGCCGCGCAGGACGCTTCCGCCTTCGCGGGGAAAGCGCCCTACGACGTGCTGGTGGTCGGCGGCGGACCGTCCGGCGCCAGCGCCGCCGTCTACGCCGCCCGCAAGGGGATCCGCACCGGCCTCGTGGCGGAGCGGTTCGGCGGGCAGGTGAACGACACGCTGGGCATCGAAAACGTGATCGGCATCCCGTACACGGAAGGGCCGAAGCTGGCCGCCGATCTGGAAGCCCACGCCCGCGCCTACGACATCGACATCATGACGGGAAGGCGGGCGGTCCGGCTGGCGAAGCCGGAAGGCGGCGCCTTCTTCGAAGTGGAACTGGAAAACGGCGCGGTGCTGCAAAGCCGGACGGTCATCGTGTCCACCGGCGCCCGCTGGCGGAACCTGGGCGTGCCCGGCGAGCGGGAATTTCGCAACAAGGGCGTCACATACTGCCCGCACTGCGACGGCCCGCTGTTCGCCGGCAAGCGGACGGCGGTCGTCGGCGGCGGCAATTCCGGCGTCGAGGCGGCCATCGACCTGGCGGGCCTCTGCGAGCACGTCACGCTGCTGGAA
>Ga0207871_100656_pt1 | contig 9395 bp, 7 predicted proteins | sample Passage260A_FD_187371 | JGI IMG/M metagenome (GOLD analysis project Ga0207871, IMG submission 187371) | Cellulose adapted compost microbial communities from Newby Island Compost Facility, Milpitas, CA, USA - Passage2 60A (SPAdes) (version 2) ...
TCAAACGGCAAATCATATATCGTGCCCTGCGAAATATCCAGGTGAGGAAACCTCCTGTTCGCTTCGGCAACCGTCACCGCTTCCAGTTCAATGCCCTTCAGCTTCTCCAGTCCCGGCAATTGTTGATGGACAATATTCGTCAACTCTCCTTCCCCGCAACCCGCATCAAGCACCCTGGTCACTTGAATTTGGTCCAGACAATTCTTCAGGCTGCCGATAAAGCCGTTCATCAATAAACGTGCAATAGGGTTTTTTGTGTGGTATTTGTCATAAAAATTCCCGGGTACGTTTTTTGAATTATCCATAAATTTAAACTTAACCTCTTTCCTTATTTGATTCTAGTTTTCATGAAAAACCTTACAGTCTTTCATTAATAATAATTCATTCAAGAATAAACCTCTTTCCATTGAAACTAATTTTAATATCCAGTGCATTGTCTCCTTTATCAAAGAACCAGGCAACTTGTTCCTGGACCAGACTAATCCTGATGAGATATTCTCCAGCATCAATTTTGTTTTTAATTTGATCCAAATCTACAACGATTTCTTGGTCAATGATGTCATTTGGATAAACAACATGAGGAAGATCAGTCCGCGTTTCAAACAACCTCTCCTTTCCACCCAATTTATACAGTATAACTCCGATTCGGACACTGTATGGAGCACTATTTAGACTTTGAAGATTCGGCCAAAAAGAATCTGAACCAACGTGTTGAATTTTTACGGGAATCCGAATCTCATTTTTTATGTTTATAGTTGGCCGATCTATTAGGGAGATATTCGATCTGAATGCATCTTCAGGCAATGGCCCCGGAAAATCTTCCGCAGCCACATAACCCATAGATTCAAAATGTAGTAGATTTTTCCCGGGTAGTAGCCACATCTTTATCTTTGCAAAATTTTCAATACCAACGATTCTGGCACCAGGATACAGTTCGTTAATATTATCTTTTTTTGTCAAAATCAGGTCCCCAATCGGTTTATCAACATGTAGATCCAGGATATTCATCTGGATTTCAGGAACATATACCATGTAGTTGTAGTGGTCCCATGAATCGTCCAATTCTTTATCTAAATTCACAACAATCATTCCATCGTTTATTTCTTTGTATTTCGAAAGAGATTTCACAAGGCTGGCTCGATTTTCCTTATGAAGGGAATCGTTTCTGTACCAATCATGATTTGCATATAACGTGGAGACCGAAAACAGAAAACCGATAATAAATATTGAAGTAAAAACACTCGATTTTCTGTTTGAATATACGATAATGGTTAAAAGCAGATAGAAAACAGATAATGATACCAAATTAAATTCTGAATTAAACAATTTGTAAGCATAAACACCAAAGATGTTTAGCCAAGCCACTGGCAGATTTTCGATCTTCTCTGCCAACAGATATGAACCAGTGAAACATACGAATGCCATGATTGCCAACGTCAAGCGTGACAAAATATCAATTTTTTCATCATTCACAAAAATTAGAATTCCCAAAAGTAAAATGGGTAGTAAAAAACCTTCTGTATATCTGCCGTAAATAAAATGATCAGCTCTAAATGGTGTGATCATAAAGAGCGAGGAAAGGCCTATTTCAAACAAAAAACACAATACAACAAAAAGCACGACGTTATATTTCCTTGGATTTTCAACATGATTAGAAAACCTAAACAAATATACTAGAACACTAATAACAGCCATCAAAGCAAGGCCAAATGTCGCAAGAAGCAAATAAAGAACTTGTCCATTTAGTATTAGGAGAAATTGCTTAATTCCAGAAATGCTTAAAATAATACCCAATTGTTTTGAAATTGAGCTTGAATAACCAGTACCCTTTATCCCAAATTGAATAAGCAAATAGAAAGCGAATATTGAAATAATAACAGACAAAACTATAGAGAATATTAGCAGGATGGTGGACCTTTTTCTTTTTATCCAACTAAAAAGGTTAACCAGCGAAACAAGAAAAAAAGCCGGAAATATTACGGCAGATCTGGGGTGAACAAACACTATATACATTGAAAAAATAACCAACAGAAAAACCAGCATTAGTCGTTTCTTAAGATTTTGATTTTGATGTAGAAGAGCGAATATTAAGACAATTATTAAATAGAGAGGGATCAGTATAGCCTCCGACATGGCCATATTTGAATAGAGAAGAAACGGAGGATATAAACTAACGATAATCGCAATTATTAGTACCGTTTTTTCCTTCAGTTCGTGTTCAAAAATTTTTGCTAAATACAAGGCAATGACAGGTATTGCGGACATGTACAGACTGTTCAGCATTTGAATGATCTTGTATGCCACACGAATGTCGTTGTTTATCAAAAACGCTGGAATGATGGACCAACTGTAGCCTGATGAATAATAAGATGACTTTTCAGCTTGATCAAACAAAATGTTTCTAGCATTGTTGATATACGCTGCCTCGTCAGCATAAATGAGTGGAACATTGACCGAAAACGAAAGAAGCAAATGAATAATTAAGAAAGCTACATAAACGACAAGACATGTCTTCCAATTGATGGCGATCCGCAAGTTAGTTCACTCCATAAAGGTTTCTTTGATGGCGACAATCATTTGCTCCAAATATCGTTGGCAAGGCTCCATCTGCCCTATGTCTCCAAAGTTCTTTATCAATGTTTCGAAATAGCCATTGACCGAAATCATCACGTTCCCGGTAGTTGTTCCGGATGTTATTGCATGAATCGCTCGGTCGTATCCAAGCGCCACTCGTTCAAGGGAATGATTCAATCTGACATAGTGCAAAATATGTGCGGCACTTGTCTCGAATTTGGAAAATCGCTCTATAGCTTTCTTGATTTGTTTGATTTCTTCATCATCATATGGAATTTTGGCGACACCATCAAGGTCAAAAGAAGAGAACGATCCAACATCCGTCACAATAACCGGTTTCCCGTAACCCAGTATGCGCAGCAAGGAAGCCGAACTTTCTCCTTGGGTGGGGTATCGGAGATTGATGCAAAAATCCGATGCCGCAATATAAGTTTCAAATTGCTCCAACGAAACAAAACCGGTGCAAATGACATCATCCTGCAAACCATTCTTTTTGATGTAAGCATGCACAGGGTAATCCTCGCAAATTTGGCCGACAATGACAAACTTGAAAGAGGGAATCTTCTTTTCTTTTTTGAGTTGACCGAGAGCTGCCAAGATTTTGTCCACTCTTTTGGTCGGATTGACATACCCCAGCGTGGAGATCACGATCTCGTCGTCTTTTAATCCAAGCGCCCTTCTGGCCTGTTTTTTCATCTCATCCGCTTGATCATGTTCGATAATATGGCGGACCGGCATCGGCACTTCAAAGACCGGAACAAACGGCGCCTGCTCTTCGATTTTTTCTTTTGCAAATTTCGAATGAACGATGACTGCTGCAGCGTGATCAAGCACCCGCAAATTCAGCGGATATTTCAGGGATTGGGTTTCCCACGGCGGTGTTGATTTTCCTTTCAAAAACTTCTCGGCCGCCTCCAGTCCCTCCATCCCGTGGCAATAGAGCATTTCATTCAAATAGGCCTGCTGGTCGCCCATTTCCAGTGTTTTTTGCGCAAAAAAATGATGCAACGAAAAATCATGAAGCACGACAATGCCCGGGAATTTCACCAACAAATCATAAATGTCATGGTGGGCCTCATAATTGTTTCCCATGTGGTAAAGAACCGTCTTGTATGTTGCATAACGAGCCGGCAGCTCATGGAATTTCCGAAACGTCCCGTAATTGGCCAATGATTGGTTCGTCGGTTTGAAATCGTTGGGGATATAGATCTCGATGTCATAATGCCGGCTCAGCGCCGGAATCAGCTCTTCACTGTAGTCCGAGATGCCGGATTTGACCGGGTTCAATGGCGATACATAAGCAATCTTGTCCATCGTCACTCAACGCCTTGTTTTTTATCGAATGGTTTCCGTCAGCCGGCTGATCACATGATCCCAGGAAATGTCTTTCACCATAACGTATCCCTGGCTGCCCATCTCTTTGGCCATGGATTTGTCGGCGAGCAATTTTTCGATGGATTCTGCGATTTGTTCTTCACTTTCAGCCACGAAACCGTTCTTCTCATGCTGCACGAATTCGAGCACGCCGCCTGCATCGGAAAGCGTGATCACCGGTTTTCCGGAAAGGAACGCTTCAAGGGTGACGTAGCCATAATCCTCATCAAACGGGGCATAATAAACCGCCAGACAATTGGCGTACAGCTTCAGCAGTTCCTTGTCTTCCACATATCCCATGAAAATGATGCGATCCTGAACATTCAATTCCTTGGCCAAAGACTCAAGATTTTCTCTCTCCGGTCCTTTTCCCGCGATCAACAGTTTCAAGTCGGATTGTTTCAGTTTTGCAAATGCCCTGATGATCTTGTCCGTCCTCTTCAGCCTGTCCAAACGGCCGACGGAAAGAATGTAATTGTCGAATTCGTCACAATAATAGTGTCCGGCAAGCTGAGGGGGATGATAAAGCACCTCGGCAGAAATGGAATTGTAGTGTTTCAATCTCTTCATCGTGTTTGATGCATTGGTGAAGATGCGTCGGGCTTCCGTCAAGGACTTGTTATCGAATCGATGCACCATTTCTTTGATGGCCAAATGTTCCGGCAAATGCGAATACTCGCTGTAAGGCGTGCCGAAAAGATCGTACACTTGCCGAAACTGGTGAATGAGCCAGACAATTTTGTTGGGATGACGAATTCCGTATGAAGGGAATTTGGTTCCGATCACCAAGTCGATTTTTTCACCATTGCTTTCAGTCAAATCCGCATTGCGCCATCCGACCATGCTGGCAACCAGTTGTTCGGCAGGATACCATTTGAATGGCATTGATACGATTTCCGCATCAAATCCGCGCTTTACCAACTCTCTCTTCAATGAAGCGACATGCAGTTCCGCTCCGCCATGAAAGAATGGAACCTGAGGGAAACAAATGGCCACCTTTTTTTTCCTGCCCAAAACTTCAATCCCTCCCAAATGAAAAAAATCATTTGTATGCAAGCGCAGCGCAGTCTTGATAACCGTAAACCAAGTCCTGCAATTGTTGAAGTGACTGGTTGAATTGCGAAGTATCAACGCCTTCAATATGAAGCGGCTCGATTTTCCTGTCTTCGACCGGCGACAAAAATGCAAGTTCCACCTTGCCAAAACCGGCTTCCTGCATCATAAATTTCATGGTTTCGGGATGCACCGGTTTGATGTGCGTGGGATCCATGTAAAACCAGTTGCTCATCGCGTAGACGCTGCGGACGTTAATCGTCTCGACAACGAACAACCCGCCCGGCTTCAATGCCCTGTAAGCCAGCCGGATCAAATCCATCAGCATTTCCATCGGCAAATGTTCTGCAACCTGCGCCATAAAGATGCCGTCCAACGATTGCTCTTCAATGTCGGACAAATAGGTTTGCGCATCGGCGCAATCCACATCAAAGCCCAAAGATTTGCAAAACTCCACCATGTCCCGATTGACGTCGATGCCTTTCACACTGACGCCGTTTTCAAGCAGCAACTCGATAAACTCGCCCCTGCCGCAGCCGATATCGAGCACACATTCCTTGTTCAAAAAGTAGGGCAGGTAAAATTTCTGGCGTTCTTTGATGACCGATCGCTCGCCTCTGAATTTTTGTTCAAACTTGTAATAATCCAGCGCATTCATGCGGCCTGCCGGTGTAAGTGCGCGGTTCAGGAATTCGAGTTGCTGGTGAACCAGATCCATATGTTTTCTTAAGTCCAGTTCCAAATCGTTCAATCTTTTCTCCAAGTGTTCAAATTGCTTGGCCTGGTCCGCTTGCTTGGCTTTGAACTCTTCGAGGTTTTTTTCCAGGCGATTGATTTTCTCGTTGAGATTTTCGTAGAGTTTCGGAATCGTTTGATTCACGATGTTGGTCAAGGCGTTCAATGACCGGGTGACCGTTGCGTTGTAACTTCTTTGCTTGTCAAATGGAGGATTGATGTACCAGCGAAGGAACTTGCGAACCGTCTTTTTGCCAAGAACAATCCACCTGCCGATCCAGCGCCGATGGGACGTGATGTCATATTCCGGCGACACGTTCCACAATCGGTTGGCCTGTCCGACTTCATAATTCAGCTGCGCAATGTAGTCATCGCCTTCAGCCTGCAGCTCACGGCCTTGTCCCGCTTCCAGCCGCAATTCCCGCTCTATGGCTTTGAAGCGATTTTTGAGTTGTTCCACCCCTTTGTTGTGCATGTTCAATCCTCCTCGATTTGCAATACGGATCTGGTCGGCATGTATGCAACGCCATTAAACGTGGGTTCATTGCCCGGAACCACTTGAAACGTATTGGCTTGATCAATCCAGTCGTAGTTGTTTTCGATATGCTGATAGCCGTCATGAACCGCAGCTGTGATGCTGTATGCGCCGATTCCGATGTTTGCCGGAATAAAAAATGAGAGGGTGTAAATTTTATTCGTCTCCCAAAAACCCAGTTCATGATTCAGGTGATAGGTGTTCGTTCCGAACACTTCATTGCCCAGCCGGTCCTTGATCATGAATCCCACGGTCGGTTTGTTCACGTTTTTGTTGCATTTCAATCGGATCCGGATTTCCAAAGGATCCCCGACCCGAACCGCATTCACTTTCTTGTTGTCAGAATATAGCTCAACATTCTCAATATAAATTGCTTTGTTTCCCGAACGGGTGATCACTTTGTTGTTCAGGCTCAGGCTTTGCTGGATTTCCTGATCCGCTTCCCGCTTGGCGATGATGGCGTTGTAGTAATCCAGCACTTCGTCCGGTCTTCCATCCTTGATGATGTATCCGTTGTCAAGCAAAATGGCGCGATCACACAACGTTTTGACGGCGGCGGGATCGTGGGAAACAAACAGCAGCGTCGTGCCTTCGTTCCTGAATTGCCGGATCCGGTTGAAACTCTTGTGCTGAAAATAGGCGTCGCCCACCGACAGCGCTTCATCGACGATGAGGATATCCGGACGGACCGCCGTGGAGGCGGCGAACGCCACCCGGACCGCCATGCCGCTGGAATAGGTGCGAAGCGGCCGGTCCATGTAATCGCCGATTTCGGCAAATGCCTCGATCTCCGGCATGAGGGCGTTGATTTCGTGATTTTTCAGTCCCATGAGCTGGCAGATCATGTACGCGTTCTGCCGGCCGGTAAAGTCCGGGTGAAGCCCGATGCCGAGCTCCAGCAAGGCCGAAATGCGCCCCAGCGTCCGGACGCTCCCTTCGCTCGGTTGCGTGGTGCCGGTGATGATTTTGAGCAGCGTGCTTTTGCCGGCCCCATTGTGGCCAATGATGCCGACGGATTCGCCCTGCCGTACCCGGAAGGAAACATGCCGGAGAACCCACTTTTCCTCATGGAGGTTTTTCCCCGGCATCAGCCATTCGGCAATGCGATGGCTTCTGGAACGGTACCGCTTGTATTTCTTTCCGAGATTGTCGATCACGATGCAGTCCGTCACAGTTCATCCACCATTTCCTTGTCCAGTCGTTTGAAGACCGCATATCCCAGGATCATCAGGACAACAGCCGACGACATCAGGAGCCAACCCTTCGTCCATTCGGGCCATTCGCCCAGCAGGAAGATGTCCTGATAGGATCGCATCAGCCAACTCATCGGATTGATGTCCTGGATCCAGGCAAACCGCTCGGGCACGATGCTGCGCGGATATACGATGGGCGTCAGCCAGAACCAGAATTGCAGGACGACACCCATGAAATGCCCGACATCCCGGAAAAAGACGTTCAGCGTGGCCAGAATGGTTCCCAGCCCGACGGCAAAGCAGATTTGAAAAGCAAGCAACGGGATCAAAGCGAGGATGGGCCATCCGGCAAATTGTCCGACTGCAACCAGAAACAACAAGAAAATCCCCATCATGATTGCATAGTTGATGGAGGACGAAATCACGACGAACAGCGGCAGGCTCGTCCGCGGAACATTCACTTTTTTCAGCAACTCGGCATGTTCTATAAAGATGTTCTGCATTCGGGTCAGCACTTCGGAAAAATACTGCCAGTTGATGATGCCGGCGCACAAATAGATGCTGTACGCGAACGCGCTGTCGATGCCCGGCAGTCTGGCCATCATGACTTGCGAAAAAACAAGCGTGTATACCAATATTTGGGCAAAAGGATTCAGAACGGCCCAAAGCGAGCCGAGGAACGAGTTCATGTAGCGGATGCGGAAATCCCTGGCTGCAAGTCCGAGAATAAACGATCTGTAATTCCACAAAGCCCGCAGAATATCGCATCATTCCCTTCGGGAACACAAGAAACACATTACCTTGTCTGGCATTTCTTTCGCCAGTAAGCCAGAACGTCCGCCAAACTGTCCGAAAGCGGAATGGTCGGTTTCCAGCCCATTTCGGCGGTGATCTTCCGATTGGATCCGATATAGCGGGGGAAATCCACCGGCCGGAATAATTTCTCGCTTTGAATGACTTCAATGGTTGTTTTGCTTTCCGACAGAAAAATATCGAGAATGGATTGAATTTTGACGGGAACGGACGAACAGACGTTATAAACGTCCCCGCTCTTTCCTTTGACCGCAATCAAATAATAAGCACGGACGATGTCCCGGACGTCCAGGAAATCCCGCTCGGCGTCCAAATTGCCGACTTCCATCACCGGCGGCCTGAGTCCCGCTTCGATTTCGCTGATTTGTTTGGCGAAATCAGATGTGACAAAACCCGGTCGCTGGCCGGGTCCGATGTGATTGAACGGGCGCACGTGAATGACGCGCATGCCGTACGTTTGAGCGTACATGACGGCCAATTGGCCGACGGCCGCCTTGGAAATGCCGTACGGATTGATCGGCCTGAGCGGCGCGTCTTCAGACAAGGGCATGTCTTCCGGTTTGGCGCGTCCGTATTCTTCCGATGAACCGATGGTCAGTACCGTGGCGTCCTTCGCCTTGCTTTTTCTGACCGCCTCCAGCAACCGGATGGCCAGCATCACATTGGCGTCGAACGTCTCGACTTTGCGCTCCCAGGACACCCTGACCGAACTTTGGCCGGCCAGGTGGAAAATCATGTCCGGCCGGATGCGGTCCAGGTTCGCCGCCAGGGCATCCTCGTCCATCATGTCCAGCTGAACCGGCTTCCAATTGGCCGGTTGGGATAAAGGAGAGTCTTCAGACCGAAAAGCGCCCCATACGTCAATGCCCTGACCAGCCAGGAATTCGGCCAAGTGGCCTCCCACGAAGCCGGTCACGCCCGTAATGAAAGCTTTCATCCGCAAACTCCCCATTTTATTTTACACAAATCTTGCTCAGTCTGCCGACGCGTTCCAGATCGCTGTCCACCATCATCCTGACCAGTTCTTCAAAGCTCACTTCCTGCCGCCAGCCGAGTTTCTCTCTGGCTTTCGAGGCATCGCCGATGAGCAGGTCCACTTCCGCCGGGCGGACATACTT
>Ga0207871_100663_pt1 | contig 9318 bp, 9 predicted proteins | sample Passage260A_FD_187371 | JGI IMG/M metagenome (GOLD analysis project Ga0207871, IMG submission 187371) | Cellulose adapted compost microbial communities from Newby Island Compost Facility, Milpitas, CA, USA - Passage2 60A (SPAdes) (version 2) ...
CGCCGATGCAGGCCGATTCTTTAATGAGCGGATGCATGACGGCCACCGATTCGAGGTCGGCCGGCCCCAATCTTTTCCCCGCCACATTCATCGTGTCATCCGACCTGCCCAAGATATACCAAAAGCCGTCCCGGTCGATCTTGGCGAAATCGCCGTGATGCCACAGCCCCTTCCACCGGCTCCAATAGGCCTCCAAATAGCGCTGATGGTCCTTCCAAAAGGAGTAGGTCATGCCCAAAAATGGTTTGGTGACCACCAAATCCCCGATGCTGTCCCATACGGGATTCCCCTGCTGATCGACGACAGCGGCTGCCATGCCCGGAACGGGTCCGTGGAAGGAACAGGGCTTTTGCGGAAGGATCGGAACGCATCCCAGGATCCCGCCGGATATTTCCGTTCCCCCGGAATAATTAATGACCGGGCAGCGTTTTCCCCCCACTTTTTCAAAATACCAGAACCAGGGTTTCGGATTCCAGGGCTCCCCGGTGGATCCTAAAATCCTTAAGCTCGACAGGTCATAGGCGTCCGCGGGGGCGGAATCCTGCCTCATCAGCGTGCGGATCACCGTCGGGGCGATGCCGAAGATGGTAATCCGGTGTTTTTCCACAAGCTCCCACAGCCGGTTTTCATCCGGATAGTCCGGGCTTCCTTCATAGATCACCATGGCCGCCCCGTTGACCGCCGTCCCGAAAACGAGCCACGGTCCCATCATCCAGCCCAGATCCGTCAGCCAGAACATGCGGTCGTCCTTTTTCAAATCGAAACAAAAATACATGTCGATGGCGTTTTTCAAGGGGAAGCTGAAATGGGTGTGCAGCGTCCCCTTCGGTTTGCCGGTGGTGCCCGACGTATAGAGGATCATATAGGGCTCCGTCGCAGCCATCGGCTCGATGGGAACGTCTTCCTCAGAGAGGCTCAACACCGCTTCATAATCCAGCCAATTCCCCTCCCCCTTTGTTCCCGCCTCCCCTTCTTGCCGCCGGAGATTGGCGATGACGACGATGTTTTCCAAGGAGGGGACCAGCCGCGCGACCTCGGCGGATTTTTGGATCAGCGGGATGACCTTTCCCCGCCTGCGGAATCCGTCGACGGTGAACAGACATTTTGCCTCCGCATCCGAGAGGCGCGCCGCCACCGCATCGGTTCCGAACCCGGAAAAACAGGGGACGGCGATCGCGCCGATTTTTGCGCAGGCAAAAAGGATCGCCGGAATTTCCGGGATTTGCGGAACGAAGATCCCGACGGCATCCCCCTTCCGGATTCCCAAGGCTTTCAATCCCGCCGCCAAACGGTCCGTTTCCCGCTTGATCTCGCGGAAAGTTTTCCGGATGACCGCTCCGTCTTCCCCTTCCCAGATGAGGGCCGTCCGCCCGCCGTTCCCCTGATCGATATGCTTCTGCAGGCCGTACAGGTAGAGGTTCGTCAAACCCCCTTTGAACCACAGCGGCAATTCGGGGCCGCCGGATACGTCCAGCACCCGGTCGTATCCTTTCATCCACGGGATGGACAATTCCTCGAAAACGGCCGGATAAAACCAATCCGGGTCGTTGGCCGCTTTTTCCAGCAAGCTTTCGTACGTTCCGATCCCGTGTTTTTTCATAAATCCGGTCACGTTCGCCCCGTTGACCATCGCTTCGGAAGGATGAAAACAGATTCCCGATCCGCCCGCATATCCGAAAGCGTTTTCAGTTTGACCCGTCATAAGATCCCGCCCCCTAAAATTTTTCTATCTATAATTCTTCCATGAACCCCCGACAAAAATCAACCGCAGATGGCAGAATATTTGTGATTTTTTTGCAATATCGACCCCAGCCCGCGGTGAAGAACGCTCGCAAAGGCCGGCCGCGACGCCCGGCCGTTTACGGATTGCAGAACGGACGGGAGACGGGCAGCAAAATGCGGCGGCGCAAGGCGCACCGTTCCGGAACAAGCGGCGGTTTCCCGGCGCCATCCAATTCCGGTTCAGGGGCTTGAGGCGCATCCGCATCGAGGTAAAAAACTCCTTGCTCCGCCGGCCGGAAAACCTCCCGTTTGCCGACGCGAAAAAAGAAAGCCTTTTCCTTCCGGCGCAAAAAGAAGGATCCGGTTTTGCCGGCGGCGCCAAAACCTTTTCCTGTCCTGGCGGCCAATTATTTGCGGCTCGGCGAGAACGTTTTTTTCACCTGCAGGACGATCGGTTCGTCCTTTTCGCCGGCGGTGCCGAGCTTGCCGCGGAAGGCCCGGTCAAGGATCGACCGTTCCAACAGGCCCAATGCTTCTTCCGCTTCCAACAGCCGCCGCCTTTCCGCTTCCAATTTCTTTACCAGGCCGTCCAGCGTCCGGACGATCCGTTTCTGTTCCTCCAGCGGAGGAAGGGGAAAAGGGATGGCGGTCAGCGTGCTTTTCCGGATCGAGGGCACCGAAGTGGCCCGGGTATACCGGAAAAAATCTTCCTTTAAAGACCAATAGAATAAAAATTTATCATCCACATACCGTTCGTCGGCCTTCATTCCCATGAGATTGCTGTCGATTAAGGCCGGGCGCGGCACGATCGCCCGCCGGTTCAGCCGGATCGCCTCGCCGATTTTGGCGAAGATCACCGTTCCCTCGGGGACGGGGTTCGCCTTCATCCGCTTTCTCGTCTTTTCGTCCACCGTAATTTCCGCTTCGGAAAGATAACCGTTTTCATCCGCGTATTTCAAATCCCCGACTTTGTAAAAGGGATAGCCCTTTCCCTTTCCTTTTTCCAGGCCGCCGGGAAAGGGACTCCCCGTGTAAAAATGCACCACCGATCCTAAAGGAACCCACTTCCAATTTTCGGGGAGCGGGCGTCCGTTTTGTCTTGCGCCGTCGGACGGCGTCTCTTCCCGGCCCCCGTCCTCCGGCCCGTTCGGCCCGAAATAGCCGATGAAGGCCTTTTGCAGCAATCCCGCCTTCCGCAAGGACAAAGATTCTTTTACCTCCGCGATCAGCATTTTCGCCCGCTCAATCTTCCACATGAAGAGATCGATTTTTTCCACGATCCGCTTCTGTTCGGGCATTGGGGCGACGGCCAGGGGCATTTTTTTCAAATACTTGAAATGCCGGCTGTATCCCCTGTCCGGGAGGGGAATGTTTTTCAATAAATAATAAAAATATTTCGGGTCGATGAAAGAAACGGGCCGGAGGATTTTCGTCCCCTCCGCGCCGGCGACAAAATCGAAATCCACCCATTTGATGCATCGCGTATGGTCGCCGAAGATGACGACGGGCAAATCCCCGGAAAAACGGAATTCCTCCTGATCGGTGTAACCGGCGATGAACGGCTGGCCCTGATCGACGACGGGCAGCCTGCCCTCCTTCCGGTATTTTTTCTTCGGCAGCTGTTTTTTCCGCTCAAAATAATGGATGACCACTTTATCAAAAAAAACCCATGCCCAGCCTTCCGGCAGCGGATACGGTTCCATTTCCTTCGGGACGAAAAATCCGTCCGGAAATTTTTCCCGGGATTTTTCCTTTGCCAATTTCAAGCACCTCTTATTTTCGTTCACAAAACGTCCTTTTCCTTCCGCGGAATCGGCCGCCGTCCGGTTGGAGACGGCGGAGATTTCGATGCCTTCTCCCCGTTTGGAATCGTCCGACGGACAATCCCATCCGGGAGAGAAGATGGCCGGTTTCCGGAATTTTGCGGGCACTTCCCGCGGTTTCACCGGGAAAGCGGCGAAAAACGCCGGCCGCCGACGGGAGTTCAGTTTTTGTTTTTTCGGGACGCATCGTCCCGCTACGGGAATCCCGTTCTTGTATTCTCGGAAAACATTGTCCGCCGGCGGAATTTCCCTTCTTATTTTTTTACGGAAGAAACCGCAGTCCAAAAGGGACTCGGAAACGGGATCCACCAGCCATTTTCCCGGATCCGTCCATCCTGAACCCGGCCGGCCGCCTTTTGCCGATTCCGCATTTAACATTTCGCGGAAAAAGGCGGGATCATAGGATATATTTGCCGATAAGCCGGTCCAGCTTTCGGATATCCACTTTTTTGTTTATGTTCAGCTTGAACGTCCCCGCTTTTGTCCACAGCTCCAATTCCGCGTTGACATCAAGCAGCCCCGCATTTTCCGAGGAATACATGATGATCGATTTGAAAGGGATGGTATAGATTTCCACCTTTTTCCCGGTGAGGCCCTGCCGGTCGGCGATAATGAGCCTTTTATTGGTAATGACGGCCACGTCCCGGACCGTCTTGTAGGCCGCTTCCGCATATTCCCCTTCCACCAAGATTTCATTGACCTCTTTCGGAACCGGCACTTCTTCAAAAAACGTCCATTCCATGATCGCGTTCAGTCCTGCCATTTTCATCCCTTCTCCATCATGGTTTTTCATAATAAATGTATCATCCCGGCTTTAAAAAATCTATGCGGTTCCCGTTTCCCTATTGCTTTTTTTCCCTTTTCAAAGAAAATGGAATTGAGGAGGAGATGCAGCATGATCAAGGTCTTATTCGTTTGTCTGGGAAATATTTGCCGTTCGCCGATGGCGGAGGCGGTTTTCAAGCATATGCTGGAAAACGAGGGACTCGCCGGGCATTTTACCGTCGATTCCGCCGGGATCGGCGGGTGGCATACGGGCGAAAAACCCCACCGGGGGACAAGAAAGATCTTGGATGAGAACGGGATTTCCTATGACGGAATCTACGCGAGGCAAATCCGCAGGGACGATTTGCGGGAATTCGATTACATCCTCGTTATGGATGAAGAGAATTACGAAGACGTCCTCCGCCTCGATCCCGGGGCGAAAGGGAAAGTCTTCCGTCTGCTCGACTTCGTTCCCGGCAAAAAGGGAATGGACGTCCCGGATCCCTATTATACGGGAAGATTCCGGGAAGTTTACGAATTGGTTCAAGAAGGCTGCCGAAAATTTTTGGAACACTTAAAACGGGAGCATCCGCTCCTGACAAAGGCAGGCCATTGATCCGCTTTTCCCGCGCCTTTGGCTTTTTCGCCGCGTACGCGGATCGTGAACCGGAAAAGGCCGCCAATCGGCCGCCCAACTTGGGGTTCATCCTGCGGGCGGCAAGGGAGAGAAAAGCGGGAACCGGGAGTATTATTCCGGATTCGTGCCGGCTCACGCCTTTTCGGTGACGAACGCCGAAAACAAGGGAAACCGGTTTTCGCATCCGGCGCCGGCAGTAGAAGGGTTTGAAAATCCCTTCCGGATTTGAACGCCGAAACATGCGGAATCGGCTTGTCGTCCGTATCTGCATCCGACGTCGGCTGCGGAAGGGTTCCTGTACAGTATATCGGCCAGCCTTTTTCACGTGATGCTGGCAAGCGGACCGGGCGTCCGATAAAAAATGGGCGGGATTTTGCAAAAAGCCGGGTCCGTAACAAAGCCGGGCCGCCGGGAAGGCCAAAAGAAGGCCGTGAAATCATGGAATCTTGGGATCCGACAAAAGAAAGAGGCGTCCGCCGTCCCATGCCGGGGTGTGCGGAAGTCCCTTTTTTCCATCCGACTGCCGGATCCCGTTCATGCCTGTTCCTTCGATCCTTCTTCCAATAGCTTATGCAACGCCCTTTCATAAATTTGGTAATCTTCCTTGCTGAAGAGGGTCATGACCACCTTTTCCAGGGGGTCCGCCTTTAAAAATCCGACGATCGCCTTCAGGGCGACTTCCGCCGCCAAATCCACGGGAAATCTGTAAGCCCCGGTGGAAATGGAAGGGAAGGAAATGCTCTTTATCCCTTTTTCCTTTGCCAATTTCAGCGAATTACGGTAACAATCGGCCAGCTGTTCCATTTTCCATTCCCGGTCCTTCCCGTCCCAGATCGGGCCGACGGTGTGGATGACGTACTTCGCCTTCAGCCGGTAGCCCTTCGTAATCACCGCCTCGCCCGTGGGCAAAAACTCCCCTTTCAACTGCTCCCGGCGGATCTTTTTGCATTCTTCCAGGAGTTCCGGCCCGGCCGCCCGGTGGATGGCTCCGTCCACCCCGCCCCCGCCCATCAGGGAACCGTTGGCGGCGTTGACGATCGCCTCCGTTTCCTGGCGGGTGATATCTCCGGTCACGAGTTCCAGCAGGCATCCGTTCACGTTCGCGATCATCCGGTTCTCCTCCCTTTTCATCAAGGTTGATAACTTTCGATTTCACTCCGGGCGATTGCACCGTCATGTATTTCATGCTCTTTTTGTGAATTGTTCCAAATAAGAATCAAGAATTTTATGCATATTTCTTCTCCCCTTTTTCTTCCTACATTCATTAACTTGCGCTTCTGCGGAATCTTTCCCAAAGATACAAAATCCCTTTGTATATTCTTCAAGAACCGTTTTTTCTGAATGATAGGAAAAAAATTAAACAGTCATTATTTGGAACTCTCTAAATTTCTACATTATACGGAAGAAATGTCATCTACCGATGTAATCAACCGAAACAAAATAATGATGTGGAGTAGAATGAAATTATTATGCATGAACCAATTTTTGTCAAAAATATAGTGTTCAAAATCCACAGGATTTATTTTCATTCTTCCTACATCTTGTTGGTCACATACTCAAAATTCACACTATTTATATTAGACTCTTTTGAACCTCTCTTCTTTTATTTTATAACAATATCAAGGGTTAGCTGATAATGTACAACTTAACCATTTAGTTCTTTGAAGTATGACAGTTTTCCTTCGATATATCCCTCTCATCTGCCTGATTCTATTTTCCTAATTGACCTATACCATCCTTTCTCCACATGGTTCTTGTGCTTGTAAAGGATGATTGTCTTTCTTAGTTCGGGTACTGTTTATAACTTAATTATTCTTGATGGAGTATGATTCCAACAATAAAAAGTTAATCTTCTTCTCTTTCAGATCATTCAATGTGTCTATTTTCTACAGATAATAATCGGAAAAACTTTATTCCAGGAATACCATGTTGAGGCTTTTTGATTACGGAATAACAAGATGTGTGTATCGCAAAAGAATCTATGTTCAGTTTTATTCGTAGATTTTTTGCCAGCACATCAACATCTCGCGCATTTTCTTCCTGTACGATTCGGGTTCCAAAATCTCCGCTTCCGGTCCGTATTGACAGATCCAGTTAAGAAACTCCCGGTCATGGTTGAGGGTCACTTCGAAGAGGAGGCTGCCGTCTTCCAGGTCGGTCATCCTCGGTTTTACAAACAGTTCTTCCTCCTTGATGTACCTCGCCACTTTCGGCGAAAAGCGGACCTTGAAGCGGATCAGGCGGTCTCCCCTTTCGATGGACCAGGAATGCTGCAGATAGGCTTGGATATTGAAATGATCCTTGTCAAAAGTTTGTTCCAAAATGTTGACCGCTTTAAAGCGGCTGATGCGGAACGTCCTCACTTCCTTCGCCAAATGGCAATACCCGATCAGGTAAAACCGGTTTTCCCGCGGAACGAGATAATAGGGGTCGATTTTTCTCCGCGTCTCGATATTCCTGCTCTGGGTATGATAGACGGTATCGATCGTATGTTGGGAAAGAATCGCCTGGATGATGGCAGATAAAAAATGGGTGGATTCCTCCCGATAGGCCGGCGTTCCCATCTGGATCACCCGGGCGACGCGATCCAGGATCTCGGCGTTTTCCATCTTCTCTTTCCGGTAAGCGGCCATCACCTTTTCATAGGCCGTCTTAAAACCGGGTGGCAACATCCCCTTGACCGGATCGATCACCGAAGGCAACATGGAGAAGGCCAACGCCTCCTGCTCGGTCCAGTTTAACGGATATAAAGAAAAATTCCCGATAAAGCGATACCCTTTCCCGTGCCCGAGATGGGTGATGGGAGCGATCAGGCTCAACAGTTCAAGATCCCTGTAGATGGTCCGTTCCGTCGTTTCGCATCGCTCGGCCAGTTCCCGCGCCAGGATGCCCGGTTTCGATTGGATGAGGATCAGAATGCGAAGCAATCGTATCAACCGTTCCGTCATTTTCTGGCACCCCTGTTTCATAGAATTCCCGCTGTTTATCGTTATTCGAGAACGAGATTTGATTTCCTTTCATCATTGAAACGGATGCTTGGCAAAAAAACGAACCGGTTACCCGAATATTTTGCTCTCTTCCCATCCCATGAAAAAATGAATCCCCTTCACCTCGGGCAAAAGCTCCAGAATCACCGTATCGTTCAGGATAAACCTTACAGCGCCAACAATGCTTTGTTCAAAAGTGTCATAGATTCTCCCCGCGCTATGGCAACCCCGGGGGACGGTATGCGTGCTGTTGGCCACATAACCCACCTTGCCGATGGATGGGATTTCCGCCCGGATCGCTTCGGCATCATAGGGATTGTCCGGTTCTTTGGTCAATACGATGACTTGGTTGAGTTGAAAAATCTTCGTTCCGAAATAATGGTGAACGCCCGTTATGGCAACGTACACCCGTTTATCCATCCCGATCCCCTCCGGTCGAAATTCGTATCCGCTTTTACGAATTTTTGCATCGCATCAGCAGGCTGCCGTCTCCGCAATCCTTACACGAATTTCTATGTTTTGTCTCATGAATAAATATATCTCCCAGCCGCGACAACTGCTTGTCAGGGAACCTATGTTCGGTTTTAAAGTTTGTCATCCACAACATTTCAAACTTCCCGTTTTTCCGCATGCCGCCGTTTCGAGGAAAGTGAAATTGGATGAGATCAGCCGCTTTGGTCTTTTGATTCAAGGTTAAAGCTCAAGGATGTCCGAAGGTTGAAATAATCCTTATTTACCTTACTATTGCCGGTTCTAATTCAAAACGCAGAACAATTTCTATTGCATTTTATACAAATGTCTATCCAGTTTACGTCAATTTAACTATGAAAAAATAAGGGTAAAATCTTTATCAATGATAAACTTAAGAAAAACAAATGACATAACAACAATTAAAGCCCTGATGATGTATCATCTTTCTCAATAAAATATTACAAAAACAATGGTAAAATTGTTATCGGAATATTTTGAAGGGAGTTGAATAAATATTTATGAGGAAACTTTACGAATATATTTCGGTTGAACAGAAAAAAGAAGTCGTAAAACAGCTAAAACAATCATTAGAACAGTTGAATGATGAATTATCAAAAAATGAAAAAGTATTATCGCCGTTCGTAAACGAACTACTCCTTGATGCAAAAGATAAATGGACGTTAGAAATAGAAGAACTAGAACTCGAAATGAAGAATCATGATAAAAAACACCCCTGAATTGAAGTTCCCCCTGTCAAGCAGACAGAATAAAAAAGCGCACTTAAACAGCCTGAGGATGAAGCTGTAAATTATCACTTTATTTCGGAACAAAAGAGCCATTTTTTTGCACATTCCTTCAGAAAGCCCTCTCCCCTTTTCTGAAAGAATGTGCTAAATTTTTTGTGAATTATTTC
>Ga0207871_100665_pt1 | contig 9302 bp, 8 predicted proteins | sample Passage260A_FD_187371 | JGI IMG/M metagenome (GOLD analysis project Ga0207871, IMG submission 187371) | Cellulose adapted compost microbial communities from Newby Island Compost Facility, Milpitas, CA, USA - Passage2 60A (SPAdes) (version 2) ...
AGAACCATAGCGCGTTTCAGTTCGTTCTTTGTCAAGGTGATCTGCTCCTTGCTCATACTGACATTTTCTCGGATCAGTTACACCCTGACAATATCACAGAACAACAACAGCACGTAAACGTAAAGCTTGTAACCTGCCGGTCGATATGGTAGAATATCAATACTGTGTCTGTGACCCTCTGTTCGGGAGGTGGAGGCGGTGGAGGCAGCCCTCAAGATTTTGCTCATCATCTTCTCGCTCGGACTGATCGGTACCGTGCTGCTCCAGAAAGGGAAGAGCGCGGGCCTGTCCGGCGCGATCACGGGCGGCGCGGAGCACCTGTTCGGCCGGCAGAAGGCGCGCGGTCTCGATCTTCTTCTACAGCGGGTGACGGTCGTGCTCGCAAGCGGGTTCTTCCTGCTGGCGCTGGCGGTTGCCTATTTCATGGACTGAGATGCAGACGATGGAACGGGCGGAAGGGCCCGTTTTTTTATTGCTTGCGGGAATCGGACAAGCCGCGTCACCATGGACGCCGGACGGATTCGCGGGCGGTTTCTCGTGTATACTATATGACATATGGCAGCTGTGCACAGGCCGGCCTGATATGGGGTGAACCTAGCGTTGGTAACGGAACAACAGGTGCTCGATTTCATGCGGGAACAGGCGTACAAGCCGATGACCGTGCAGGAACTGGAGCAGTCGTTCGGTCTTGAAGGATCGGACGAGTTCAAGGCGTTCGTGAAACTGCTCAATCAACTGGAGAACGAGGGGAAAATTTACCGGACGCGCAACAACCGCTACGGCGTGCCGGAGCGGATGAACCTGCTGCGCGGGCGGATTCAGGCGCATCCGAAGGGGTTTGCGTTCCTGATTCCGGACGAGCCGGACCATCCGGACGTCTACATCCACGCGAACGATCTGAAGACCGCGATGAACGGTGACATCGTGCTCGCGCGCGTGACGTCGAAGGGCGGCGCGGACGGCCGGCCGGAGGGCGAGGTCGTGCGCGTTGTGCAGCGGGCGATCACGGAGATCGTCGGCACGTTCGAGAATTACGAGTCGTTCGGCTTCGTCATTCCGGACGACAAAAGGATCAACCGCGACCTGTTCATCCCGCGCGAGGGCATGCGCGGCGCGGTGACGGGGCAGAAGGTCGTCGCCCGCATCGTGACGTATCCGGAGGGCCGCTCGGCCGCGACGGGCGAGATCATCGAGATTCTCGGGCACAAGGACGATCCCGGCGTCGACATCCTCTCGATCATCCGCAAGCACCAGCTGCCGGAACGCTTCCCGGACGACGTGATGGCCGAGGCGGAGGCGGTGCCGGACCGGATCTCGGAGGAGGAGATCGTCGCGCAGGGCCGGCGGGACCTCCGCTCGAAGAAGATCGTCACGATCGACGGCGAGGACGCGAAGGACCTCGACGACGCGGTGTGCGTCGAGCGGCTGCCGAACGGCAACTACCTGCTCGGGGTGCACATCGCGGACGTCGGCTATTATGTGAAGGAAAATTCGGCGCTCGACCGGGAGGCGTACCGCCGCGGCACCAGCGTCTACCTCGTCGACCGCGTCATTCCGATGCTGCCGCACCGGCTGTCGAACGGCATCTGCTCGCTCAACCCGAAGGTCGACCGGCTGACGCTCTCGTGCGAGATGGAGTTCGACGCGGAGACGGTGCGGCTCGTGCGGCATGATATTTTCCCGAGCGTGATCCGGACGACGGAGCGGATGACGTACACGAACGTGCGCAAAATTCTGGTTGACGACGATCCGGAGCTCAAGGAGCGTTACGCCGACCTCGTCGACATGTTCAAGCTGATGGAGGAGCTGGCGCGGAAGCTGCGCGCGAAGCGGATGAAGCGCGGCGCCATCGATTTTGAGCTCGCGGAGGCGAAGATCATCGTCGACGAGAACGGAAAGCCGGTCGACATCGTGAAGCGCGAGCGCTCGATCGCCGAGATGATCATCGAGGAGTTCATGCTCGCGGCGAACGAGACGGTGGCGGAGCATTTCCACTGGCTGAAGGTGCCGTTCCTGTACCGGATTCACGAGGACCCGGACCCGGAGAAGCTGCAGCATTTCATCCGGTTCGCGGCGAACTTCGGCTACATCGTGAAGGGCAAGGGCAACAAGGTGCATCCGCGCGCCTTGCAGGATCTGCTCGAGGAGATCCGCGGCACGAAGGAAGAGACGGTCATCTCGACGATGATGCTGCGCTCGATGAAGCAGGCGCGGTACGAGGCGGAGAGCCTCGGGCACTTCGGGCTCGCGGCCGAATTCTACACGCATTTCACGTCGCCGATCCGGCGGTATCCGGACCTGGTCATCCACCGGATCATCCGCGAGGTATTGGCAAACGGCGGGACGCTGTCCGCGAAGCGGATCGACGAGCTTGCCGGGAAGCTGCCGGACATCGCGCGGCAGTCGTCCGAGCGCGAGCGCGTCGCGGTCGAGGCGGAGCGGGACACGGAGCAGCTCAAGAAGTGCGAGTACATGCTCGACAAGATCGGCGAGGAGTTTGACGGGATCATCAGCGGCGTGACGAGCTTCGGCATTTTCGTGGAGCTCGGGAACACGGTCGAGGGGATGATCCGGCTCAGCGATCTGACGGACGACTACTATCATTTCCACGAGGAGCACATGGCGCTGATCGGCGAACGGACGGCGCGCGTGTTCCGGATCGGTGACGAGGTGCGCGTCCGCGTCGAGCGCGTGAACATGGACGAGCACCAGATCGACTTTTCCATCGTCGACATGAAGCCCCGGGCGGCGCGGCCGCGCGAGGTCGGCGGACGCAAGGCGGAGCGCGGCGGACGGCGCGCCGTCGAAGCGGGCGGGCGCAAAGGCCGCGCACGCGGCGGAGACGCGGAGCCGGGCGTTATCCGCGTGGACATATGGGGACTGCCGGTGACCGGCCGCTACGTCGACAAATCGGAGGACGAGGACGCCGGCGGATCGGGCGGGAAGCGCCGGAAGAAGCGCGCCGCGGGCTCGGGTACGGGCAGCAAGGGCCGCAAGAAGAAAGCGGCCGCCACGCGGAAGCGGAAGCGGTAGGAGGTCGGTGGGACCGGAGCCGGGAGGCCGTGCCGGCATGTCGGGACGGTCGGGCTCCGGTCTTCGGCTGTTTCGTACAAAAGCGCAATTGCCGGGGTTCGGCGGGTTGATTTTGGCCTTGAATCCCGGAGCGGGACTTGCTAGAATAGTAATCCGACCGAATGGAGCCGCGTGCGGGGGAGGTGGATGGACATGGCGAAGCAGAACGACGGCAAGGTGCTCGTGCAGAACCGGAAGGCATCCCACGACTACTACATCGAGGACACGTACGAGGCGGGCATCGTGCTGACCGGGTGCGAGATCAAGTCGATCCGGCAGGGCAAGGCGAACATCAACGACGCGTTCGCGACGATCCGCAACGGCGAAATGTTCATCCACAACATGCACGTGAGCCCGTTCGAGCAGGGCAACCGTTTCAACCCCGATCCGACCCGGGCGCGGAAGCTGCTCCTGCACAAGGCGGAGATCCACAAGCTGCTCGGGCTCGTGAAGCAGGAAGGGTACACGCTGGTGCCGCTGAAGATCTACACGCGCAACGGGTACGCGAAGCTGCTCCTCGGCCTCGCAAAGGGCAAGAAGCAGTACGACAAGCGCGAGGCCGCGGCGAAGCGCGATGCCCAGCGGGACATCCAGCGGGCGCTCCGGGAGAAGCAGAAGATCGCGCGGTGATTGGCACATCGGCCCGATATTCCCGGCAGATGCCTGCAACCTTCGGGGCGTTGTTGCGGTATAATGATGGTGGCAGCGGAACAATCGATCCGTGTTCGGTTGAACCGGCCGGTCCGCGACGCCTGATATCCGAACGCGGGGGCGTTTTTGGATTCGACGGGGATAGTTCGAGCACGGGTGGCGGGTAGCGGGGACGCGTCCGCTTCAACAACGCTAAGGCCAAATAAATGGCAAACAACAAGCTCAATACGCGGTAGCAGCGTAAGAAACTGCACGCGTGCTTCTGCCCGGCATCGCCCACGTGCCGGGACAGGGGCTCAACCGAGTGGGCTACGCCGCCTAGTCTCCGCCTGGGGCTAGCGGAAGAAGACAATCAGGCTGGCCCGGTCGAAAGCCGGTTACGGGGCGTTCTCCGGGCGAGATGAGTACCGTGACTACACCCGTAGAAGCCTGTGCGGCGTTATCTTCGGACAGGGGTTCGAATCCCCTCGCCTCCACCATATGCAAATCCCCGACCGCATGAGGTTGGGGATTTTTGCTGTTCATATATAAATTAAGAAAGGACATGCGTCGAACACGCATGTCCTTTTTCGCACCGATGCGCTTTTCCGGCCGGTCACGACGCCAGCCCTTCCACCCAGGCGTCCACTTTGTCTCCGTTTGCTTCGATCCACTTCCGGGCGGCTTCTTCCGGATCCATGCCTTCCTGGATGTCGACCATCACCTGCGCCATGTCGTCCGGCGTCCAGTAGAACCGGTCCAGGAACTGGTACGCATCGGGATGGTCCTGTTCAAGCCCTTTGCGGACGATCGTGTGAATCCGTTCGTCGCCGCCATAGATGCCCAGCGGATCCTCGAGATATTTCAGCTCCATCTTGGCGAACTTCCAGTGCGGCGTCCAGCCGGTGACGATGATCGGCCGCTCTTCCTGATACGCCTTCAGCAATTCGGAGGCCATCGCGGCGGACGAACTTTCCACCAGCGTCCAGTCCGTCAGGCCGTACGCATCCATCGCCGCTTCCGTCGTCATCATCACCCCGGCTCCGGGTTCGATGCCGATGATCTGGCGGCCCACCGCGTCGGCGTATTCCGGTTTTTTCAAATCTTCGATGGACTGGGCGTCCCAATAGGCGGGAACGACCAGGCCGATTTTGGTGCCTTCCATATTGGGACCGAGATCGACAAACTGCCCTTCAAACGATTCATAGTAACTCTGGTGCGTCGTCGGCAGCCAGGCGGCCACCATGGCGTCCGCGCTGCCGTCCGAGACGCCGGCCCATATCGGACCTGCGTCCACCTGCATCATTTCCACCTGGTAACCCAGCCTGTCTTCCAGCACCCGTTTCACCACGTGCGTGCTCGCGATTTCCGAATCCCAAGCCACGTAGGCCAGCGTGATCTTCTTTTCCTCTCCCTTTGAACAACCGACGGTGACCAGAAGGGCCGCGGCGGCGGCCAGCATCAGTACCTTTCGGGTCAAACGGGCGAACGTCATTCCGCTACACCTTCCTTTTCGTTTTCAAAATGTTTTGCGTCAGGCGGTCGAGCATAATGGCCAGGATGACAATGGCCAGGCCGGCCTCAAACCCCTCGCCGATCTTCACCTGCGTCACCGCCTTGTACACCACCGCGCCGACACCCTGCGCCCCGATCATCGAGGCGAACACCACCATGGACAGCGACAGCATGATCGTCTGGTTGATGCCGGCCAGGATCGTCGGCAGCGCAAGCGGGAGCTGCAGCTTCACAAGCTTCTGCAGCGACGTGGAACCGAACGCGCTGGCGGCTTCCATCAATTCTCCCGGCACCTGGCGGATGCCGAGATTGGTCAGCCGAATGGTCGGGGGGATGGCGAAAATGACGGAAGCGATGACACCGGGCACCACCCCGAGGGAAAAGAACGTGACGGCCGGAATCAGATAGACGAAAGCGGGCATCGTCTGCATGAAATCGAGAATCGGCGTGACGATGTTTTGCACCGCATTGCTGCGCGAGCAGAGAATGCCGATCGGGACGCCGAGCAGCACCGAGATCAGGGCGGCGGTGACGACCATGGCCAGCGTCTTCATCGTCGGGTCCCAATAGCCCAGATTGAGGATGAGACCAAGTCCGAGCAGGGTGAACACGGCGAATTTCCAACGGCCGAGCCACCAGGCCAGAGCGGCAAACAGCACCATCCACAACCAGGCCGGTCCGGACAGCAGCACCCATTCGAAAAAGCCCACCAGGCCGCCGATGACCGATTTGATGCCGTCAAACAGCGGACCGAAAGAGGCGTCCAGCCAGTCCGTTCCCCGCTCGATCCATTCTCCCAGCGGAATTTTCGGTACGGTCACGGCCCGTCCCCCTCCTTTTCACGGGTGCCCGCCAAGGCGGCCAGTACGCTGCCGCGAATGACGATCCCGAGCAGCTTGCCGCCGTCGTCCGTCACCGCGAGCGGAATCCGGACGTTGCTGACCTTCTCGAACAGTTCGTTGAGCAGTGTATCCGGTCTCACCGTTTCCACGTTCCGGTCGATGATTTCGTCCAGCGGACGGCCTTCGCCGGCCGCTTGCGAGGCCTTCTCCGCCGTTACCGCGCCGATCAGCCGCTTGTTTTTGTCCACGACATAAATGTTGGAAATGCCCCGTTCCCGCATGAGCTGCAACGCCACGCGGGGGCCCCGTTCCGGTGTGATCATTTCCGGACGGATCATGACGTGGGCGGCGGTCAGTACCTTGGACAGGTCGACGTCGGCCACAAATCGCTTCACATAATCGTTGGCCGGCCGGGTCAAAATCTCCTCAGGCGTGCCGATCTGCTCGATGGCGCCGTCTCGCATCAGCGCGATGCGGTCTCCGATGCGCAGCGCCTCGTCCAGATCGTGGGTGATGAACACGATGGTTTTCTGCATTTTCGATTGCAGATCCAACAGTTCATCCTGCATTTCCCGACGGATCAGCGGGTCGAGGGCGCTGAACGCCTCGTCCATCAACAACACGTCGGGATCGACGGCCAGCCCGCGGGCGATGCCGACGCGCTGCTGCATGCCGCCGCTCAGCTCATGGGGCATCCGGTCCGCCCAGTCGGCCAGTCCGACCATTTCGAGCGCCTGGCGCGCCCGTTCGCGCCGCTCTTTTTTGGGAACGCCCTGCACTTCCAGGCCGTACTCCACGTTCTCCGCCACGGTCCGATGGGGGAACAGGGCAAACCGTTGGAACACCATGCTGATCGTCTTGCGGCGCAGCGTCAGCAATTGCCGCTTGTCCATCCGCATGATGTCCCGGCCGTGAATCAGCACTTCTCCATCCGTCGGCTCGATCAGCCGATTGAGGAGGCGAACCAACGTCGATTTGCCGCTGCCGGACAATCCCATGATGACAAAGATCTCGCCTTCTCCGATGGACAGGCTGACCCGATTGACGGCGACGGTCATCCCGGTTTCCCGCAAAATGCGCCCCTTGGACCAGCCCTGTTGGAGCAGCGCCAACGCGCGTTGCGGGTCCCTGCCGAAGATTTTGGTTGCGTTTCTCGTTTCGATGACCGGCTTTACCGACATGCTTGCACCTCCTTTTGCGAAAAAATAGCCGGGCCAATGCGCTTTTTTAGTTTAACGTTGTTCAAAAAAACGGGTCAAAAGATTGTAGCGTTCATAATTTATGTACAGTTTAAACTTTACAAACTTATCGTATCGTATACTCTGATATCCTCAGTTTTTCGTCCGGATCATTTTCTTTACATTGGTTTTTTCGTTGTTTACAATGAGACTTACTATTTCGATTGTCCGCAAATCTGGAGGCCGTTCGCGAATGATCTCTCATGAAGGACTGTCCGACCAGCAGAAAGCAAGAATCGAGAAAGCCCGTCATCGCGTCATCGATTCCATCGGAAAAAACATGAATCTGTACGGCATCACCCTGTCCGTCGGGCATCTGTACGGCCATATCTATTTCAAGGAGCATCCCGTCTCCCTCGACGAGATGGCGGCCGAAGTCGGCATGAGCAAAACGAGCGTCAGCACGGGGATGCGCATGTTGACCGATCTGAAAATGGTGAACAAGGTTTGGAGCAAGGGATCCAGGAAAGATCTCTACGAGGTGGAGATGGACTGGCACCAGACGTTCGCCGATTACTTCGCCATCAAATGGCGGAAATCCATCGAGCAGAACGTCCAGGCCCTCACCCGGTCGCTGGCGGAACTGAAAGAGATGCTGACGGAAGACGGAGATAACGAAACCCTGGTGCGCGTGGTGAGCACCGACATCCGCAAGATCCAAAGCGCGCTTGCCTACTATCGATGGCTGACCCGTCTCATCGACGCGCTGGAAACGGGGGAAATTTTCAAGTACATCCCGAAAGAGGCGGAATCGGAAGATACGAAGTGAAGCCGGAAAAACCCGTAATGGCCCGTTCGTTCAGCCGTTTCATCCGGCTGGCGTCCCGGAGAGCCGTGCGGGTTTTTCTATGGCGGTCAACCGGGTTCTCCCGATGTTCCGGCGGTCTGGATGATCATGAGGCGGTTGCGGCCTTGTTGCGCACACTGTCGTGCATCAATGGAAAGGCCCCGGTCATCAGGCCGGGGCCCGTTCTTTTATACCGTTCATTTTCAGCCGGGTTAATAGTCGTCAGAGCCACGCAGCCTTCCAATTGCCGCGCAAATGACCGTCGGCCATGCGGACAAGGCCCGTCACAGACGGCGTACTGCATCTTCGTGTATACAGGCGTCTTGGATTCGACGGGGATAGTTCGAGCACGGGTTGCGGGCAGCGGGGACGCGTCCGCGTTTACCACAATACCTCAGTGTCCAATGCCGGTGGTAAGACCATCGAGAGATCGCCGGAATCACTGGGCATTCACGCTAACGGTATCATCCAACTGCGGTACCGCCAAAAGAGAGGATCAATAATTGTATCATTTTTGTTTCTGAATATAAGGGGTGAGTATATGCTTCAACATTATTATCCGTTTAACAAGAAGATTCTGGATGAGTTTAATAAATTTCGGTCAAATTACAAACTTAATAATGTGAATTATCGAGAAGGTATAATCACATTTGATGGCATAATTCATGAAATGTTACTCTCTCAATTAAAGGACTATGTACTAAAAGAAATTACAACATCGACTTGTTATTATATGGCATTAAAAAAACAAAACGCAGACTTTGATGTACTCTGTTTTCACGCAGAGAATGCCATTGTTAGACTAACCTCGTTCTGGGATTATTTATTTCAGATTCTTAATACATATTTGGAACTTAAGATGATTCCATCCAAGAGATTAATTGGTTCTGTAAATGGTAAGTGGAAGATAACTCGCCTATTTTTTGACAAAAATCATAAACTTGAGTGGAAATCTTACAAGTATGATAACCTTGGCGATAATCCGTATAGAGGAGTCTTTTGTCCAGACTGTTTTTCAGATAATCTGATTATTACACAAGAGAAATATTTTGTTAGTGAAAAGACGTATGAACAGGTAGTGAATGACTATCTGGATAGTGTCCCGTCAAGTGGTGGAAATTCCGCTATAGAGACGTACACCTAATTTTACTTCTGTAATACAGCCACTGGTTCTAGCGGTTGAACGGTTTTGCCGGCAAGTTGCGCCATGGACTCCAG
>Ga0207871_100667_pt1 | contig 9261 bp, 3 predicted proteins | sample Passage260A_FD_187371 | JGI IMG/M metagenome (GOLD analysis project Ga0207871, IMG submission 187371) | Cellulose adapted compost microbial communities from Newby Island Compost Facility, Milpitas, CA, USA - Passage2 60A (SPAdes) (version 2) ...
CTCTGCCCGGCCCGGATCCAGCGGATCGGCGTATCGGCGACGCAGAAGCCGCTCCGGCGGGTCGCCCGTTTCCTCGCCGGATGGGAGGAGCCGCGGGAGGCGCTGCCCCGGCCGGGAGACGGACCGAAAGGCGCCGGATCCGCCGATCCGGACGGCGCGGATGAAGCCGAAGAGGCCCTCCATCCTTGCGGATACCGGCCGCGGCCGGTCCGGATCGTGGAAAGCCGGATGGACCGCAAGCTCGAGCTGACCGTGACGTTGGCCGGGCAACCGAGGGGCGGCGGGAAGCCCGAGCTCGTCTGGCAGCCGATCGTCGAGCGGCTGATGCGGCTGATGGAAGGCGCCCGGTCCGTCATCATTTTCGTGAACAGCCGGCGGCTGGCCGAACGGCTCACGCTTCATCTGAACGACCACGCGGGGTCCGTCATGGCGATGTCGCATCACGGCAGCGTCAGCCGCGAGCGCCGGCTGGAGATCGAGCGCAAGCTGAAATCGGGCGAGCTGCGCGTCATCGTCGCCACCTCGTCGCTCGAGCTCGGCATCGACGTCGGCCATGTCGACCTCGTCATCCAGCTCGATTCGCCGCTCTCCGCCTCCGGAGGCATCCAGCGGTTCGGCCGCGCGGGCCATTCCGTCGGCGGCTTGAGCCGCGGCGCGATCGTCGCGCGCAGCCGCGATCAGCTGCCCGAGATCGCCGTGCTCGCCAGGCGCATCGCCGGGCGCGACATCGAGCCGATCGAGCCGCCCCGCGATCCGCTCGACGTGCTGTCCCAGCATGTCGTCGCGATGGCGGCGGCTTCGGACGGCGGGATCTCCGCGGACGATCTGCACCGCCTGGTCCTCCGCAGCGACAGCTTCCGGTCGATGCCGCGGGAGCGGCTGCACGCCGCGCTGCTCGTGCTCGGCGGGCATTACCCGTTCGCGCGGCCGCTGATCGAATACGACAGCCTGACCGGCCGCATCTCCCGGCGGAGCGGCAGCGCGATGGCCGCGCTGACCGGCGCGGGCACGATCCCGCAGAGCTCCGCCTATCCGGTGCACCACGCGGAAACCCGCGTCCGCCTCGGCGAGCTGGACGAGGAGTACGTCGAGGAGAGCCGGGTCGGCGACGTCTTCCAGCTCGGCGCGACCTCGTGGCGCATCCAGAGCATCCGGCAGGACCGGGTCTACGCGGTGGAGACGGGCAACCGGTACAGCGAGATCCCGTTCTGGCGGAACGAAGGCCCCGGCCGGTCCTTTGAACTGGGCATGGCCATCGGCCGGCTGTGGGCCGAACTCGAGCGTCGGCTCACGGCGGGCGGCGAACCGGAGGAAACGCCGGACGCGCCGGAAGGAACCGGCGGCGGACCCCGGGGCACGGACGTGGCTGGCGTTCGGCCGGATGCGGCGGGTTCCGGGTCTCCTGCCGCGACCTTCCGGCCGTCCGGGCCGGCGGACGGGTCCGGCCGTCCGGACACGAGACCTGCGGATACCGCCGCAAGCAGGGCGGAATCGGACGCGGATACCCTGGACTGGCTGATGCGCACCTTCCATCTGGACGGCGAAGCGGCGGCCGGCCTCGCGGCCCTCGTCCGCGCCCAGCGCGCGCAGGGCGCCGTTCCGACCGACCGGCGGATCGTCGTCGAATATTACCGCGACGTGACGGGGCGCTGGCACGTCGTGATCCTCAACCACTGGGGCAAGCGCGTCAACCGGACCTGGCTGCTCGCGATCCGGCACGTGCTGGAACGCTCGACGGGGCAGCAGATTTACGCCCACGCCCGGGACGACGGCATCGAACTCGTCCTGCCGGAATGGGGACCGGCCTGGCTGGAGGCCGTGCGGCAGGTGATGTCCGACAACGTGGAACGGCTGCTGACGGAAGCCCTTCCCGGGTCGCCCCTTTTCGCGATCGCGTTCCGGCGCGTCGCGGAGACGTCGCTGCTCCTGCAGCGCAGCTTCCGGCGCACGCCGATGTGGCAGAAGCGGATCCGCAGCGAAGAGCTGCTGCGGGAGGCGCTTCCCTATGCCGAGCGTTTCCCGTACCTGGGAGAAGCGATGCGCCGCGCGCTGCATGACGAGCTGGACCTTGTGAATCTGCTCGACGCGCTGCGTTCCCTCGAGGACGGCACGACCCGCATCGTCATGCGCGAGACGGCGCACCCGTCGCCGCTGGCGTCGGCGTTCGCGTCCGATTACGCGATGAAACAGCTGTACGAGGGAGATCAGTTCAGCGGCGACCTTAAGATGCAGCTCATCGGGATCAACAGGCGGCTGGCAGGCGAGCTGTTCGGCGAGGATGCGCTGCGCCGCGCCGTGCGGCCGGAGGCGGTCGAAGCCGAGCGCCGGCGGCTGGCGGAACCGGGACCGGCCGGTCCGCCCGCGGATCCGGACGGGCTGTACGCGCTGCTCAAGCGGCGCGGCGACAGCTCGGCCGACGAACTGGCCGCATGGGCGGGCAGCCGCGCGGCGGAGTGGCTCGCAGCGCTGGAGCGGGACGGGCGCGTCATCCGGATGGACTTCGGCGGCGAAGTGCGTTGGATCTGCGCGGACGAGCGCGACATGTACCGCGAGTTTCCCGCAAGCCCCGCCTCCGTCTCCTTCGTGGCCGGACGATGGACCGAGCGGGTGCTCTCCTTCACGATCGCGGATCTGATCGCCCGCTATCCGTCCCTCGATCCCATGCAGGCGCGGGCCGTCATCGACGAACTGCTGCTGCAGGAGCGGATCGAGCCGTCGCCGATCGCGGATGACGGCGCCGAAGCGTGGATGAACAGCCGGATCGCCTCCCGCATCCTCCGCCGTTCGCTGCGGGAAGCGCGCCGGGAGGCCGAGCCGGTCGAGCCGGAGCGCTGGCTGCTGGAGGCCGCCGCGCTGCAGTACGCGGCGCCGGGCGCACGCCTCGCCGGCGAAAGCGGGCTGCTCCGGGTCATCGGAAGGCTTCAGGGCCTGTTCCTGCCGCTCGAGCTGTGGGAATCGGCCGTCTTCCCTTCCCGGATCGACGGATACCGCGGCGACATGCTGGACGCGCTCTGCGCGGGCGGCGAGGTTTTCTGGACGGCGCGCGGGGAGCCCGGCGCCGGGCAGATGCTGGTCGCGTTCTTCCTCGCCGAGTCCCGCGATCTCTGGCTTCCGGTGTTGCGCCGGCTCGCGGACCGGCCGGTCAGCCATCCGGAGCTGCTGGACCGGCTCCGGCGGGGCGGCGCCGCCTTCCTGACGAAGCTGGCGCGGGACGAGGAACGGCTCCCGTCCGAGGTGCTGGCCGACCTCATGGACCTGGTCCGGGACGGGCATGTGTCGAACGACCGGTTCGCTCCCCTGCGCGTGATGCTCGCGGCGAAGCCGGCAAGGACGTCCGGACGATCGTCCCCCGGGTCCGGGAGCGCGGGCGCGTCCCGCGGGCTGCCGAGCGTCGGTTCCGGACAGGGACGCTGGTACGCGCTCGACGATTGGCTGCGGGATGCGGACGGACGGGGGGACGGCGAGGCGCCGGAAGCCTCCGTCACGGCCTGGGCGCGCCACCTGCTCGAAGGATTCGGCGCGCTCGCGCGCGATGCGGCGGAGCATTGGTCGCCCTTCCGCTGGGAGACGATGCTGCCCGTGCTCCGGCAGCTCGAAACCCTCGGCGTCGTCACGCGCGGCCCGTTTGTCCGGGGCGTGGAAACGATGCAATACGTGCTGCGCGAGCGGATCGGGCAGCTTCGCCGGCCGCCCGCCGCAGCCGACGGCGGGGAAGACGTCACGGTGCTGGCCGCTTCCGATCCGGCCAATCCGTTCGGGCTGCTGGCCCCGTGGCCCGACCGACCCGGCGCCGCCTTCGCGAGAAGGAGCGGCTGCTTCCTCGTGCTGCGCGGCGGCGACTGGCTGCTGTGGATCGAAGGTTACGGCAGGAACGTGTTCACGATGCGGCCGCCGGAAGACATTCCCCGGGATGCGCTGGCGGACGCCTTGCGCCGCGCGTTCCGCGCCGTCATGCGGATGACGGGGCGCAGCAGCATCCGCGTCGCCTCCCTGAACGGCGTGCCGGCCGCGGAATCGCCGGAGGCGGACAGCCTGCTGCGGGCCGCCGGAGCGGAACGGGACGGCCGCGCCATGACGATCTGGCTGAGCGCGCTGGGCCGGTAGCCTGTGCCCGCGGAAGCCGACCCCCGGGCAGGCCGAACGCGCCGGTCCGGCCGCATGTTCGAAGGTGACGCCTCCCACGCACCGCGGAGCGCGCTCGCCCGGCGACAGCAACGGGAACATGAACCAAGGGGATTGCCCGACCGGACAATCCCCTCTTTCTCTGCCTTCTCTGCCGCATCGGATAAAGTTCCGCCGCCGGCGAATCCCTTCCCGCGCCCGGGCTGCCGGCCCGAAGCCGGCACCCCCGTGCCGCAGCCGAAACGCCCGGCCCGCGGCCGGACATTCCGTCCCGGCGGCCGCCTCTTCCGCGAGCCGGAATCCGGCCGGCCGCACGGCATGCTTCAGCCCGCGTACCGTGCTCCGCCCCTGTCGAACAGTTCGCTGACCCTGTCGATCCAGGCGTCGACATAGTCCGGATGCGTCGCCCACTCGGCCATCACGACCGTCTCGCCGGATTTGAGCTCCAGCTCCAGCATTTCCCGGTCCAGCTTGCCGCCGCGCATGCTGTAGACGACGATGTTCCGGTCCGTCAGGATCGCCGCCATGTTGCGGATCGGCGACGTCACGGCGTCGACGGCTGCGGGCTGCGCGTCCCGGATGTCATTCCAGTTCAGCGCCAGCTCGTTGTGGGCGACGAGCGAATCGTCGAACGGAAAGCCGGTCTGCCTCCGGATCGCATGGGCCGAAGCGCCGCCGGCGTCGGGTTCCCGAATGTACGCCATCCAATAGCCCGCCCTGCGCGCAAACGTCCATTCGCCGACGCCCGAAGTTCCCGTCCCGCCGGCCTCCGCGACGCCGACCCTGCCGTCCTTGACCGCCAGCGGCACCGACGGCTCGACGTCCTCCAGAATCGCGACGAGATTCCGGTGATCGGCGAGGACGGCGATGTCCATCATGTAATGCTTCCATTCGCCGTCCAGCCGCCGGTCGATCGCGATGTAGCGGTTGCCCGCGAACAGGACGCGCTCGGCAACGGCGGGCATGCTTCCGCCGTCCGGAATCGGCGAAGGCGGCAGCACGCTGCCGCCGCGCGACGCGTTCCAGGCGCCGGCCAGCCGGACTCCGACAGGTTCGTATTCCCGCACATCCAATCCCCAGAAATCGGTACCGTGCGGCATGATGATGCCCCCGCCCTCCGCGGCCAGCCAGTCGGACGGCTTCGGGCCGCCGGCCAGGAGCAGCGTCCGGTAGGAGCTCTCCCCGCCGTCCGCCGCATCCTGCCGGAGACCGAGCAGCAGTACCGCGCGGCGCGACTTCTCTTCCGGTTCTCCGGGGGCACCCGTATCGGCCGACATCTGCCCGACGATCGCGTCGGCGGCCGGCCGCGCCTCCTCCGTCTGCATCGGATGGAGCCGGACCAGCAGCACGGCCGCGGCGATCATGGCGCACAGCGCCAGCCCTCCACCGGCCAGCCGGCGCAACCGGAAGGGACGGGGGGACGGGACCTCGTCCAGACGTTTTTCGATCCGCCGGCGCAGCCGTTCGTCGAAGCCGTGCTTCCTGAGCGGTCCCCGGGACAGTTCGCGCTTCAGTTCGTCATCCGTCGGTCTCACCGCCGCCGCCTCCTTTCGCCGCCAACTTCCTCCTGGCGTGGAACAGCCTCGACTTGACCGTCCCTTCGCTGACGCCGAGCACCTCCGCAATTTCTTTCATTGACAGTTGATAATGCGCATAGAGAATAATGACTTCGCGATACTTGTATGGAAGTTCGAGCACCTTCTTCCACATCTCGTTGACCGCCAGCGCCTCGATCACTTCCCGCTCGGCGGATGAAGCCGTGCCGTTGTCACGGAACGCGTCCACCAGCACGACGCGGCGGAAGAAAGCCTGCTTCCGGTAATCGAGCACCATGTTCCGGGTGATTGCGAGCAACCAGGTCTTCACGGACGATTGGCTACGGAACGTGTGCAGATTCCGGTAAGCCTTCAGGAACACTTCCTGCGCGATGTCGTCCGCCTGGTCCCACTTCTTCGTCATGCTGAAGGCGAAGTTCCAGACGTCCTTGCCGTATGCGTTCATCAGTTCGGTGAGCAGCGCCTTGCGGTCGGCCTGCTCGCCGATGTATCGCAAATATTCGAAACCCGAATCGAATCGCACTTCGCCACCTCTGGTACCGATGCAATCGGCGCCCGGCACCGCGGCAGCTTCTCGCGGGACCGCGGCGGCTCCCGGAACACCCGCTTCAATTATCCGGGAATTGGTGCCCGATTGCCAGAGGGTTGCCAAAAAAATCGGTCCGCTCATGTTCTCCCACGCTCCAGTCCGGACACGGTCACAAGTCACGTCCCCGCGCCGGCCATCCTTCGGTGACCGGCAACGCTTCGACCGTTCCGGAATGCCGGGCCGCGCGGGTCCGCCCCGCAGGCCCGCTTTCCGCTCCGGTCATCTCGTGTGCGTTCCCCGTTTCAATTTATAGACGACCCGAACCGGCCGCGGGTTCACGGACGCGAACCCTTCGCGATTCCCGCGGCGCGCTTTACCGAATTTTGATTAAAGCCTGTTACGGAGATGACATCCCTCGGATATCATGCGTCCGGGATGAAATCAGGCATGTCAGGGGAGATCGGATGCCTGCTGCTGGCGGTCCTGCTCCTCAACCTGCCGGTCCAGGCCCTGCCAGCTGTTCGTCTGGAACGGTGACCTGTGGGCGCCGATGGTTTTGCTCAAAAAATAGGAGTTGCGTTTTCATGCAACTCCTTCTCACTTGTAGAATTCCGACGGGCTTTTGCCGGTGATGGACTTGAACACCTGGCTGAAATAAGTCGGATTTTGATAGCCGACCATCTCGCTGATCTCACTGATCAGATAATGATTTTCACGCATCTTTTCCTTTGCTTTCTCTATGCGAAATTTGTTCAAATAAGTGACAAACGACTCCCCGGTCACCCGTTTGAACAACTGGGACAGATAATTTCGGTTCACGTAAAGCTTCTCGGCGATTTCCATCAGGGAGATATCCTCATGATAATGCTGCTTCACATATTCCTTGACTTCCTCAACAAGCCGATTGCTTTTCTTGCCCGATTGTTCTTCAATCTGTTGCACCCAATCCACAAGCCATTGCTTCATCCAGCCGCACAATTCCTGGGATGAAGTTTGGGCATAAATATCTTTCATCCTTTCGGACAGTTTCTCCATATGCGTCTGCATATTCTGGTTGTCGTCGTACAACGTCATCAAGATACCGATCAGGCTGAGGCAGATGTTCTGCATGATATAGAACGGCAGATGGCTGTTCGGCAATACTTCTCGTTCAAACCTTTCCCAGATCTCGGTGACGCGGCTCAACTCATGTTCTTCTATCGCGCGGTGGACATCCTTAAACAAACTGTACGGATATCGGTACTCCTCGCGTATGCCTCCGCGTACTTCCTGATAGGTGTACACCCGGTTCACGGCGTTGTAATCGGCCGCTTCCAGCGCCTGCAAACTTTCCAGATAGGAATCGATCAGCTCGCAAACGCCAAACTTTACCCCACCGATTCCAACTGACAACGACAGCTTGAGGTACATCAGGATGTTGTCGATCATGCCGGAAGAGATGTTTTTGGCCGCATCGGCAAGACCAATATCCGATTGCTTAGCGAAGAAGATCAGCACCAGCGTTGAGTCGGAATAATCAATGAGATGAATATCCAATTGATTCCTTTCCTGCGCTTTCTGGATCATCTCCCGCACGATATTGATCGCGCCATACTTGAGCAATTGCCATTCCCGCTCCTTCGATTTCGTCAGATACGGCGGCCTGATGAGCGAAACGGTGGCGACGACGACCGGCGTGTCCACATCGAGTTTCAACAATCTCAGCTTCTCGATCGGAATATCGTCCGGTTTGTAGCGGGTCGTCAGCATCTCGCGCAGAAATGTATCTTGCATATACTGCAGATATGTCTGCTGTTCGGCTTCGAATCGTTCCAACAGTTGGTTCTGTTTCTCCTGCACATCCATTTCCCGCACGACTTCCTGCAAAACGGCGGCAATCTCATCGATCATGGACGGTTTGAGCAGGAAATACTGTACTCCATAACGCATCGCCAATCTGGCGTTGTCGAATTCATCATATGCGCTGTGAATGACGATATAGATGCTTGGAAATTCCTCGCGAAGATGTTGGATCAATGTCAGGCCGTCCATTCTCGGCATATACACGTCGGTAATGACGATATCCGGCTGTTTGGCCCGAATCTTCTCCAGCGCCTCCTGCCCGTCCTCAGCTGTCATCGTGACTTCAAGACCCAGATCAGACCACGGAATATGCTCGACCAAACCTTTGACAACACTGGTTTCATCATCCACGATCATCACGGTTCTCATGCTTGGTCCCTCATATCTCTTCCGAATCGCGCGCTGAGTCTGTCAAGGATCGCATCCGCTTCTTGCTGGTTTTTCAAAAGCGGCAACACGATATCTATCTCTGTTCCGCCTTCCTCCCGGTTACGGGCCGTAAAGCCGTATTCGTGCCCGCAATACATTCCGATGCGCTCCTGTACGTTTTTCATACCGATTCCCTTCGTGTGGTCCAGACTCCAACCTTCCGGCAACCCGTCTCCGTTGTCGATGACCTTGATCCGCAATCGTTTTTCGGATTCGTCGATCATGGCTTCCACACCGATGTTCACCGGTTCGTCCGGCTTGTTCGTATATCCGTGTTTGATGCTGTTTTCAAGAAATGGTTGGATAATGATCTTCGGAACGAAATATTCCTTCAGGCTCAACGGCACGTTCTCTTCATAACGGATCATTCTGTTGGCCATGCGAGCCTGTTGAATGTCGATGTAACTTTTGGCATGCTCAAGCTCGTCGCGGAGCTTGATGAAGCATCGCCCTCCGCTCACGCCGATACGGAACATCTTGCTGAGCGAATTCACCATCCGGCTGATCTCCTCCGCATGATAATCCATCGCTTTCCAGTGAATGATATCCAGTGTGTTATAGAGAAAATGCGGTGTGATCTGCATCTGGAGCATCTGGAGTTCCGCATTGCGCCGATCCCAATGAGCCCGCTCTATCTGCTCGATCAAGCGTTTGAGCTCTGTCGCCATACGATTGAAATGGCTGGTCATGAGATCGAATTCTTCCACATGAAGCGGTCGGAGATGCACATCAAAGTTGCCCCTCTCCACCTGTTTCATGCCCTGAATAATCTGGCGGATGGGC
>Ga0207871_100670_pt1 | contig 9220 bp, 9 predicted proteins | sample Passage260A_FD_187371 | JGI IMG/M metagenome (GOLD analysis project Ga0207871, IMG submission 187371) | Cellulose adapted compost microbial communities from Newby Island Compost Facility, Milpitas, CA, USA - Passage2 60A (SPAdes) (version 2) ...
AACGTTGATATATCAAGGGTTTTAAAGGATGTTTGTTATAAATTTAATGTATATATGCTAAAATAGGCAAAATATCCAAATTTTTGTTGTTATAAAAGGATTTATTTGCATATATACAAAAAATAATAATAAAAATTTTTTGTAATCTAAAAAAATCAGTATTCTCAAGGGTTTGGAGGTAATTCTCTCCGGCACAACTGTAAAAGTCGGGAATATATTATTGTATACTTATAGTAATAGTATTATTTCCCAAAAAACTTAGATAAAACATACTGAAAGAATTAGATATAATGATTATTAATATTTATTTATTTTAGAAATAAAAGAGAGGGTGAATAAAAATCATGAATAATAAAGAATTAGAAATTGCTAAATCCCTATTTAATTTGCAGCGAATAAGAATTTTACAAGCTGTAAAAGAAAAAGAAAAGACGGTAAAAGAAATTGCCGAAATTCTGAATGAAAAACCTTCCCGTCTCTACTATCATGTACACCAATTAGAGGATCTTGGATTATTAAAAGTTGTACGTGAAAAGCAAGTAGGAAATCTGATTCAAAAATATTATAAATCAGTAGATAAAGACAGATTCCCAGATGAGTTTACATTTACGGGTAAAGAGGCTTATGCTAATGCTGACTACATAATTTCTCAACTTTACGCTTTCATCGATGAAGCACTTTCGAAAATTTACACAGATTTAAATAAAAAAGATTATAGAAAAGTTTCATCTGAAGCTAGTATTATAAATGTACAATTAACAAAAGATGAATGGAGAGAGGTTAATAAAAAGATTAGAGAAGTTATTTCTACACGAAATAGTGAAGAAAAAGATGTAAAAGAGTGGAATGTTAGATATATTATTATGAGTTATTTAGATGATTTATAGTTATTTAACTCCATAAAAAACTAAGCAGATATCATATCTGCTTAGTCGGAAAAAAGATGTCTATATTCAAGTGCATCCGTTATAGGCAAATTTCTTAATGTAGGGATTACTAACCAATATATAGAAACGAATACCATGGCAATACTGCCAAAAATAAAGATAATCCAACTGCCAATAAAAGGAGCCATTGTCCCTCCAGTTAAAGATCCTAATGGTGCAGCAATAGATATTGCCCCCACAATAAAAGAGAAAACCCTTCCTAGTAAATCACTAGGTACAATTTTCTGCAGAGAAGACAGGAACAAGACATTTGTTATTCCTATTGCTACATAACTTCCTCCAAACAAAATAACAGAAAGTGAATGAATATTGGTAATCCCTGCCAAAAACCAGCTTAATCCTGAACAGAAAAATCCGATAATGGTTACCTTACCTAAAGGAAATTGACTAAAAAACGAACTAATTGTAGACCCCATCAATAACCCAAAAGACATTGCCGCCAAATACCATCCATAAATATCACTTCCCCCACGATAAACAGCGTATTCCGGTAATATGGCTGATACAGCCCCGATGATAAAATTTGCTAAAATTGCAGCTAACAAAAATTTGGGGATCAATGAACCTTTTATAAACTGATATCCTTTTTTCAAATCCGCTTTATAGTTTTCCCACTTATCTTTTAAAGAAAAGTCCCTTTCAAAATCCTTCTCTTCTAAATCTGTTTTCGGTATTTTTATGTAAAAAAACAAAAGCATGGCTATAAAAAATGTTACTGAACCTAACATATAAACAAACACAGTTCCAATAAGTGCAATAATCGTTCCAGATATTCCTAATAAAATAACATCGAGTAGTTGATAGGTTGCATTCATTATTGAATTAGCTTTTGTTAAATATTTTTCTTCGACAATCGTCGGCAATATGGCTGCATGTGTCGGATAGACAAATTGCTGAATGATCGATGCAATCGGATTAATAATCAGGACGAGCCAAACAGAAAGTACTCCCAAAAAGTGAGCAAGGGGAATTACTAGTAACAATATCGCTTGAATCATTTGCGTGTAAATAAGTATGGACTTGTATCTTTCTTGCTTAATCAACGGACCAATGAAAAATTGGAGGATTAATGGCGCCATCGTTAAAAAGCCGCCCAAACCAGTATAGAAACTATTTTGCGTTAAATCATAAATCAACCACATCGATGCGACTGCATATAAACTATCCCCTATATTCGTAAAAATTCTTCCGGAAACCAAGAATGCGAAATTTTTATTCCACACATTCTCCCTCCTTAATCACTAAAAATATTTTAACGAAAAAATTTTTTATTGCAATAGATTAATCACCACTATTCAAACTTGTGTTTATTATTGAAAAATACAGAAAATTCGTTTTTGATGATAGGGCTTAAATGGATCCAACTTGCTTTTTCTTTGTTTTCGCTTGGATTTGGAAGGGGGATTGGGGGAGTGAATATATTTTCGGACGGTTTTCCGACCGATCCCCAATTCCCTCGCGATATCGGAAACTCATTCCCCTTTCATACATCTCTTTGATCATGAAAAATTCCCCTCTCGTAATCAAAAACCTAGCTTCTCTCATTGACACTATGGTTCTATTGTAAGTGGGGAATTTTATTCCGGCTATATTGGGGATTTTATCACCGGCTTGAACAAACAAGCCTTTATTGCATTTATTATTGTAATTTAAGAAGGTGGATGGTATATTTTAGAACAAGAAGCGATCCAAAGATGAAATATATAATAAATTGACAGAATTTTAAATTTTTTAAAAATCAATTAAGTTAAACCGAATATTATAATTATTTGTAAGTCACTAGTACCTGGTCATCAATATAACGATTTATTATCTAATGTTTTGAGGATTGTTAATGATAATATGTTTGTCGAAATAATGGAGTGAATATCATGATTAGCTTCAAAAATGTAAGTTTTTCCTACAAGTCTTTTAAAAAGCAAGTTGGGATTCGTGGAACATTAAAGGATTTATTTAAGAGAGAACATGTAAACCATACTGCTTTAGAAAATATTACTTTTGAAGCAGAAAAAGGTGAGATTCTGGCTTTAGTAGGACCTAATGGAGCAGGAAAAACCACACTTATAAAATTATTAGTCGGACTGATAGAACCTTCTACGGGAAATATCGATGTACTTGGATTTAATCCTTATAAAAAGAGCAATAAATATTTATCACAGATCGGTCTTGTAATGGGACAAAAAAGTCAGCTTACATGGGAATTACCGGCAATAGATACACTGCATCTTATAAAGGCAATTTATAGGATTGATTCTAAAGATTTTACAGAGAGATTAAATTATTTTTTAAACCTGTTAAATTTGAAAGATAAGGTTGCTGTTCCTGTAAGGAAATTGTCTCTAGGAGAAAGGATGAAGTTTGAGCTAATAGCATCAGTAATCCATTATCCTAAATTACTTATTCTTGATGAACCTACAATTGGTTTAGATATTGAGAGTCAGAGAGCAATACATAAATTTTTGCTGCATTTAAATCAAACCGAGAAAACAACAATATTGATTACGAGCCATTATATGCGTGATATCGAAGCTTTGGCTAAAAGAATAATGATATTAATTAACGGTCAAATTAAATACGACGGAGATATCAAACAATTAGTAAATACATTTAATAAGGGTAACACGATTATAGTAAAAACAAAGAGTGAACTTCCTGATGAAATACTGGGATATAAGATTAAAAGGGGTTCAGAAGAAAATAGCTGGGAGATATTGTTACAAGCAGGAGAATCTTATTATGAATTATTATCCTATCTTACTAATAATTTCCAGATTGAGAGTTTTCATATGAAAGAAACTCCATTTGAGGACATCATTTTCAATATCTTTACTGAAACGAAGGAGAGTTCAAGTTGAATAAATACTTATATGTTTTTAGAAACGAGATTTTACTAAATTTGACTTATAAAGGTAATATCATTTCGAGTTTTATTGTTCAAATCATTCAAATGATAACGACGGTTTTTGTGTGGAGAGCTTTATATTCGGGGGAGAATGATATCGGTAATTATAACATATCAGAAATGACTACTTATTTAATCTTAACATCCTTATTAAGTGTAATATTTTCTCCTAACAGTGCTTTTAGATTATCCAATCTTATTAGCAGCGGAAAACTTTCAATTTTATTAATAAGACCATACTCTTATTTTTTTGAAAGCTTTTCAGTTTTTTTAGGACAAAAAGTAGTTCAGATTTGTGTAGTATTCATCATGATTATTTGTTTTTTTCTGCTAGGCTTATTTCAGTTTTCGTTTCCAAATATTGTTTCTATATTATTGGTTCTAACTAATTTCATTTTATTATTTATTTTTTTATCAGTTATGGGAGAATTAAGCTTTTGGTTAATTGAAATGTGGCCATTACGCCCAATTTATAATGGTTTACTCTCACTATTTGGGGGAGTAATGTTTCCTTTGGATTTACTCCCGGAAAGCATATTGAATATAATACAATTTACACCTTTCTCACTCTTTGGTTATGTAAATACAAAAGCGATTATGGGAGAGTTGTCTGACGACGCAATGTTTAACTTCTTAATAGCTTCTATGTTATGGATAATATTTTTCCAAATTATTTATATTATTTTATGGAAAAAGGGATTAAAGAAATACGAAGGAGTGGGAATATAATGTTTTTCAATTACCTAAAAATTGTATGGAGTTTAAGTATTTCCCAATTTTTTATATATAGATTAACTTCTGTTTTCGTATGTTTTTTCGGTGTGTTATTTACAGCAATTGAAGTTATAACTCTTTTTGTCCTATATCATTATACAGACTCAATAAATGGTTGGGACTTTTATAGTTTTCTTACACTTTCTGCCACTTATACATTAATATCATATATTTATCAATTTTTCTTTACCCTATCTCATGAAAAATTAATAGATAAAATAGTAGAGGGAGATTTGGACTATGATCTGGTAAGGCCGATCGATTCGCAATTGATTAATAGTATCAAACAATTGGATATTCCAAGTTTGATTAACATTGTTATCGCAATTGTATTACTCTGTTTTTCAGTTCCTCATGTATTGACTGGACATATATTTGGAATAGTTATGTACATATTATTTGTATTGATGGGTGTTTACTTTTATTATTTAGTTAATCAATTTTTTATAAACTTTGCTTTTTGGATCGAACGGCCCTATCAAATAGCAGCTATTCCTGAATATTTATTAGATATAGCAAGTCGTCCAAGGAATGTTTATCCTCCCATTTTACATATACTATTTGTATGGGTTTTTCCAATTCTGCTTAGTACAAATTTACCTGCTGAAATATTAAGAGGCGATATTAGTGTGGTTACATTAGTGTACTATTTGCTTTTTATTATATTGTTTTCATTCTTAGTTAGAATACAGTGGAAACAAGCATTAAAGAAATATCAATCTGCAAATTAATAGTAAATTGAGATGATCGAGTCCATCGTTGTGTGTAAATTTTCCCTCGGTTAGAATGCCCGCTTCAAGTGGAAGATGGAAGATTTCGCGTCTTTGAGAGGCTGCGACAGACGCTTTTTAGCCGATACTTATGATCTTGTTGTTTTTGTTCACGGCCTGGGATTTACGCCACTCCAGATAGCGGTCCATATCCAAATACTTTCTGCCGCCGGCCCATTTCTCGTCGATTTCCATAAGTTATGCTCCCATCAGCCGTTTGACCGATTCCCGATTGGGAAAGATGCGATCACCCGTTCCCGACGGCGGATTTCCTCGTTCAAGCGCGCAAGGGCTGGTTGTGCGGAGACGCCTGCGGTACTTTTCCGGCAAAAGCGGGACCGCCGTCGCATCTTCAAAACCGGCTTCCAGGATTGCCATGGCTTTCGGCGCTTTCGTTTTGTATGCCTCCAGAACCTGATTCAAGAGCAGCCGCGCCGTATCCAGATCCGGTGCGTCGAAAATGGCCCGTACCCGGCTATGTATTTCATCTTACATAGCTTTCGGCGTGGCATCCAGAATATTGCACAGGAAGTGGGTCTGACACCGCTGCCAGGTGACGCCTTGGAAGGGTTTACGGATGGTCCGCACCAACCCGCCGTGGACATCCGACACAATCCGATCGACGCCTCGGAGCCCGCGGCTTTTCAGCCAGCTAAAAAATTCACCCCAACTAGATTCGTACCGTTTCGATATCCTTTCGTTCTTCCGTCCGCTCGCAGGGCTCTGTGTAAATTATCACTTTATTTCGGAACAAAAGAGCCATTTTTTTGCACATTCCTTCAGAAAGCCCTCTCCCCTTTTCTGAAAGAATGTGCTAAATTTTTTGTGAATTATTTCGGAAGAGAAAATCCATCGGTTCAGAGGAGGGGAAGGAGGACGTGATTCAATTTCATGACTTTGGCATTGACGTCCAAACGTATGCAGAGCGTGGAAAAGAAAACGACTTCCCTCTTCTGAAACAGTGTCCGCATTGCCGGGCCAAGCACCCGTTGCACCGCCACGGTTACTATGAGCGAAACGCATTGACCCCACATGGTGATTATCGCATTTGGATTGTCCGGTATCGCTGTCGGGAATGCTTGAAAACGGTGAGTGTGCTGCCTTCCTTTCTCCTCCCGTATTTTCAGTATACGTTGTCCGCCATATGGCAAGTCGTGAAAGAGCAGTTGGGATGGACCGAGGGGACGAACCAGGCTCCGTTCCTCCCGACAAAGGACGGCATCATCTTTTATGTCCGACGGTTCTGCCGAAACCTATCAAACCTTCACAGCTTTTTTGCGAGGCGGTGGAGGATCATAGGCCCTATCGTGAAAAAAGAAAAGGAACGGGCTTCCTGGTGGATTCGGACGTTGGAGGAACACGGTCTCTATTCGGTCATCAGAGACATGTGGGAGGACGGATTCCGACACCCTTTTGCGAATTAAATGGGATCCTGATTTTACATACATATCCTAAATTGGAAATAGTTGAGGTTTCCACAAACCTTTCCTATCGACGGAGAAAAAGCGATCCGGTACGATAAGGGCAGGCGGACCGGAACGGTCCTGATTCCAAGTGAGACAAGGAGGAGATTTGAATGGATGAGTCGATGAGACACGACATTGCCCTGTTTCGGTACGGGCTAATCGCTCCGTTGGTGAATGGGCAGGTGGAACCGAAGACGTATCTGAAAGAGGTGAGCGAACGAGTGCACCATGTTCCCCACCAGGGCGACAAGCGAATCGCAGCCAAGACGATCCTCGATTGGTGCGCCCGATACAAAAAAGGGGGCTTCGACGCCTTGAAGCCGAAGCGCCGTTCGGACCGCGGCCGCTCCAGACGTCTGTCCCCCGATGATGAGGATCATATTCTAGCATTGAGGAAGGAACATCCCACCATGCCCGTGACCCTATTCTACGAACAACTCACCAAGCAGGGGGACATTCCCACCACCCTCTCATACTTTACTATATACCGATTGTTGAAAAAACACAACCTGGTGGGAAAAGAAATCTTGCCGATGCCGGAGCGAAAGCGTTTTGCGTATGACCAGATCAATGAGCTATGGCAAGGGGACTTATCCCATGGACCCACGATTCGCGTCCATGGGAAAGCCCAGAAAACGTTTTTGATCGCGTATATCGATGACTGCTCGCGGTTAGTGCCATATGCCCAATTTTTCCCTTCGGAGAAGTTTGACGGGCTGCGGATCGTCACGAAGGAAGCGGTGCTTCGTTGCGGGAAGCCGAAACGCATTTACTCGGACAACGGGAAAATTTATCGGTCCGAGGTGCTGCAGTATGCGTGCGCCGAGATGGGAATCACCTTGATCCACACCCAGCCGTATGATCCGCAAAGCAAGGGGAAAATCGAACGGTTCTTCCGCACCGTACAAACACGGTTTTATCCGCTGTTGGAGCTGAATCCGCCGAAGTCGCTTGATGAGTTGAACGAGCGTTTTTGGAAGTGGCTTGAAGAAGAGTATCATCGAAAACCTCACGCCTCGCTTGATGGGAAAACGCCGCATGAGGTGTTTCAGTCTCAGGTGGAACAGGTGATGTGGATCGAAGATGGCGATTGGCTGGATGCGATTTTTCTGAAACGGGAGCACCGCAAGGTGAAAGCCGATGGCACGATCACCCTGAATAAACAGCTATACGAAGTGCCGCCTCGGTTCATTGGGCAATCGATTGAGCTCCGCTATGACGAACGGGGCGTCTATGTGTACGAAGATGGCAAACGGGTGGCGGAAGCCATTCGGGTGCGTTTGGAGGACAATGCCTATGTGAAGCGCCACCGGTCGCCGTTTGCGGCGGTTTCGGCGAAGGAGGGAGAACACGGTGTATAAATCGTTTTACTCCCTTTCGCGGGAGCCGTTTGCGAAAGAAACAGACCCGTCCGAGGCGTATCAAGGGGCGTCATTTCAGGAAGCGTTGCGGGCGCTGGAGTACGTGAAACGAACCCGGGGGATCGGGCTGTTGATCGGAGAGCCGGGGGCGGGCAAGACGTTCGCCCTTCGGGCGTGGAAGGAATCGTTGTCCCCTTCGTTGTATCATGTGGTCTACTTCCCGTTATCGACCGGAGGCGTGATGGATTTTTACCGTGGACTGGCCTTGGGATTAGGAGAGGAACCGAAGTACCGCAAGGTAGACCTCTTCCGCCAAATCCAGCAGACGATCGAGCGATTGTATCATGAACGACGGATCACGCCGGTGTTCATTTTGGACGAGATGCATTTAGCAAAGGATGCATTTTTACAGGACATCGCGATCTTGTTCAACTTTGAGATGGATTCGACCAACCCATTTGTCTTGATTTTGGCCGGGCTGCCCCATTTACAGGGGAAGCTGCGGCTCAATCAGCACCACCCTCTCGACCAACGGATCATCATGCGATACCGGATGGGGCCGCTGGAGAGGGAAGAGGTGGCGGGCTACATCGAGCATCGGATGAAACAGGCCGGGGCGAAGCATCCGATCTTCACCCCATCGGCGTTAGAGGCGATTGCCCTGCAGTCGCGGGGATGGCCTCGGGTGATCAACACGTTGGCCACGACGTGCCTGTTATACGGATATCAGCTGAAAAAGGAAGCCATTGACGAAGAAGTGGTGCGCATGGCCGCAGAGGAAATGGGGTATTAGCACGAAAGGGGCCGAATCGGCCTCTTTTGTGCTTTCTCTTTTCCATCGGTCCATCAGGCGCGCTGGAAATCTTCATCTGAAAGAGCGCGCAAACGTTTCGAAAGAATGTGCAAAATCCGGAACAATCCGCAAAAATTTTGCACATTATTTCCGAATCCGCCTGAAATAATTTGAAAAAGGGATTCTGAAATAATGTGATAGTTTACA